>OLSO01000499.1_pt1 | contig 37863 bp, 56 predicted proteins | sample 1672441 | NCBI WGS metagenome assembly OLSO01 (sample SAMEA3136686, study PRJEB25190) | human gut metagenome | biome: human gut; feature: human-associated habitat; material: faeces | place: Austria | collected 2013 | reverse complement strand
TGGGTTCGATTCCTTTAAACAAGCTTCCATTTGGACCTCCAAAACCATAATATAAAAATTTTCTTACCATGACATTATTTTCAATGACACTGGCAGCATAATTTCCTGAAGAAGGAGTTTTCTTACTCGCTTCCAAGCAATATGACCATTGTCCGTTATACTTACACATGTAAGTAGACCATTGTTTAGTGATCTGTGGACATTTACGTTTCCACCATTCAGGATAAGTAATAGATTTAATACGAGTAAACTCGTGAGGAATCCCGCTGTCCCAAGCTTCTACTGTATTTGTGTTTCCAGCTGTAAAACACATAGACAAAACCATGCCTAGAACAACAAAGATTTTGGTTACTTTATTTAACCATTTTTTAAACTTCATTTTTCTTTCTCCCTTTCCTAATAATATTTAAAATTCTTTTTGTTTAAACAAAAAGATGGAACTTGTTCCATCACCTCTCAGATGCAAGTTTATCAACATCTACTTTCTTCTCTTATTTAGGTTTTACATTCAAACGCATTGAACCACCTTCAGGCATTAAAAAAGACAATCCAAAGATTGCCTTATGGGTGAAACACCCATTTTTGTCTATGAATTTTTATCATTTTAATTTGTTTCCTTTCCTTACAACTTTTATGATTATCAGTAATTTTTGCCTTTAAATTAAAAAGATGGAACAAGTTCCACCTCTCAACTACAATTCTATACTATCATTTTATCACGTCTATTTTTAAAATCTATTGACTTTTTTGTGCAATTTCTTTTAAAAATTTTTTTAACGTTTCAAAATGTATCTTTTATATCAGGGAGGGTCTCTAACAGTACGAAAGTATGAGATTTGATTATAAATGAATTCTACCGTCTAATACTGCCAGAGATACCCTTTTGGGAATGTTAGAATCCTTTCGTTCAAATTCTAACAATATCATTTTATCACCCTGATTTTAAAAAACAATTGATTTTTTTGTGTAATTTTTTTAAAACTAATTTTATAAGAAAAAGATGGAATTACTGCAATCTTCCATCTTTTTTGATTAGGACTTACATAATTATATTATTTTCTTAAAAACAAATATGATTCAATCAACTAACAGTATTAAATTCAATGCTAGTTCAAACGAAACAGTACAATTGCCACTTCAAAGCAATGTTACTATTCATATTGCAGGTTCTTCAGCACTACAAAGACTGGTACAGTCCTTTTTTATTTATAAACATATAATTAATGCCCATATAAATTTTTTTGATTGTTAAAAATAATTATTTAGTCGCACCGCAAAGACATTTGTAACCAGTTGTAACTGTTTCATCATATGCTTGTTTAACCACTACAGTTTCATCATAGGCAGGTGTGACAACAACTGTCTTTGTTTCTTGATGTGTTACTGCATCATGATGATTAGTTCCGACTTGTACTCTCTTTGAAGTATAAGAATGTCCTGTATCTACGCTATGCATTAAAATTGCATCACCGTCTTTAATTGCATCATATCCACAAACCTTACAAACATAATGTGTTTCATAAACAGGTTCATCATATGCTTCCTTATCTACAACTGTGTACGTTTCCTGACGTGTTACAGCATCATGATGTACTGTTTTAGTTTCGGCAGGATGATGTACTGTTTTAGTGATAGGAATGTTATAGTTATGCTTATGTTCATCTCCTTTAGATGAAGATGAATTGTTACTACTGTTTGAACTGCTTGTGTTATTTCCAGATGGTTTTGATGTACCACTGTTTGTTGTTGGTTTAGAAACACTTGCATTAGATGAACTGTTGACTGTTCCTTTATTTGATACTGGAGATGTACTTGCTACAGCATCATTCTTTGATACTTCAGCACTTGATTTCTTTGTGACAACTGTTTTCTTATTCCCATTTTCATCAGTTACTACTTCAGTTACAGCAACTTCTCCTTCAGCAACTTCAGGAGCTTGTACGATATTGACTTTTAATTTCTTTGAAGCTTTATTTTTATATTTGTCTTGAATTGATACTTTTAGATCATAAGTTCCAATCGTGTTGACATCAACTTTAGATGTATCAATCTTCCAGTCTTTGACATCACTGTAATCAGTCGCTTGTAATAATTCACCAAAGTTAAAAGTTGAAAGATCAGTATATTGAATGACATCTATACTGTCTGGTGCTTTAATTTCAGGTGCAGTTGTATCTTTAACAGTTACCTTAATAGATTGTTTTTCTTTTTTATAGGTAAAGTTAATTGTATAATTACCGACTTTTGGATAGTCTTTTTCTTCTTTCGATACAACATTTCCTTGTTCATCCTTATTTGTTACAGTAACATATTTAAGATTGTCTTTTTCTTTTGTATCTTTAATGATCTTATCTAGATTATCAACTTTATTTGCATCCAAATAATCAGCAACATTAGTTGAAACTTTTTGACCAAATTCAGCTTTTACTTCATTTGATGTAAAGACTAGATCTTTAGAACCGTTTCTATTTAGAACGACTGCACCAGCAACTCCAATAACTAAAACACCAGCCAAACAACCAGCAACTATTTTTTTATGTTTTGTATCTAAATATTTTTCAATAATATTTTGTTTTTTTTCTTCCATATTCAACACTCCCATTTTATATTTGAGCCAAGTTGGCTCTTTATTGAAAAGGGCTTATATAATCACTTTTTTAAACAAAGATAATAGGGTAGTATTCCTTTTAATTAAAATCATTAATTTAATCCAATTGTGATTAATGCCTAATATTTAAGATTTTTTATATTTTTCATTTCTTGAAATATTATTTTTTATCTTGTAATTTGAATACTTCAAGAGCTTTATCTAAAGTTGTTTCTATGTAATTAAAACCATATTTTTCTTTATCAATAATTTCTTGTTCTGATTCTAAATCTTGTAATTTTTCAAACTGAACACTATAATCACAAAATACTGTGACACCGTCATGATATTCATAGAAAATCTTGCATTCTCTTTCATTTCCAAAATATGCAATACTTTTGCTGATCTCTTTCATGATTGTTTTACATCTATGATTTTTAGTGATATTTTGAACAGGAAAATTTTCATCAATGTTTTCCTGTACATATTTATATGCATCAATTAATGCCATTTTAATTCCTCCTTATTATTTAACTACAATACCAAAATATTTATGGTAGATTACGATTGCTTTCCTTTGATTTTTTATATCTAATGTAATGATTGTTGCTCATATGGTTTAGATATAATTAGGACTTACATTACTAACTTTAATTAATCATATGACTAATCGAAGGGAATTTAAAAACGATTGAACTACTGTGTGCAATATTGTTAGTATATAATTTTTTTGAACAATTATTGATTAGATTCTTAATAGTTAATGCCTAAACAAACTTTTATATTATTGAGCCAAGTTGGCTCTTTATTTAAATTATTAACTTTATAATTTTATTCCTGTAATACATGTAATAAAAGCAGAGATAATTGCTAGACCCAAAGCAATAGCAATTAAAAATATAATTTTGGCAAACAAATATTTAATTTCTATTTTTAAAAATATTGCTATTGGATCTTCTTCATCATTCATCTTCTACCATCTCCTCTAATATTTTTTCTAAAGCTCTTACTTTCTTCAATAATACATATCCATCCGTTTTTTTGAATTCTTTGCTTGATGTTATGATAGGGGTTGGATCTTTTCCAACAATAGCATCAGCTCCAAGTATTTCTTTACGTTCCTCTGGACTTTTACTTCTAATAAAATCAACTGCTTCTATTTCAATGATAACATCAAGCATTACCATAATTTTATCTCTGACTTCTTCATACATAGGCTGTAGTTTTTCTTTTTCTACAAAACCGTGATAGAAACTGGATCTTGAAACATCATATTTATCCAATTGTTTTTTCAAAGAACCAGTGTAAAATTTCTTGATAAGTTGAATTTTGTTATTTATAAATACGCTCATTTTCTTCACCTCACACTAGGAACACTTTTAATTTTCACGAACAACTTGTTCCTTATCTACTTATATGTTATTCCTAATGGTGGCATAAGTCAAATCATATATTATATAAAAAGGTGTTTTGATAGCACACCTTTTTATAGAGAAACTATTAATGAACCAAACGTTTACTAGTATTCCTTTCTAGGAACTCCTAGTATACATATTTTAGCATACCTAAAAATCGGTTTTCTCTACTTTTTTTCCACGATTAAAATTTGAACTCTTTTGAAAGTCGCATAGAATAAGGACTTTTTATTTTTATATATTTTAAATTTTTTTTGATTCTCATTTAATCAACTACATTTTAAGTAGATTTTAAAAAGAGCCAGTTTGGCTCAATTATGAAGATATGTATTTAATGAATTAATGAAAAATGAAAAGAGCCAAGTTGGCTCTTTTGAATTTGAAATATATTCTACAGGTGGATTTCTGAAAGAATATACTTTTTAAGTTGATTGAATTAGATGGTTTCTTTTGATCAACTGTATGTTGGATTTATCTATTTCTTCCAACTATAGCAATTATAGCATACCCCAAAAACGGTTTTCTCTACTTTTTTTCCACGAATGATTTTAGTAATCTTCTGAAACTAGCATAAAATAAGGGTTTTTAAAAATTAAAAAAAATAAACTTTTTTTAATATTATCAAATATGATGATGTAATTCTTATTTTTTACAATAAAAGAGCCAAGTTGGCTCTTTTAAAAAAATACGTACATAGACAAACATGTTATAAAGATTGTTCGTCATTAATTTCTTCTACTTCTTCATTTATACGTTCTTCTTCAAATAGTTTATCATATTTATGAGGTTCACTTATACATTCGTTCATTGCATCCATCAATGGTTTTAAATCACTACCATGTGCTAAAGCAAACAATTCATTTAAATCATTCGACAATAATTTATTTAGGTCTATATCTAATCCTAATTCTCTTTCAGCAAATTGTTGGGAGAATAATATTGTTGTAATAGCATTTCCTTTGTAAAACGGTTGAATATCAAACAGCTTACTCATATTAAAAGAGAAAAGGGCAACTTTTTGATCTAACGAACATCTTTCATAATAATTCTTATCGAACCCTTGAAACACTTCATTAAATGCGAGATCAAAATTTTCTAAAGACATTGGTTCAATATAATGTTGAAAATCATCTTTGGTTGTTCCAACAAAATCTACTGTTCTGAACTTTCCAGCAAAATCATATAGATCTTCATAAATAAATTTATTGATTCCTTTTAGAAAATTGATTTTGTCATCTTCAGTTTCAAGTTTTATTTGATCAAGAACATTTTCTTTTTGTTCAATAAGCATAGCAGTTTTTATCTTTACAATGTTTTCTTCTTTAATTGCTAATTTTGATTCTGATTTTATATTCAATTTATTTTTTAAAGTATTAGTGTGTTTATATTTTAAATCATTAAATCTTTTTAATTGATTTTCATAAGAAAAAAATGGATCGCTTAAATCCAATTTATCGTGTTTTTCATTCATCTTTTTTTCCTCCAATTTAGTAAGTAAAACAAAAGAGCCAAGTTGGCTCTTTTAAAAATGATTATGATTTTAATTCTTCTTGAAGTAAGTCATCTAATGATTTAGTTCCTTCGATATATGGTTGAAACAAATCTTTGTCCTTTGAATATCCATCTAAAGAGCAAAGTGAAGAAGCTGTTTCAACAATTTGTTCTCTTTCTTCTTTTGTTTTCATGACCTTTCCTCCTATCCATTTACAGCTTTTTTTAATGCTGAACTTGCTTTAAAAGCAGGGGATTTACTTGCTTTGATTTCAATTGTTTCACCAGTATGAGGATTTCGACCAGTACGAGCGCTTCTATCTCTTACTTCAAAATTACCAAATCCCTTTAGAGAAACTTTGTCTCCTTTAACAAGTGCATCAGTAATTACGTCAGCAAAGCTTGTGATTACTTTGTCTACATCAGTTTTAGTCAGTTCAGTTTTTGAAGCAATAGCTTCTACTAATTCATTTTTTGTCATTAATAAATTCTCCTTTATCTTTGTTATATAACTATTATATTATAACAGTTGTGACAATTTCTAAACATTTTTTCTACTTTGATGAATAAGCTAACATGGCTCTTTTTTAGATTTCGATAATATCATCTTGTGTTTGTTCTTGATTTAACACTTGATTTTCTTTATCTTTCAGATAATCTAAAAAGCTTTCATCATTTGCAGATAAGCATTCAAATAGATTTTTAGCAGTAGCAACTCTAACAGCTTCATCAATGTTAATAGATATACTTTCTTTATAATATATTTCTTTAACTTGTTTTTTTGAAATTTCAAATATATTTTCATAAAATTCTATAAATGATGAAAGCTCGTTTACTTGATTATTATTTAAATATTCTTTACAGCAGTCAGAAACTGCATTTTGCATTGGATAGTTGCTTTCACTTTGTTCTATTAATTGATCTATCAGTTTTTTTTCTAATTTATTCATGAATATACTCCTTTTCTTTGGAAATTGAAAAGAGCCATATTGGCTCTTTTCAATGATTATTTGTATTAAATTTGAATATAAAAAGCAGAAATTCTTTTTAAAACTTCTACATTTGTAGTATAGCATATGTAAATCGACAAATCCTCTACTTTTTTTCCACGATAGATAAATTATTAAATTTATATGCTATATAGAAAGAGCCAAGTTGGCTCTTTTGCTAGATTTCGATAATGCTATTTTTAATTAAAAAGGGCTAAAGTAGCCCTTATTAAATTTCCAAATTATTTTCTTGTTCATCTTCTTCAAATTCATTAACATATTCTTTATACATTTCTTCGACATTAGATATTAAGTTTTCTATTTCAGGAAATGCTTTTACTATTTTACGTCTAGCTATTTGATAATCTAATATATATCTTGTTTGTGATTCCCAGTTGGTAATCATATCACTGTTATCATCAATATATTCAGGTATCAAATCTAACATATCATTTTTTTCAAATACATTTATTAACTGATTAATGCTATGGACTTTTGGAAAATCTATACCATTCATAAAAAGAATGTATTTTAATGTTAGTTCAACTGATTGCTGTAAATGATAACCTGCATAATTGAGCATGATTTCATCATCAAATGATTCATAGATATTTTTTGCTAGTATTAAGTTTTCTTTTGCAATATCTAGGTATGTTCTATCGCTCATATATGGTTACTCCTGTTTTCTTTATTTCATTTCTTAAATTGGCATCTACTGTAAAATTGTTCCAGTAATCATATGCCTTTGTAATAAAAGGAAAGTTGACTCTCTTATTTTTATCAAGTTCAAGATAAATATCGATGTCACTGTCAATGTGACAAGTAGGTTTTAAACTTGATCCAAAAATAATTATCTTTTTTATATTTTCATCCTTTTTTAATGAATTTAATATTTCTGATACATATTTTTGTTGGTTTGGGAAAATACGATCACAATGTTCAAAGGGTTGTTTTATACATACATGATATTTATATTTTTTCATAAGCATAACCTCCTTATAGATATTGTATCATAATAATTGATAAATAGATTAAAAGAATATTTTTCACTTACCATATTTTTTTACATCGTGTCACCACTAATTTAATATTAGAAAGGGTCAACTTAGCCCTTTATTAAATTTCTAAATCATCGTTTTCTTGTTCAAACTGTTCATTTTCATATTGATTTTCTTTGATGTTTTCTTGTGTAATAATTGATGCTATTTGTTCTTCTATGATTTTCATTTGTAATGGATCATTGATAGAAACTGGTATATCAATAATATTTACTTCATTATCTGAATTCAATAAAATACCAACTTTTCCTTCATTAATGAAATTATTTTTTTCTTTAATATCATATATAAAGATATTATCCATATCTTTAACATGCAATTTATCTAGTAAAGTAGCATACTGTTCAAGTGTAATTGCACTTTCATATACTTTACCTTTTAAATTCTTATTTAATATATGTTTTTCTTTGAATTGTTCATTAATATTTTTTATCAATTCGTTTATTGTAGATTTATAACTTGATTCAAGAAAAGAAAAGTAGGGTGAAGAAATAAAATCATTGATTTCATTTACGAATTCATTCCTGAATGATTTATCTTTTATATTTTCAATAAGATATTCTTTTAAATTTTCCTTTTCATGATTATTAGAAGTCATTAAATCTGAATAGATTTCAATAGTATTAACTAAATTATTCATGATTATAACCCCATTGATGTTTCAATTTCATCAAGAGATAATTCGTATTCTTGATGATGTTCTTCTAAATCATATCCTTCAAGTTCTTGTTGCTGAATTCTTTCAACAGCAAGATCTATGAAATTGTTGAGTTCCGCAGGAGTAATAGGTTTGATATATCCGTAAACTTTTAATGAAAGTTCGTCACTGTCGGGGGCTTTTACTTCTATCATATTAAGTAATGCTTGACAGATCGTATATCCAGTTGCTCCTTTTGCTAGAAGTACTCTAACTCTGTCAGGATCAATTAATCCCATTTGCCCAATTAAAGAGAGTGAATCAGGAATTTCTGATATAACAGATAAAAGTATTTGCATCCGTTGATGATTATTGAGTTTATAAATATTCTTTTTTAATGCAAGACATATTTCTTTGCTTCCTTTATAGTTCATACATATCATCCTTTCTTTCTATAAAGTCAAAATATTTAGTTTTCACAAAAAGAGCCAAGCTGGCTCTTTTAAAATTTGATTTCTTGATTTTTCTACATCTTTTTATTGTAAGTATTAGGTGAAAATTCAATTTCTTTATTCCAGTCAAGAATGTTGTCTAATTGTGATTGAAAATATTTTAAATATTTAAAACGTATATTGTTTGGAAGTTCTTTATAAATAATATATTTATACTGCTCTGCGTGATTGCATTCCCATTCACTAACAGAGTGTTCTATTGCATATCCAAGTCTTTCTAGTTTCAAATTGGTATAGGCATCATTGCTTCTTTGTTTTGCTAATTCAAGGCATTTGTTTGTTAATTTATTTAGAAACTTTTTATTTTCAAATAGTTGAATTGAACAGTTATATAAATCTTTAAGAGATAATGATGTATCATTTTCAAAAGAATAAGTTAGGTCATATTCATTGATTTCGTGAGGTGCGCTGATTATATCTTTATAATTTAAAATATGATTATTTCCTACTTTTCCATTGGTATATAAATTTAATTCATGCGGATAGATATTTCTTCGTAAGCTAGGAGAAAGTTCAATATCTAATTTACAATAGTCCTTTGATATATCTGAATCGTATTTGTAAATAAAGTTAAGCGTATTGGAATTTCTAGAAGAAAGCCATATTTTAATACTGCTTTTATTATAATCAACATCATAATGTCCATTCAAAATAAAATTATTAAAAATATAGTCATTTACTTTTTTATTTGTACTATTATTTTTAATAAAATCTATTAGATCCTGCAAATTTTTTTCAAGAATAAATTTTGATGTATTTCTTCTTGTTGGTGTAAAAATAGGGGAACCTAATTGATTATTTTCTTTATCAGCTCTTGCTATTTCGCATATATTGATAGCCAATTCTAAATATTCATTGTAATTTTCTATATATCCTACAAGACAATCATTTAAATCAACGATTACAAAATTTTTTTGTATCAATTTATTCATAAGATTGACCGATAATTCTTTTTCATTTGAGCTATATGATATTTTAGCAACATACAAAGGTTTAAAAGTGCTAGTTGATGCAGTTGTATAATTTATTTTCATAGCTTTTCCTTCTTATAATTTAGAAAGAGCCAAGTTGGCTCTTTGTTATATTTCTAGTTCATATTCATCTTCTTGTTCTTCATATTGATTATTTTCTTCTTCATTTATAACTTTTTCAAATACTTCATGCATAGCTTGTTTTTTAATTTCTTCACAACGTGCAATATCTCTATGAATTTCATGATAACGTTTATTTATTTCATTAATTTCATCTAATTTGTCATCTAAAATTGATTGAATACTAGAGGGGTTTTTCATCAATTTAAAAGGCAGTTCTTCAAAGAAAGAGAGAGTTTGAATAATGTTGTTTTTATCAATTTCATCATATGCCATATCTAATTGAGATACCTGCTCGTTATATATTTCACCGAGTTCTTTTAATGATTTTAAACTATTGATTTTTAATTTAGCATCTTCATTTTCTAACAGTGAATTTAAATAAGTTCTGATGTTTTTTTTATGAGCTATATCATTCATGACATCTAGTTTTTCATTTTCCAGTTTATGTTTTTTTATAAACTGGAAGAAATGTGTTTCTTGATTTAGAAGATCTTTAAGTTTTGTTTTACTGACATTTATTTGTTCATCAAGTTCATTAAGTGTGTTGTTTATTTCATCATTACTTTTGTATGCTAAATCTTTTGGAGAAATATTATTTTCTGATAATTTCATTACATCCTTATTATGGTTTAATAAAAATTTATAATGTGCTATATCTGTGTCAATATCCTCTAGATTTACAGGCTTTAAAATACAATAGCTTTTTAAATATTCTCTAAAATCTTCTCTATCAAAATTTAATAGTTTGTAATCAATTTTTTCATTTTGAACATGTGAATTTTGAAAATAGTCATTATATTTAGATATGAATATTTCTTGGGATTTTGTTATCTTATACATGTCGTTGAAATAAGAAGCGATAAGTTCCTTGTTATTTTTTAGCATATCTGCATTATCTAATTCAACTGAATATTCAGCAAATAGTTCACGTAAATTTTTTTCTGCTTCAGGGTACAGTAAATAGGTATCCTTAATTTCATTTTTATATAGTCTTTCAACATTTTCAGGTAAATGCGTCAATCTAAATTGTTCACAGGTTTGCATTTCCCAGTTTTCAACATCCATACCACCGTTTGATCCATACATATATTGGTCATAGGCTTCACCAGCATCATATTCGGCAATTTCCTTCATGGCATTTATTACTGCTGTTTTTACATCTTTATCTAGCAAAATTGTATCATCTGTTCTTTCAAGTAAATCGTTTGGTAATTTAGGAGGATATTTGTCTAAATATTCTTTTATATAAGATAACACATACTTTTTGGTTGGTTTATTTTCTTTTAACAGATCTTCCATTTTTTCATTGATCATATTGAGTCCTTGTTCATCAACTTGTTTATATTCAAACAAAGGTATCTTTTCTATACGGTCATTATCTAGGTATTCAATCCATATATCAGTATCAGAATTCGCTAGGCTGTTTCCCAAGCGGTCACCTTCAGGATAACTAATAACAATTTTAGTTTCATTATTAGAAGAAAGACGAATCGTTTCTTTATCTTCAATATAAAAATCTGTAGAGTTTTCTATGAATTCATGTTTGAATTCTTCGCTGGGGAAAAGCTCTTTGATACGTGCAAGAGCAACATTTTCATTGATATTAGATCCTTTCAAGGTAGATACTAACTCATTTATTTTTTTATTTAACAATTCATTCATTTTATTTTTTCCTTTCTTGATAGATTTAAAAGAGCCAAGTTGGCTCTTTTAAAAACTCATTTCAATTTCATCTGTTTCTTCAACAATTTCATCTTCTTCTAAAGAAGTTTCTTGTTCTTGTTGTAGAGTATATTCTTCAATATACTGTGTCATTTCTTTAGCGTGACTGTTAAATTTTGACATGACATTAGTTGAAAGATTTTCAATATCCAATGATATATCTTCATGAGATTTACCAGCGTTTTCAAGTTGTTTGATATATGAGTTATAATTACCTTTTAGATGTGACTTTAATTGGTCATCTAACTCAAAGCCATACATTCCTAATGACATTGTAGCAAATATATCCGCTTCAATTTCTTTTCTCTCCGTTGTAAAGAGGATATTTGTATTTTGTCCATCTTCTTTCTCACTTTTTTGAGCTTCTAGATTATGATAAAATGCGTGTCCTAGTTCATGCAGCATAACATAGATTTTTTTTGTATCTTCACAGATAGTATTGATGCAAATTGCATTTGATGAAGGCGAGAAGAATCCACCTAATGAAATTGAATCTAATTCTACATCTTCAATAGAATAGGGGGTTCTTTCATTAATATAATTTGCTATTGCTTTGCACATAAAGTTTGCTTTTTCATCCGCTATGCCAACAGAGAAAATTTCTGGATATTTTTCTTTTGGATAGGTCGTTTGCGATATATCAAAGACAGTTCCTTTTCCAAATACAAGTTTTTCTTTTATATCATACTCACCAGCCTTAGCTTTTTCTTTAATTTCAGCACATGCTTCGGATAGGGCAACAGCAACATATTTTGCGTTAGTACTCAAAATAGTGTCTCTATAATTATCAGTAAGCTTTTGATACTTTATAACAGTATCTTTATCAGCGATAATAAACTTTTTTGTCTGTGGAACAAGAATACTTGCTCCGTGCGTTCCTTTTTTCGGATAGGCACCCATTTTGATCCATGATGCACTTGATTGGACAAATGTAGCATGAGGGTTTTGTTGAAAAATCATTGCGGTATTTCTAGGTGAATAGTTATAGAATCGTGATGAAAATAGAAAGTATTCTATCATCTTGTCTTGGTCGGTTCTATAATTATCAAAAATATCTCTTATGGCTGTTTTTGACAGTTCTTTAGTTTCTTCAACCTGTTTCTTATACTTTTCAAGTTGTTCTGGAGTAGGTGTCCATTTTTTCTTACTATTCTTCGACATCACATAGACCTTCTTTCATTAATTTTACAGTCATATCTTCATCAAGTTCCTTTACAAGTTCTTCATCAACTGTATCAGAGATATTAATGATTTCCTCAACATAACCGATGGCCATTGTGTCAGTATTTCCGACATAGCTTACATTTCTTTTTAAATCTTGTTTAAAACATACGTACATAATTATTTCCTCTTTTCTTTTTTATTGATTAAAGTTAAAAGAGCCAAGTTGGCTCATTGTTCTAATTCATAATCATTTTCTTTTTGTGATTGTTGAAGTTCCTGTTCATCATTACCAAAAATTTCTTCATAAAGATTGATTTTTTCATTGTTATTATCAACAGGGACAATATGATAATCTGTAATTGTTTCTAATGTCACATTATCAGGAACATAATGATACATATTCCCATAGCATCTTAAAACTAAATCTCCTAACTCATTAAATTTTAGATCTATTCCCGAATGAATATCAGCAGTTTCAAAAATATTTTCCAATGTATTATGAAGATTATCATTATAGACATCCATTATTCTATTTTTATGTCCTACATCAGCATAATGAGGGAAGATATAACATTTATAATCAGGAACATACTTATTAAGAAAAATTTGAAAATGTTCAATTTCATTATTATGTTTTATTTCATCCTCTTGATTAGTAACATCACCAAGCATTTTAGTTGTAAGATAGGCTGTACCATCAATACTTGTTAATTTAAGTGTCTTCAGTTCACTGTTTTTATCATGAAATTTTTTAAATACTAGGAATTCATTATCATATTTATTTTGTTCAATAGATTCAGCAAATTTTTGATAGGGCATCTTTAAAAAATCTAATGAGCATTTTATCCAGCCTTTGAATGATTTTTTTTCTTCTTCATCCATATTTGAGCCTATATTATTTTCAGCAAACTGTAGATAGTCATTAATGAGTTTTGCTCTAAAATGATTGACATCTAATTCTTCTACACGTTCATTATAGTCATTCCAAAACTCAATATTTGTTTTATTATCATAGCCTTGTACGATTGTATATTTATTATAAGAGGCATTTTCTTTTACATCTTTTAAGATTGCATTGGTATAATTTTTAATATTGAGTTCTTTGTTTTCATTGTTTAATTTATCATATGTTTTAAAAAATTGTTCATTTGACATATCTATTAAATCAGAACATTTTTCAATTATCATACCTAATACATTCATATTTTCTTCAGGACAAGTGATTTTTTGTGCTTCATAGAGTAAATGATTTAAAACTTCGGATTTAAAAACATCACAACCATCATTTATAAATCTAAAACCCACATCTTCTATTGGAGGATAATTGGAATGTCTTTTTAAGATTTTATCAACAAATTCTTCATCATCCATATCATGGATTTGAATGACCATTCTTGTCCAGTCAATAAAGTTTTTATAACTTTCTTCATCCTTACTGTTAATATTTGCTTCAGCATGATAAAACCATCTAGTTTCTATTTCTTTTTTCAGTTCTTTAATTGATGATTCATAAACTTGATCATTATTTCCAAAGGCAAAATTTTTATAATATAAAATAGTTCTACTAAATGGTTTTTCCATTGTATTTTCTTCTACTACTTCAAAATCATCTTCTCCTAAAATTAAAGCAAGAGAACTACCATTTTCCCATTGCATATGAATTGTACCTTCATCATCTACAAATTTTACTGTTCCAATCGTTCCTTCAGGAACAGGTTTTGTTTGATCGTTCATATGATTTAGTTTTATTTTTGTTCCTTCAGGAAACCAAATTTTAGAAAGTTCCTTTTTATTTTCATCCATTTTTAAATTCTCCTTTTTAAATATTTAAAAAGAGCCAAGTTGGCTCTTTTATATTTCTAAATCACTTTCAACATCTAATTCTTCATTAGTTTTTGAAATTTCAAAAACGTCTATATATTCTTCAAATTGAGTATTATCATTCAGTTCTTCAATATTTAATTTTTTTTCACCGAATAGATAGGGCATTATATCCATATAATAATCAAGGTTATGTGTTTTTACATATTCGTACATTTGAATGTAATTCATATTTGAAGTGTCAACATGATGTGTGTATGCTAATTTAAGTGATAAGTCTTTAAATATGTATTTTTCATAATATCCATTAAGATCGTTAATTAAATTTGCAATACCAATTTCATCTATATCATAGGGTGGGTGAGTTTCTATGTTTGTATCCTCTGAATCAAAAAAATACAAGTTATCATCAATTATTTTATATGTTAGATTGAAATAATTCATGAACTCTTTTAGTGTCAATTTTTTGTCTGATTGGCTTATATTAGATAAATCTCTTTTAACTTGACTTTTGGTAAAACATGCTCTATCATAATTTTCAGATAGAGCATATTCAACATCTTTGGGTAATGAGAACCCTATAGATCTTATATGCTCTATTTTATTTTTATAAAACATTTTATCTGCATTATATGTTTTTTCAATTAAATTAGATAAACGCTCTTTCTCGTAAATTGAAGTAATTTCATTAATAAGAATAGCATCTCTGCCCATTTTCTTATTAAATCTTACTACAGCAATAATAGGATTGTTTTCGTCATCCACTTCATTTAAAACAATTATTTTGCTGGTATCATGTGATAGTGAGTCGAAAGCAAATATACTGTTTTGAATCATTTCTTCACTGTCACTAACAAAAGCATAACCAATGTCATGTTTCTCTTTGATTTTTATTACTGTTGAAACATTGATTAAAATTGGATTGGTGATGTTACTATTGATATAATCTAAACATTTACTGTTGCTTGAAATTACCATTGGGAAACGGGTATCATATCTACCACTCATTAATTCAATCAACTGTTTGTCAAAACTTTCTATAGTTCCATTCTCTTTTATGATAGATTTGTTTATTCTTCTAATTTTATCTAACTCATTCATTTTATAGATTCCTTTCTATTAAAACTAAAAAGAGCCAACTTGGCTCTTTATAGTTCTAGTTCTTCATCTTCTTCAATTACATCTTCGATATTGTAATCATTATCGTAGAATTTATCTAATATATCATTGTCTGACATAGAGTAGACTGGGCATTCAAGGTAATCAATGCCATTAGATTGATATTCTTCATTTTCATACAGTCCAGCGATGTATTCGCTTAAATCTTCTAATGTAGTCCTTTTACCAGCTTCATCATCAACGCTCCTATATATTACTTTTGCATGATCAACAATCTGTTGAATGTTGTCATACATAAGATAAGGATGATTTTCTTCCAAATAGTGTATCGTTTTATACTTTTCATAATCCATTTTCTCTGCGGTCTTATTTGCATAGACTTGTTTTGCCACTTCCAATCGTTGACTGTAAACAAGAGAATTTGACCATTCACCTGTTTCATCATTTATATCACAAGCAACATTGTAATAGTTAGACACTTCATTTTTTAAAAGCGCAACGTGATTTTCATTATCACGCATTATCACTTTAAAAGGAGTACCATTATTAAAAATAATATTTGGACTTTGCTTAGTATTTAAGCTAGATATTAATTCTTCTGTTTCAATGTCACAATATGAGGATAAGTCATCTAATACACTTTGATGTTCAACTAGCCAATTAGCAATTTTATTGTTTAAATTAAGTCGGCTGCTTGATTGTTGTTTATGAGGTTTAAAGATATATTGTTTATCATTTTGTAAACAATCAACGATTTTATCTAGTTCTTTATAAGCACTTAAGTATATATCTTTAATCGCTTTACCATCCTCTACAAAATCTTTTAGATCATTAGCAGTTAAATTAAAATCTGGTAAATTTGATAGAGCAAATTCATATGCATTAAACTTATCATAAGTTCGTTTCATTTGAGATTTTAATTTTTGAACAGATTCAATTTTTGTATAATCAAAAGTTATGTCCGTGAAATCATTTATGATGGTTTCGCCTAAAGGTGAAGTAAATTCAGTAAAAATATCCACACCATTGGCTGAATATGCCCATCTTAATCCGTCTAACGCTTGAAATACTTCATAAAACCTTGAATCATTGATATACGAATAAGCTTCGAATTCTGTTCTGAATTTTTCACTATATGTTTTATTATCGTCACCTTTTTTCATTGTTACTGTATATGGTTCATTTTCATATTCATCGTATGTTCTATTGATAGTATAATAAGTATCCATTTTTTATCCTTCTTTCTATTTATATAAAAACAAAAGAGCCAAAATGGCTCTTTTTAAAGTTCTATTTGATTGTCTTGTTCAATTTCCTCTGTAATTTCATGTTCAATGATATTATCTTGATAAAGAGCATCAAAATAATCCGCTTTAAATACTTCTTTTGCAAATTCAAGATGTTTTTCATTGTAGCAAGTAAAATCACGATCCGCTGCTAGGGTATCTTTTCCATTACAAGTTACTACTTTTGGAAAATTTTCATGAGATTCTTTGACTTCCATATCTTTGTTTTCATTAAATATATTTTGAAAATAATTATTTTTTAGATCATGATAATCACCAAACTGGCTATATTCATCAATATAGCCAATGTTATAAATTGTCCTTAAATTAAAATCAATTTGTTTTGTATCTTCATCATATTCGCAATAGGTAAGTATATCACTTGCTTCAAGAAGAGAAATTACATGATTGAATTCATTGTTATCAAGGTGATATTGTTCTTGAATATCTTTTTTATCACATATCCAATTACACGAAAAAGATTTTTCCATTGCACGATAAATAATCATGTCTTTTACATAGGAATAGTACAGTTCCATAGAATCTTGCAATGTAACGTTCAATGATTCTAAACTTTCTTTAAGATTTGTAGCATCATCCATAAAATATTCTAAAGGATGTACAGAATTTATTTTTTCATATCTTTCCTTTGCCCATTCGTTGATGTTTAAAGATTGGATTTCATCATGTATTCTATTTTGAAGATTTTTGATAATATGTGTCATTGAATCATGAGGTTCATCAATATCTATTGAAAGCCATAGCCTTTTGAGATTACTGAAACCAATACCTAAATTTACTGTTTTATTATCAATATAACATTTAACATTATCTTCTTTTAACTCATGTGAAAGTACTTTTATCTTTTCTTGAATACTATTTTTGTTTAGAAGCTCATAGTCTAATTTATCGTTTATTTTAGAAAATTCTTCTTTGCTTATCCTTTTTTGAATTAGATCTTTTAATGATTTAGTTGTTTTTCTATATCCACTATTAGTTTTAGTTCTAGTAGTAAGTTCATTGTTATCTAAATCAAAATTTTCAATAATATCACATTTTGTTTTTTTCTTTAATGAATTCATGAGGCTATTTATTTTATCCTGATCTTCAATACATGAGAAGAAATATATAGAAAATTCATCATTAGAGAAAGCTTTACTTACAGCGTCAACACCAAATTCTTTAGTTAGTTTTAAAAATTCTTCTTCATATTCATTTTTGAATAAAATACTGTTTTGTGTTTCTTTATATTCCATTTAAATGTTCCTTTCTAATTAATGTAATAAAAGAGCCAAGTTGGCTCTTTTACAAAGTTTGTGCATCATGTTCATTGATTTCTTCATTTTGCTCATTTTCTACTGGTTCAATTTTTGAATCATAACTATCGTGTACTTTTAAAACAGTATAACGTTCAGGGTGTTCTTTCATGATTTCTCTTTTTCTAGCATTTTCTTCATAATAATGTTTTACTTGCAAAAGCTGGTTAAGATCATTTATTTTTAACTGTTCATGTCCTTTAAGGTTGAATTTTACACTTTTAATATCAAATGCTTTTTCTTCAATACTTTCATTTTCTGATATTTTAAAAAGAGATTTATTTTTATAAGCTTCAATTATTTTATTGGAAGCTGTTTTTCCAGCATCATCTAAATCAAGCATTAGTCTTATTTTTTTAATATCTTTGAGTTCTTCATTATTTTTAAGATTGTATTTCAAAGTTGATAGGGCACAACCGCAACCTGATGATGCAAGAATATGAGCATTAGGATTATCTTTGGTTAAAGTAGCATAACTCAATCCATCAATAACTGCTTCAGTAACAACCAATGTATCTGTAGGAATAGGGCATTTGTAAAAGAATCCATTTTGCTTATTTGAACCATAGACATCTAATTGAAATTTAGTTTCTCCTGTTCCTCTTCGACAACCAAAAACAGGCTTTTCTTTATTTTCTAAATCGTATGATATAAATACAGCGTTATGAAAATTATCTTCAAATAACAAATGCTTATTTATTAGATCCTCAACCAAATCTTTATCTAAACATCTTTTATGTGTTAAATAATCAATTACTGTTTGATTGTTTTCATTGGCAATAGGAAGAACAAATTCTTTTTGTCGATATGTTTCTTCAAGTTCTTCATCATATAAATAAATATCCTTATCAATTCCATCATATTTTGTGTAATAAAAATCTAAAAGTTTAGCAAGTCCTTCAGCTTTAGAGAATTGATTATACTCACAATAAAAGTCAACCACATTAAGAGGTTGACTTCCTGTTCTTGCATTCCAAAATACTCTGTTTGACTTTAAATCAAATACCATTGAACTATGTTCTTTTGCTTTCAAATATCTTTGATTGCTTCTAGCACGTTCCATATTAAGATTTAAAATATTTGTTGCTACATCTATACAACGAAGATTTGATAAAAGTTTTTCTACATTCTCTTTTCTAAAAGCTTTTTCATTAATAACATGCTCATTATCCTGAACTAATTGAATGGTCTCTTTCATAGTAAGTATCCTTTCTTTATTTCTAGATAAAATAAAAGAGCCAACTTGGCTCTTTTATTTATTTGGGAGAGGACTCAATAAATGAGATTGATTTGATTATAAACGAACTTGAAAATATCATTTAAGAGTCCACAAAGTTGAAAGGTCATTTACATAACTTTCAACTATAGATATTTTACTATATATAAATAACCTTTTTCTCTACTTTTTTTCCACGAAAAGTGAATATTTGCTGAATATCGCTGAATATTTTGAATATTTTCTATAATTTTCTTCTTTATACCAAAAAAGAGCTTGATGACAGCTCAATCTTGGATTTTAAAAAAGGAAGTTTTTATCAGTTAAGAATGATGATTACAAGACTTGATTTTTAATCTTAACTAATAAAAATGGAATATGAAAAAATCAGGTTGGACTATGGAGAGATCCAACCATCTGTATAATAGCACTAACTGAAAAATTATTTCTCAACTTTTTTTCCAAAATAAAAAAGAGCCAAGTTGGCTCTTTTGAGAAAAATTGGGAGGGTTTCTATGATTATAGAACCCTTGAAAAGATAAATGTTTAAATCAACTGCTAAATTGATTTAACATAGTTAAAAGATTGCTGTTCTTTTAACTATTATTAGTATAGCATACGGTAATAAATAAAATCTCAACTTTTTTTCCACGTAGTTTAGAAAAATATTTCAGATTTTATTAAATATATTATTATTGTTATAATTTGTCGAAATATGGTTTATATTGTGATATAATTTTAAAGCACTTAAGTGCCTATGGAGGATCTAGCATGTTAAAACATCATACTAGGAGACTAGCATTGATGTGACTTTAAGAGAGGATTAAATGGAATATTTAGTTATTCTTTATTTAATTCTAGTTATTACCGCTTTTATATTAAAGTAGTTTTAACTGCTTAAGTCTATTGATGCTAGTATCCAAAATAGCGAAAAAGGAAGAACGGCAATTCTTCCTTTTTCATTTAGTCTATTAATGCTAGTCCAACGACTACACATATAGTATAGCATATTTAATTTAAAATAAAAGATTTAAAAATAAATTTAAGAATTCATTCATACAAGTTGATAGTAGAAAATATTATTTTTATTAATTTTGAGAATATTGTTTATATTCAAAATAGTGAAAAAGGAAGAATTGAAGTACTTCCTTTCTCTTAATACACTTTGCTAGTCCAATGACTGCACCAATAGTATATCATAATTATTCAATTTTTTTATTTCAATTCTATAAAATAATTGTCATAACAGTACATGCCAATATTCAAGATTGTTAAATTTTGTTCAATAGTTTTGATGAAGTTCAACGCATTATAACCGTTACTGTAAGTCATACCAGTAATAAGGGGAATTAGTATAATTGAAAGAATCGTTGCAACAGACACACAAAAAAATATTAACAATATGGATGTGTTATAGCCCTCACCTTCTAAATACTTTTTGTACATGTCGCCAAGTAAATATAATATTATTAAGTGAACAATATATGCTAGTATACTTTGCTGTGCTGGTTGAACAGGATAATCCTGAGAATACACAACAAATAATGATACTATTAGACTAATGATAAAGTTTTTTGCAAATTTAAGCATTAATATCCTTCCTTTCTTTTTCATTAATTAGCTTAATATTTAGTTTTTATTTTCCAAACTTCTTACTTATTATATATTTCATTTATTTTTCTGAGAAGTCTTGGATAGGTTTCATATAATTTTTTTTAAGTTTTCATAAAAACACTCCTTTCTTTTATTAGCAATATACAATAAAGCATTCATTTGTTATACCCATGGCATTTTAAAATAAAAAAAGAGCCAAAATGGCTCATATTCGATTTGTTTATATGTCAAGAAATACTTATTATTTTAAACTAGTATAATATAATATCAAACTAGAAAGCTAGAATTGATGTACTTGTTGCATTTATCTAAATATTCATTTAATAAGGAATAGAATTTTTAAGATAAAGATCCATTTGAACTACAAGTTAATGTAACCGAACAATTTCGTGTTTCTACTGCTGTACCATCTACATATCTTTTTGCTGTTGCTTTAGCAGTAGCTTTGTTCCCTGATTTGGAAGCACTTTTTGAGGAAATTTTCCAATTAGCATTTTTAGATGATGCTTCAGCAACTGATTTTGTACATGTTGATGAAGAACCCGTATATGTAAATGTACCTGTAACAGTAACAGTAAATACTACTGTACCTTGGGAATTTTTGTAATTTGCTGTTTTTCTTCCAGTTTTTTGATTAGATGCTCTTGTTGAAGGGACTTCTTCAATAATTGTTTCCAAATAGTAACCGTTATCTAGCTGAATTATTTCTCTTTTTTGTTCTAGTGCAGACACAGGTAATGATAAAAATAAAATACTGCATACTATTGTAAATAATGTGACAATTTTTTTCATAATTAATTCTCCTCTTCAATTGTATATTCTATATATTTGACTTTTGAATTTTCTGAATCTCGATAGCTTTTATAAATAAGTATTCCACGCCATAAACAACATATTAGAATTGCTACAGTACATATAATGATTGCTTTTTTTAATATATTTTTTATTCGAGATTGTTTGATTAGGTAATTAGCATCCTGATCTTCAAAATAGGAAATAATAATATCAGAAGGATAACCAAATTCATTACATAAATCATCATAAGTTATATTATCAGAATCGGTATTTTCAATAATATTTGTTTTAAACTTTTTAAAAAGATTTTTTCGTTTTTTGATAAAAATGGGAAAAAATGTTTACAATCTTTGATATATTTATTTACATTTCTATTCACTTTCATATTTATTCTCCATAATTCTTTCAATACTATTAATCATTGTTAAATATTCTTCATATAGTTTCTGCATATGTACAATACCTTTTTCTTCAATATGATAATAAATTCTTGTTTGTCTTTTACCAACAAGTCTTTTTTCATCACTGATTAAACCTTCATCTAATAATCTATATAAAATAGGGTACATTGTTCCCTCAGCAATATGTATTGTTCCATTAGAGATTTTATCTAAAGTTTGTACTATTTGATATCCATAACAATCACCTTCGCTTATTATTTTTAATAATAACATTTCCATTTTGAAAAAGCCTTTTGTAGTTTTAGCCATATCATTATCACCTAATTTAATTATAAACATATAACATATTTAATTCAATACCTATATAAGATAAGTATTTGTTGACATACGAAGTATTTATGCTACACTGTAATTAAGGAAAGCGCTTACCTTAGAATACGAGGTGAATAATATGACTTATTTAAGAAAAAATTTAATTGTTTTATCTGTACTGTTCATGATGCTTTTAACTGTTTTTGGAGGAAGTTCAAATGTAAATGCTTTAGAAAATAATAGTGTTACTCCAAGAGCAATTGAAACATATACAAAAGATTATGTAGTAGGTTGTGGTGATTATGGATATTCAAAGATTAAATTAACAATTAAACATAATATGACTACAGGAAAAAGTTGGATTGTCAGTGTAAAACATACCGATACAATTTATCCACAATATATAACGTGTAAAATAAATTCAGTAGATACTGATCCTGCAGTGGGACAATATTTTTCAGGAGTTATTAGTCTAAAAATAGATGTTCATTATCAAAATGCTGGTAAAAAGTTAACTGCTACACAATATTTTAGATTGTAGAGGTAGAGGTGAAAGAATATGAAAAACGCATACAAAAAAATATTATCAATAACAATTGCTTTGTTACTAGTTGTTCAAGTTTTTGGTTCATTAAATGTATTTGCATTTGATAATAATCAATCTAGAGCAATAGAAAAATATACAAGAACTGTAGATGTTCCATGTGATAAATTTGGATATGTTACGGTAAAAGTAGTTATTTCTCATAATATGACTACAGGTAAGAAAATGGTTTATAGTAAAGATTATGACACGCACTTTGATAAGCAATGGTTTAATGTACAAGTTAGTAAAGTTAAAACAACTTCAGCAGTAGGATCTGTTATTAAAGGGAATACAATCAAGGTAGAAGTTACAGCCTATCAATTTGGACTACAAAGCGTAACAGGTAACGGAACGATTTATCTATAGCTGCTTACTCGAAAAGGTGGTGAGAATATGAAAAGAAAAATAGATGTATATTTACTATACTTTAGTTATGTTATAGAATTGATTTATCTTTTTTCAGCAAGAATATTTAATAATTATGAAAGTACCCATACAATAAGTGTTTCAAAAACAGGTAAACCAATCTTTGGTAATATGAAAATTTATTTGGATATTTCGATGTTTTCTTATTATTTATTTTTTGCAATTATGATTTTATATATTTTATTTGTTTTATTAAAGTTAAAAAATAAAGAACCGATAAATCTTTTGAAAAATACTAAACTTTCTTTAATCATCCTTATCATTGAATTAATTAATACAGGTTTTATATTTCATTTTACTAATTTATTAGCATCAAGTTCCTTATTATTTGTTTGTGTTGTTCTAATTACAAACTTTATTTTATATCTAAAGTATAAGAATATTATACAAAATGGAATACTTATAAAAAGCTAAATAAAAAAGAGCCAACTTGGCTCTTTTTGTTTATATGATTATATTGTAATTATTAATGATAATGTATTTAATAACATATGGATTGCTATAGGTTTCATTATATTATAATTACTTTTAATATAAACTGTATTTGTGATTACATAGAATACAAAGTAGTTGATTAATGAAAATATTACTTTATAATCTAATGTTACAATTTCAGTAATACAATGAAAACATGCAAAGAGTAGGGCAATAATAATTGTTTTAATTACTTTATGATTATCTAAAAACTTTGTATTTTTAAATATTTGAGCTTTAAATAGAATTTCTTCTACAAAAGGAAGAAGCAATATAACAATCAATCCTATAATATAAGGATGCTTTGAATAGAGCATACTTATAATATTGTTATTAACAGTAGTTTGTTTAAATAAGGTATAAGATAAAAATGTTAAAGCAATATTGATTACAAAAATAATAAATGTTGTCACTGCTGTTATTAATGCTCCAGTACCCAATACCTCATTGATCTGTTCAATAATATTGTCAAACTCTTTTCTAGATATTCTAATCATTGAAAAGAAAAGAATCAAAGATACAACTAATCGAGTATATATTTGATATTTTGTAGGTGTTAAAGATATAATAAAACTTCCTATAAGCAAATAACCAACAAAATATAGTAATATAGAACTTGACACAGTATGTTTTTCTATGTAATTATTGATTTTCTTCATTTTTATATGTCCTTTCATGATATAAATTCTAAAAATAATACAAAACCGGTGAATATAGCAAAAGGTTTCATTACACTTAGAGCAAAAATTAGATTAGGGTCTTTAGAATTGTCAAAGAAAAAATAAATTAAAAAATATAAGAAATATATCTGATATTTTTCCTAATATAAAAATTTTCATAGTCATCTTGTTGTTTTTTTTTCTTTTTCATATTCATCTATACACTCAATAGATAATAAACCAAATAAAATTATAAATATGTCTTCAACCATTATTTCTTTCCTTATATTACTATTTAATTTTTAAAATAGACAAAGCGTTTATGTTTGTATAACCAGTAATCTTTTATAGTATTCAAAATGAGCGTTATAATTTGTCCAATAAATTCTAATATTGCATAATACTCTGGTATATTAAATGACGTTTCAATATCAAATGTTGGTGTTTTTATGCATAAACAACATACTATGTACAAAATTATTAGACGAAATAGGAATGTTATATATTTGATCATTACTTTTTTTCTTAAAACAAATTCTTGAAACAATCCAACGGACATAATAAATAAAGCATAACTAGTTATTGCTTTAAGAAAAAAAGATGTGATGAAAACGTCAGAAAGATAAACTTGATAAGTACCTGTTATCATAATGTTCATACCATAGATGCTCATTAATAACATGTACATCATTACAAAGTGTAATGGTATTTTCAGTGAGTTTTTCATAAAACTTATTAAATTATTGCAAAATAAAAGCAGACTACTAACTTGACAAGTTTGTAGCTTTAATGAGATTTCAGGAGATAAGTTATTTCCATATCCCAAATTATATTTTGTTCCATTAGATCCAATATAGCTGCATTGAGTAATTTTCTTATCTTTTAACTTCATTTTTATTTTCCTTCTTTCTTTATTTTTTAGTTAAATTTTTATATATGTCAATGAAGTAAATAGAGTGTCAAAAAGAATACGATATTACAAAATAATAATGTTAAGATTCTTTTTATTAGGAAATTTGTCCATAATGGTTTTCTCTTGATCGTAACTATAGATACTAATGCAAAGATAAAATCAATAATTAGTAATAATGTTATTTGTTGATTTTGATTCATTTTCGTTCTATTCTCCTTATTTATATGAATTGCAATGCGTTAATGATTACAGCTATTAATAACTAATAAAACAATGTTTAGGATCGTAATGTTCTATACAATCTTTAATAGTGATATCAGGAGAGAAATATTCTCCTTTTTTTGTATAATAACCTAATTGACAATGTGATACATCTTCATCATACAAGATGATAAATTCAAATCCTTTATTCAAATCTTTAAATACAAAATATAGTTCATCATTTTTTGTATTTAATGCATCAATCATTTCAAATGATGATACATCAGAGTCATCTTTCTTAATAAATTCCAAGATTACTAAAAAATCATTTATTTTGATATTTGCTTTTAAAAATGAATTAATAAAACTTTCTGTTATTTTTCTATTTTCTAACTGTTTTAGATATGTATATGGTTGTTCATACTTATTAGTCTTCTCCATCTTTGTCTTCCTTTCTATATCCGCATAATTCAGCAAATTCATCATTTGATAATTCTAATGCTTTTGCTATCTTTACAACAGTTGAGATTTGGGGATCTTTTCGTTTGTTATTAACGATATTCCAAATGCTTTTGTTTTCTATACCAGATAGTTTACTTAATCTATACATAGAAATATTTTCTTTTTCCATTAGGGTTTTCAAAATATTTATATTCATAAAATTTCTCCTTTAAAAAATATTTGACAATGGTCATATGCCCACTATATAATACTTTCATATTTTTATGAAAGGTATGATTTATATATGATTAGCATAGTTACTGCAATTATTACCGTATTAGGAACATTTTTAATTAAAAAATTAACAAAAAGTAGTAGTGAAATTGATGAAAAAAGATTTGAAATATATAAACATTTGGATTTTGATTTTAAAAGAAAATATAACGAAAAAGAGTACCTTTATTATGCTGATTGCTATTCTTTTCTTTGCGATAAGGTAGTGAATGACATAGAACTTATTCATCTATATGACAAAATATCTTTAGTTTATTTGAAAAGAATAAATTATTTTTATAGGAGCCTTGTAAAAAATGGCTCAACTAATTTTAAATTGGTAAATAGGTTATTTATTAAATTGATAAAAATATGTATAAATAGGTTTCATCATAATATAGAAAAACAATTGACTTCGATACTTAATAAACTGGGTTATCCTACATCTTCTATTAAAGGAAAATTAGCTTATATATTTATATTTATTAGTGTAATGTTAGGATCGTTATGTTTCTCTTATACGGATTTATATAATTTATTTAATACTCTAAATATTTTAGAATATATAAAAGTTGCGTACTTAATAATATGGGTATTAACTCTTATTTCAGCAGTAATAACTATGAAATTATTTAATTATTTAATGTAGACAATAATAGTATTAATTGCATAGTGTATTATTGTTTTGAGTATAATAAATGTTATCAAAATCTTTATAGGAAACATTAAATTTGAATGTTCCATAAAATTATAAAATAAAGCAAATAACAGTGATAACAAAATAATTGTTATTGTAATAATTAGACCCCAAAAGGAATTTATTTTCCATATTTGATCAATAAACAAAAGTACAATTACAAATAAAATATATTTTTTTGTTTCATCATCCATATACATCATCCTTTCTAAAATGTTATAAATTTGGTTAAAATTTTATAGATTACATAAGATAATAAAATCATTTCAAATATATTGATTATTGATAAGCCACTTGATTTAAGCTTTTTAGATATTTTTTTCCATAAAGGATAGCAGATAATAATTAATGGGATTGCTATTGCTATCATTAAACCAAAATTTTTTATACTAGAACCAGCCATATGGATCATATAAATTGGCATCACGGAAGAAGTGGTGCTTTGTTTGCTTAATAGAACATTTCCTATTACAACCATGTTAATTATTATTAAAGCTAAATCTATAAAATGAAGAATAATAATTTTTATGTCTTTATGGTTATTTTTTCTTGTTTCTTCCGTTTTAAAAATGCTCCAAAATAGGAATATAATTGATAGAGCTATAAATATATAGGATAAGATTGTGTTATTCATTTAAAAACTCCTTTTTTTATTTGATATTGTTTGATTTTTTGAAGTTACTTACTTCATTTTCAACTTTTTTTAGTAGTTTCTTTTCTTTTTCTAGATCTTTTTCATTTGCATCAGGTCTTTTTATATAAAACTGAAGTGCATGTTTTACAATTTGAATATCTTTATAATAAGTTGACATTTTGATCAATTCCTTTCATATCTTTTTCTTTTATTTCAATGTGTATTTCATATTACGCTGTTGACAAGATGAGTGACAACCATAATAATCGTTATGCTTTCAAATAGCAAATAGAATTGCGAAACAAGTAATGAACACAAAAAAGAATGACGAAATAGAATCAGTTAATAAATCAGTTTGATAAACAATTTTGAATAATCTATTGAGCAAGTATATTAGAATTAGATGATAAATAGTAAATCGTATGATATTTAAAAATATGCTATCCAAGAAAAGAACAGGTAAAAACACCAAACAAAACGCTTCAACTATTGATATTACACATCCAGCAATTGTTCCTAAAAGCAATATAATAGCAATACATATCTTAAAGAAATTATTAGATAATATCCTTTTAAAAAAAATATGGATCATATTGGATTTTGATAATACAAATATTATAAAGAATAGCAATAATGTAATAGCAATCAATCGACATAGATTATGGTAAAAATTTGGTAAAACATAATTAACTAATTTTAATATTAAATCGTTCATCATTTATTTTCCTTATTTAAATCTATTAACAAAGAGTATGGTACAAAACCATATTTTCTAATTGATCTATTCATTAAAATCAACTCGTTTCTCTTTGCTATAAGTTTCTGTATTTCTTTTATTTCATTCTTTAAAAAAATCTTATTACTAAATAGAAAATACTTATTGAAGTTAGAAATATAAAAATAAGAGGTAAATATTTCTTTAATGGTTCTTTTATCAATGGTTCTAAAATCATATATAATAAACAACCAATAAATAGTATTGGAACAGGACTCATATAACGTGATAAAGTATGTATTAATAAATCATTAACATAAGAACCACTGTTATAATTCATACCGTATGAATTTATTACATAAAAAAGAATAATTGATAAAATTAATAAAATTAATAATTTAAGTGTTTTTTTGTTTTTCATAACGTTTCTCCTTTATTTGATATTGTTTGATTTTTCGAAGTTACTTACTTCATTTTCAATTTTCTTTAGAAGATTCTTTGCTCTTTCTAAATCTTTTTCATTAGCATAGGATTTTTTTATATAAACATAAGGTCTTACTATATAAAATAGAATTGCAAGTTTTACAATCTTTATCTTGCTTAACTTTCTATGGCAACTTGACATATTATTCAATTCCTTTCTTATTCATAAAGTTGTATTTGCTACCCATTGCGATACCTAATTCATAGCCCTCGTTACTATTTCTTTTAAAATGTGATGTTTTACTGATAAGAGCATTTTCTACATATGCTTTGACAGTAGGGTGTAGATCAATAATTGAAACTTCAAATTTCTCTTCTTCTTTTAATTCTATGAACCCTTTATCTAATTGGGTTTTAATTCCTGATGCAAAACCTTCACACCAATTTCTTTTAAATACTCTAAAATCCACTTCACCTATATAGCATGATCTTAAATCAATTAAAGTATCTTCCATATAATCAAGTATAGGTAATGCAATTTCTTTACATAGAGTAATATCATCCTTAAAGCCTATAATTCCTAAATATGCTTTTGAATTTAATTTTCCATTATAGAAACCCTGAGTTTGACAATATTCTGCTATTGACATTAAAGTCCAAACTAAATAAGCTGTATATTTTTTCTCAAAATAATATTTTTCGACATTTTTAGAAGAATTGTCTTTTTCAATAATATCTTTTCTATCAAGCTTATATTTAAACATTAGCTTTTCAGCACGATACGCTGCTAACTGAATTTCTTGATCAGAAGCAGATGGATCTTCAGCAACAGCTAACAATTTTTTTATTTTTCTAACAACGTCATTCAATTCCATAGTATCACCTCAATTCTTTAATTACTGTGTCCCTGATCATTGTTATGTTCCTCAATTAGTTTTCTTTCTTTTAATTTTTTAGCAATTTTTATATATTTAAATAGTTGCATTATTGAATAGACAAGTATTACTAATTCAATAAGATAAATGATAATAGTACTTGTTAAACCATAAATTGAAGCTATTGAACTTTTACAAATACTTGATGCCACATTTGATAAAAGGACTAAAACAATAGGGTATGAGGAATCAATTATAATTTGTTTAATATTTTTGGCAATAATTATTAATATACAAAGCAAAATAATCGTATTCGATATTCCTAAACACGCTAGAAAAGTATCTGATATTTCTTTCATGATATTACTCCATATTTTCTTCATTAATTCTTGTCATAAGATATTTATAGATTGATTCATGATGATGTTGATCATAATAATCGCTAATATAACTGTCTATGATTTTTCTTGCTTCTAATTTTTTTAATTCTTTATGTTTGTTTTCATATATTTGATAGAAAAGACTTGTTTCTAAAGCGGTTCTTTGTTGATCAAGAAGCATATCATATACAAGAAGAATCTCTTCATCATTCATATTGTTTAAATTTCTTGCAATATTAACACATTTATCTATTGAATTTTTTTCCATAATTTTATTTTCCTCTTTTCCTGTATGTTTATCTTCTTTTTCAAAAGAACTTGTTTTTGCTATTGCTAATTCATCACATAGTTCTTTTGAATGTTGTAATTGTAATTTAACAATTTCTTTAATTTTTTTATTTGATAAGCTCCTATATTCATAAGGTAATATTATTTTTTGTACAATAACCATATGTGCCTTGTTTCCATTTGCACTGTTTACTATGGTGATGTTATAAATATATCCACCATTAATACGAACATCTATTTTTTTTGTATATTCAATTAGTAGATCTAAAACACCATATTTCGCACAGGAAAATTGTGTAAAAATGAATTCGTCCATTTAGTTCACTTCCTTTTCAAAAGAGCCAACTTGGCTCAATTCTTTTGAATAAAATCTTCCATCTTCAAATGGAACTCTATCTACATAAGTTGCCCCATTATCGCTTCTAAAAATATAGGCATAGAATTCGCCATTAAGTTTATTAATAGGTAAGATCCAGCAATTCTGTAAAACATCATAAATAGGGGTATATTCCACTATTTCATTTTCATCTAGCGAAACAAATTGTTTAACATAATTCGTTGCTGAATTGATTACATTTTCAAGTGCATCAATTTTTTTATCTTTTGAATCATCTTCATTGATAAAATTAAAGATGACATCAAAATCTTTTGTAAAATCCTTCACTGCTTCAATAGAAGCAACAAGCTCAATTATTTCTTTTTCACTCATATATTTACTCCTTCTTTAAATTAAACTTTGTATAATAGAATTACTCATAAATAGTGCTCATTTTCTAATAGATACTAAAGTCACGAGCATTAGAAATTTCTTGATAAAGATTTAGAACTTTAGGACTAGTTTCTTTTTTGGCATCTTCTAGTAGAAAAGGAATATCAAACCAATTTTCCATTTGTGACATAAGACTTGTAAGTTCATGATTACGTGCTTCTGTATTCTTATAAGCTGATTGGTTTTCATAATCCTTTTCAAGTATTTCTTTGAACTTTCGTTCAATGATTTCAATTTTTTCTTGTTTTCTATGTTGCATTTGTGCAACGCTGTGTATTGATGGCATGTTATTTTCCTCACTTGTAATAGATTGTTTCAATTAAGATAATTAACTTTGATATAATGGTATCTAATTTTTTTCTTTCTCTTTTTGTAATACCGTTAGTTTCATCATTTAATTCTTTTTTAAGCAAATCCAATGCTTCATTTAAGTTTTCTAAAGATTTTTCTTTGATCTTCATATAAACTTTCTCCGTGTAATCAGTCTAGAAATACAGTTATTTCATACGGACATTCATATTCATTTCCGTATTGATCAAACTGTGTTATAGGATTTTTTTTATTTGTAGATAATTGATAGTGCAGACCGTTCTTTTTACAGCTTTTTTCTTTAGAATCTCTATCAGATTTTTTTGAAAAGAAATATATGTTTTTCATTTTTATGATTGCTCCTTTACATGTGGTTTTAATTTTTTTTGAAATACTTATCAACTAGTAGTGCATCATTAAGTATCAAGTTTGTTAGTTCTTGTTTTTCTTTGTCAGAGATTAATTCAAAATTATGTGCAATTTCGACCATTCCTTTAAATTCATCTATTTTTTCAAATTTTGCAAAACTATAAATCCATAATGAATTAGCTATGATCATTTGTTTGTATTCTAGAATGTTATTTAATATATAGGTATAAGCATCAGAATTATTCATTTTCTTATGTCTCCTTTATTTGAATAAGATTTGTTATTTATTTTTTTGTTTACTTTTTCTCCTGCAAGTCTTCCCAAATGCCTTAAGAACTTAATATATAAGAATGATGCAATACCTACACCAAGCAGTACTATTGTGAGGATGGCAACAATAATAATAGTTGCCTGAACCTCAACAGATAGTGAGTTCCACCAGTTTTGTATTATTCCACTATGGATGATTTCATAAACGATTAATCCAACCCCTAAAATAAAGATAATGAAACCAATAAACTTATTTTTATTTCTCTCTAAAAAGTTTTTTATTTTATTCATCTGTTTCTCCATTTAATCCTAATGCTTCTATGATCCTTTCGTAATTTTCAGCAGTAGAAGTGATTTTGATTGTAAAACTATTGTCTTTATAGGTTGTATCAACAGGGCATCCTAATTTTCTACTAGCAAATTTTTTTCTTTTATCAAGTTCTTTTTTAAACGTAATTTGTTCTTCAGTAAGAAGAGTTTTTTTCTTATCTTTTGCGTATTCTTTTCTTTCTCCATCCTTTAGTTGTTTTTTGAGAGAATCAAAAGCAACTTGAATAGTTTCTTTTGGTAGGTGGGTTTTAGATGAAATGTATTCGTATTTGTCGACTTTTTTCCCTTGATTTGTTAGATTAAGAACTTCACAGGCATATTTGAATATTTCATCTTCTAATTCTTTTTTTAAATCTCCGACTTTCATTTTCCCAAGACCCGTTGTTTTAGCAATTTCTTCTCTAACTCGACCGTTGAAATCGCCTTTAAGCTTTTTTAGTGCAAACAGTTGATAACCTTGTAAAAACAATGCTTTCTTTTGGTATTCAGTTTCAAACTTACGATAACCGTTATAATCCATAATGAGTTGTTGTTCTTCGATTTCATCTACTGGTTTAGGAACAACGATACAGTTGACATTTTTTTGAATATGTCCTGTGTCATCTAATTGATCAGCGTTTTCAACATTGTATCTTAAAGCTTTTAATCTCTTATGACCTGATAAGAGAATATAATCTCCATCATCATCACGATAACAAGCTAAAGTATCAATTATTCCTTTAGGGTTGTGGTAAATCTTGTCAGCGAGTTCTTGAATTTCTTCTTCAGTATCGAATTGTGGATTTAAAGGGTTTAGCTTCAATTTGTTTATATCTATCATTTCTACTTTATGTTTATTTTTTAGATCGTCAGCAAAATCAATATTGCTTGATTCAAAACTATTTAAATTTCCAGTAAAATCTAACATTTTATATTTCTCCTTTTTTAAAGATGTTTGTATTCAACAACATTAGTGAAAACATACATCAATTTGTTTTTTATTTTCTTATCTATTACGAATGCGTTTTTCATACAATAGGTACAGTTGTAAGTGAAATCATAAAATCCTTCCTTTAGTTCATTAACTCCCACACCTAGAAAATAGTGTAGATAGATAAACTGTTTTTCAACTGCACTGAATCTTTTTGAAGCAAAATCTAGGAATTGATAGACGAGAGTATCAAATTCATTTATATTTTTATTTTTTCCTTTTCGTGAAATAGAAACGAGAAGGGCAAGATCAGTTTCTTCATCGATTTCAAAAGCATTTATCTTTTTAATTTGATAAAGTTCTGAACTTGTAAATGCTACCTGTATGCAATTTAATAGATTTTCTACTCTATTTAATGTTGCTTCATTGTCTATCAAATCCATGATTTTAACTCCTTTCTAATTTCTAAATAATTTGTTCGATTTCATCAACGACCTTTTTAGAATCGTAGCCAATATTTAATTTACTATCTATTAAATATTGGTTATTCATTGAGGCTTCACTTGCTGGTTTACCTCTATAACGAACATATCCGCTTAATAAATAATCACCAGCAAATGCCTTGAATACTTTATATAGTTTTTTATTGACCTTGTTGTTATCAAAAATTGAAAACATAAATTTAAAATTAAGATTTAAATTATTTTTCTTTTGAATATCCATCATATAGTTGTAAGTATGTAAGAAACCTTTTAATGATCCTTTGTCACTTTTTAAAGGAATCAATACGAGATCACTGGCATAGATGACACTTGAAATAATCATATTTTGGTCAGGTGGACAATCAACAATGACGTAGTCATATTTTTCTTGAACTGGTTCAAGAGCTTGTTTTAATTTACTTATTGTTCCACCTGTAAATGATTCAATAATTAATTCAATTTTTGTTCTTCCTAAATCAAGAGAAGAGGGGATAATGTCAAGATTTTTAACATCAGTTTTCATGATATAGTTTTCAATATTTTTATCTCCATCTTTATAGACATCAGCTAAAGTATTTTTGATACCATAGTCTTTATATAAAGAAGAATATAGTGATTGCATGAATGTAAGCATCTTTTCATCACTTGATTTGTCTTTAAATAGTTCTTCGTAGTCAACAAGCATTTTATCTAGAAATTCCTCTTCGATATTATTTCCGATATTTACTACTAGATCAGTAGCGTTTGCTTGTTGGTCAGCATCAATAATCAATACTCTATGTCCTTTATCAGCTAGACCTTTAGCAATTGATGTAGAAGTTGTTGTCTTTCCAACTCCACCTTTTAAGTTTGTTACAGCAATTAATTTAAACATTTTTCTTTTCCTCTATCTTTCTTTTAATTTTTTAATCTTTTTCTTAATATTCTTTAGAAAATTTTTCGTAAATAAAATCAATTTGTTTTTCGTTTAATTTGACCCATTTTCCGTTTTTATTTATTCCAGCAAAAATAACATTTCCTACAAAAGTTGTCTTTGCAATGCCACCGTGATAAATTTCAAAATTAAATTTTTTATCTTTTAATTTTCCGTCTTCATCTACAAGAAGAATGATATTTTCTTCTTTAAATACTGGTATATTAATTACTTCGATAGTATCGCAGTCAATTAAATGAAGCAGGGTACTAAGTTCAAGATTTTCAACAGATACTTTTGTAATAGATTTAAGTGGTTCTTTGATTAATATTTCCATGTTCTTCCTTCCTCCCATTCTTCGAGTTTTCCATTTGCTTTCATTTCTTTTTTCTCTTTTTTTAACTTTTTGATGATTTTTTCCTCTTCTTCATCAGTAAAGACATACCAGTCACGACCGAAGCACTTATAAAGTTCAACTTGTTTGATTGTTCTTACACGGTCATATTCATCAACACAATGAATAGTAAAGTTAACTTTTGTTTTTTTGTTACAGATCATGACGTTGTAATAACCTTGTTCTTCTTCATAGTTCATTTTTTTCACCTCCTTTAAATACACATATTTCAGGTAAACATAGTGCTAAAATCAACAATGCTTCTTTTTTGTATTTGTAGAACAACGATTTTGATATGTTTAATTTAGTAATAATTGAATTTATTGTTTTTGCTTCAAAATAGTAGTAGATAATGATGTACTTGTGCATGTATTTCAAATCATTGACTTCATTCAAAATTATAGAAATATAAGTGATTTCACTTTTTTGCTGATCTAATTTTTTATTGAGATAGGATGATTCTCCATTTTTACCAATTATTGAGTTTTCAGCCTTTAAAATTGATGTGGTCTTGATAGAAATTGGAAGTGTTGGAACATTATCTAACTCAATTCTTACATCATCTGAAGTCTCTTCTAAATGATGTGGAAAGCGATAGGATATAGAATCAGCTACATAGTTTAATGTTTTATCCATTAACTTGAATGTATCGTTGCTTAATATGACATCTAACATTTTTTATTCTCCTTCTATCAAATTTTTATTAGTAATTTCTTTCAAATCCTAAATAGATTTCATCATTCCACCATGAATTTAGAAGTTGATTGATAAAGTTTTCAAATAAAGTGAGATTGTCTTTAATACTTGCTACAGATTGATTAGTTCCTAGATAAACTGAATTACCAGTAACAGGATCATGCCAGTTTGTTTGGTAGAGAGTTTTATCAATGTGATGTATGAGTTTGTGAAAGGATCTTTCCACGTCATACCAGTATTTTGATTTATACAAAGCTTCTTGCATGTTTATGACACTTGCATTTATTCTTGCAATCATTTGATTTTTAGCAGTTAATTTCTCTTTATTTTTAAAACTTGATTTTTTTATGGTGATTCTAGAAAAATATTTAATTTGATGTTTCCAATAATCACGATCTTTTAAAAGCTTTACGTATTCAATTATCTTAACTAGTCGATTTCTTAAATTTTTAATTGTACGATATTTGAATACCTTTTCCTCAACAGGGGAAACATAGAATGTTTCTTTCAACGCATTTCCATCATTGTCTTTTTTTACATCACCTTTTTTATGAAGTAGCACCGCATCTATATCATCTTTTTTGGAAATCTTTTTTGTGTTTGGATTCCAATAGAAATCTCTGTTGTATTTCAATTTCTTTTCCTGCTTACGTTTGAAATATTTTCTAGTAAAGCAAAGAACTTGAATATAGTTGCCTTTACCTTGTTTGGTAAACTTATAACAATAGAGAAAACTTTTAAGTTTATAACACGGATGTAAAGAAGACATATAATTCTTAATGAATGTATGTTTTTCATCATCTTTGAGATCAGGAATCATGATTTCCAAGAAATGCCCATAGATGTTTGAATAGCATTTTTTATCTTCCTTTTGACCATAGGAATAACTATGTTTCTCTTTGTAATCGCATAGATGATTGATTACAGTTACATAATCATCTTGATTGCTATAGATTGTTTCATTTGATTTCAGCCACTCAATGATAGATTTTCTATCGGTGAATGTATCGTAGGCAACGTATTCAGATGATGTGATCACGGCTAACTCCTCCTTGTCCTCTAAATAGACATTAAAGCTTTGCTTTAATGTTTTTTTACTTACATCACCTGCGGAAGCCATGCGCTGGGATGTAATATTTAGTTTTTGATAAAGCAAAAAATCACCTCTATTAAAGAAGTGATTTTGGTATAATTTATTGTTTTTTTAGCTTTGATACTGGGATATTTAGAGAAACTAACAGTAAATTCTGTATTTGGAACTATCCCCATCACCCGCTCCAAGTGATGATAACATCTCTAATGAGATGTTTTTATTATATTTAAAACAAATGGTTGACAGATGATAACAATTTGTATACAATGTAATCACATTTGATATAAATACTGTGAAAAGAAAGAGTAGACGTTGATCTTTAGCGTAGAGATTTCCTGGTAGGTGAAAAGGAAAGTAGAGATTTTTGTTGAATTCATCTTGGAGTAGAGTGTTGAACAGTTTTAAGTAGGCATCTCCGGTTACACCCGTTAAAGTGGAAGAGTATGATTGTACTCGATGAGGTTAGTATAGTAATATACTAATAAACAAAGGTGGTATCACGAAGCGATAGCTCTCGTCCTTAGAGGATGAGAGCTTTTTTATTTATATCAAGGGAAATGAAGAAAAGGGGACAAGTAATATGATTATTGTAATGAAAACAACAGCATCTAAAGAAGATGTAGAAAAAGTATCAGGATCAGTAGAAAAATTAGGGTTAAGAGTAAATGTTGTAAATGGGGCAACACAATCAGTTATTGGAATTATTGGAGATACAACAAAAGTAGATCCAGAATCGATAGAAGTTGATCCAGCTGTAGAAAAGGTCATGCATGTATCAGAACCATATAAATTAG
>OLSO01000492.1_pt1 | contig 38084 bp, 45 predicted proteins | sample 1672441 | NCBI WGS metagenome assembly OLSO01 (sample SAMEA3136686, study PRJEB25190) | human gut metagenome | biome: human gut; feature: human-associated habitat; material: faeces | place: Austria | collected 2013 | reverse complement strand
CTCCATTTTTAACTTTTAAAATAATAATAGCACGAAACTTTTAATTTATTCTATAGATAAGTTAAAAACTTCGTGTTATTATAAGGTATAATAAAATTTGTATATATTAAAATACTATAAATATATACTAATAATTATAATAAAATACAGTAGGTGAATATATGAACAACATAAAAATAAAACTGACAAGAGACAAGTATAACTTTAGATTTAAACAATACGAAGGAATGTATTTTCACTGTGAAATAAAAGACGACAATACAGTTAGATATAAAATAACTAAAGATGAAGCCGGAAGTGAATTAAAAGAATTTGGAAATACACATATAAAAGATAATATGATATTTATTCCTCAAATAGATGCTTATATTGATTTAAGATAAGTTTAAAAGGTGTAGCTTTACAGAAATTATATTTCTATAAAACTGCACCTTTTTAAATTATATATCGATACTTTCAACTGTAACAAGACCTTTATTTTATAAGTTGAATAAAGAATAGTACAACCACCATTACTAGTGCTACTTTAAATACTACTCCTGATACAAACTTCAATAATTTTATCGCTATTCCCGCTACTACAATTAAAAGCGCTATTCTAAATAGTAAATCTATAGTCATATCTTTCCCTCCATACAAATAAGTCTTTATACATTATATTAACATAACTCTTAAAAGTATAATACAGAAAATTTATGTACTTAGATTTAAATAAAATTAACAAATTCCTAAATTTTTATTACAATTTATGAGTTTTTATTTTATTTAATTATAATGAAGCTTTTTGTTTTGCCCATTTGCTCACTATTTCTTCAGATTTTGAGGCTTCAGATCCTTTTATAGATAAGCCATCTAATACTTTAGCTCCTTTACAAATTCTTCTAAGGTCTGCTTCACTACTTCCCATTCCACTTCCTTCATTTGTGCAAAAAGGAATTATAGTTTTGGATTCTAAATCGTAATTTTCTAAGAAACTAAATAAAACCATAGGCATAGTTCCACACCAACTTGGATAACCTACAAATATTGTGTCGTACTTATCTAAATTATCTAGATACTCTTTTAACTTTGGTCTTGCATTTTCTTTCATTTCTTTTACAGACTCTTTGACACATTCTTTATAGTTATTTGGGTATGGTATAGCTCTGTCTATTTCGAATATATCTCCTCCAACATTTTTTTGAATCATTTCTGCTATTATTTCTGTGTTTCCCTTTGATATACTTTTTATTTTTCCATCAAAATAGTTTTCACCTTTTTTAGAGTAGTATACTGTTAAAATATTTGCCATATTAACATCTCCTATAAATTTTAATTATAAACTATACTGTATACATTTAGTATATATAGTAAATGTATACCTTTTTTTATTATTTTGCAACTTCTTTTATTATATTAAGTGCATTTAATGTTCTAGGATATCCTATAAACGGCATACATTGTGATACTACTTTTATTAAGAAGTCTTTATCATTTCCTATGTTTAGATTTCCTTGGATATGAGATTTAAGTTGCATTTCGCATCCTCCTTGAGCTAGAAGAAAGCACATAGTTATCATCTCTCTTTGTTTTAAGTTAAGTCCATTTCTTGTATAGTAATCCCCAAAACAATTACCTGCTAGCCATTTATTTATATGGCGAGTATCTTCATCTCCAATATTTTGGAAGTTTCTCATATTTTCCCCGAATATAGCTACTTGAGCTTCATTTCCTTTTTCTACTCTATTTTTCCTATTTGTTGTAGCTTGTCCTTCTAATGGTAATTTTATACCTTTTTTAGTTAAAAATTCATTTACTGCATCTAAAAATGGGCGCACTCTACCGATTCCTAAATACGCAACCGACTGATATACAATTTCTTTTATCTCTACAGGACTAACCTCAAAATTATAAGCTGCTGGAAGCATCATCTTAAACTCATCAATTCCCCCACATCCTAGAAGTGTAGCTAATATAGCCATAAACTTAGTATGGTCGTCTAAGTCATTTTGATTTGTAACCTCATCAAAAGTAAAATTATCAAATAACTCTAAAAATTCTGGGTCTGTATCATATAGTTTTGATTTATACCCTGGAAACATTTTATCATTATACTCCTTTGCAAAATCTGATATTGCCATAATTATACCTCCTTAACATTTTATACCTAATTTAAATAATTATTCCATTTATGGGAATTGAACTCATCCAATTTTTTCAAGAAATAAATTCTAATTCATTGTGCTATAATAGCATTTATGCTCTGAGTTAATTCTAATTATTTTACAAGAAATTTTTATTACAAGGATCCATAATATCAATTTTTAATGTAAAATAAATCACTTATTTACAGTGTAGCACTTAGAGTTAACTTCATGTCAACAAAAGATTTTAAAAGTTTAATTTAAAGTAATATTATTTTATAAATTAGGAAAAATAAAAAAAAAGAAATTTAAAAGGAGAAAGTCATGTCAAATACAGAAAACAATTTTAAAAGTTATCTTTTATCAAAATGTACTATCGGATATGGTATTATAAATGGTTTAATAAATGCAGGAATATTCTATCTTATGGAGAAATCTCATCCAGACGCTATGTTTGGTAGTGCTGATATAATAAAAGACCTTACATTTACTACATTCTTATTAGGATTCCTTTTAGCACTTATAGTTATGCCTTTAACTGCTAAAGATTTAGAAAAAGGTAAATTTAGCTCACAAGAAGGTGTACACAAATTTGAAAAATATCTTCCAAATCACTTATTTGTGTTCTCTATAATAATAGGACTTGTTACTTGTGCTTTAACAATAATATTATCATCAATAATAGTATTCTTATTTAACATAGCTCCACTTACAGTTATGCAAATGATGATATTCAAAGGAACTATATGTGCTATATGCGGTGGTATAGCAGGATACCTATGCATAATAAAAGTTGCATATAGAAAATAATTAAATTGATTATAACCGATTTATAATAAATAAACCCTATACACAAGACACTAGAAAAAGTGCCTATATGTATAGGGTTTATTTATAATTATTTCTTTCTCTGAAAGAAACTCTGTATGATGTTGATTCCTTTTTAATTCAGAAATCAACTTTTAATATGTCTTTGTAACCTTTTTAGCGTCCTTGATAACGCTCTACTTTATAAATTACTTAGGATGCACCCTTTAACATAAAACGTTTTCATGTAATTTAAACAAGCTTTTCAAAAATTTGTTTTTCTTCAACTTGTAATTTTTTTATTCTTGTATTTATCTCTTTATTATATGATTCTACCCATTCACTACTTAAAAGGTTGTTTTCTAAATAATAAGGATATCTTCTTTTCATGCATATTATCTCATTTTGTAGTAAAAATATATCGTTTTTTAAGTCAGCTATGTTTAAATCTTTTCTCTTATTGACTTTTAAGTTTTTAAGCAACATAAGAGTTGTATCATCGTAATTTAGATAAGCATTTTTAGCTCTCTCCCATAAATTATTGCTTTTTAGACTGTATATCGATGGATGCATAACAGATATCACATCTAAAAATAATGAATCTAGCAAGTCTTTTTTACCTTTATTTTTTTCTCTAAGACTCAACACTTCTTTTGATTTTTCACATTTTACTTCTAATTCACAAATTTGTTTAGATAAAATTCCAGTTTGTCTATCTATTTCTTGTTGTATATTTTTTATTTCTTTTTCCCTTTTTAAACCAAAGTAATTTTCATAAATATTTTGTTTTATTCTAAGCTCTTTTATATTTTTATTATGTCTTAATTCTTCTATCATCAAGTCCCCAAAATGAAATAAAAATTTTGATTCTGTATAAGGCGCATCTCTCATTATCAATTTATTTTTCTCAAATAATAATTTAATGTATTTATTTAAAAGGTTATTATATTCATTTATGTTCATACAACTCCCTCCTTTTAAAAGTTTTTTCTATATTTTATGAAATACAAACTTTTAATGCCATCTAAATACTTTTCTATATATCTTATTAATTTTACATTACATATAAAAATTCCTTTTTTGATTACGAATTTTTACAAATTTTTTAAAATTACAGTATCTAAAATACTATATATTATATTTAATTAAAAAAATACCGCAAACCATCTTATAAATTTGGTCTACGGTATTTTCAAAATTTAAATATTAAATTACATCAAGCCATTTTTTGACTTCTGCATATATATCTTCTTCTTTTAATATTGCAGATATTATCACATATCCATCTGGGTTAAATTGCTTTAACTTTTCCACATTGCCTAAATTAATTCCACCGATTAATACAAATGGAATATCGACATTGTCTTTTATTTCTTTTAATGTTTCAAAAGATACGCTCTTTGCATCTAATTTTGTGCTTGTGCTAAACATTGCTCCTATTCCAATGTAATCTGCTCCGTCTTCTTTTGCACGTTTTGCTTCCTCAATAGTTCTTGCTGATACGCCTAGGATTTTATCTTCCCCTATTAGTTTTCTAGCACTTTTAGCATCTATATCGCTTTGTCCAACGTGTACTCCGTCTGCATCACAAAGTAGTGCTATATCTATTCTGTCGTCTATTATAAATTTTGCGTTGTATTTTTTAGTAAGCTCTCTTAATTTAAGTGCTTTTTCTAAAAATTCGCCGCCGTCTGCGTTTTTTTCACGAAGTTGAAGCATAGTAACCCCAGCTTTTAGCCCATCTTCTATACATTTATAAAAATCACGACCTTTTAATATATCTGAATCAGTTATCAAATACATTTTTAAGTCATCTCTTAAATTTTCCTTCATACTTCCCTCCGATTAAACTTACAACTAATTTATTTCTTATTGTATAAATTTCTATTTTTTAATTTGTACTATATTTTTTAATTAATATTTTCTTATGCACTTGCTTTATGACCTTTATTAGCTTCTCTTTTAATTTTTTCAAGCGGTAATATAGTCGCTACTATTAAGCTTAAAAAGCCTTCTACACCTGCACAAGAGAAGTTATATACTATTGAATATAACCATGGTCCCATATTAAATTGTTCTGCATATGATGCAAAGAACACAACTCCTGATACTACGTGTACACAACATTTTAAAAATACTACGATTAAGCACCCGAAAAATACTTTTACTCTTGAGTTAGATCCAAACATTCCGCTAAGACCTAAAATCATAGGTGGTATTATAAAATCTAAGAATAATTGTACTGGGTGAATTATATATCCTCCAAATAATCCTAAAACACCAGTTATAAGACCTGTTGTCATACCTTCAATTGGCCCGTATATAAGACCGATTAAAAGTATAGGTAGTGATGATAATAAGTTAATACTTCCACCTTGTGGATATTGTATAAATACTATTTTGCTAAGTATAAATGATAATCCAGAAAACATCGCTATAACTACCATTTTCTTAACAGTTAATTCAAAGTTTCTAAGTTTTATTATATATAAAACTAGAGGTATAAAACAAAGTGCTACGTATATATAATTCATATTCATAATAATTTCCTCCTTATTCTCCTTTGTAAGCCATATCCCAAAATTCTAATTCGTATATACTGGCTCTTATAAATATATCTTTTAATTTTTCTTTTGTTTTATCTGAAAGATTTTGACAAATCTCGTTTGTAAAATCTAGCCATTCATTTTTAAAAGCAACATATTCGTCGCTTGCATAAGTTTCTATCCAACTTTCAAAAAAGTTTCCTTCTAATTTATCTTTATATTTTTCTTTTAATTTTAAACCTATATAATTGTAGCTCCATGTGCATGGAAGTACAGCTGCCACTATTTCTTCTATAGTCCCTGTAATTGATATAGACTTCATATAGCTTGTATAACTTTCATTTGTCATATTTAATTTATACTTAAATTCCATATCTTCTATGTTTTCGCCAAAGTCTTTTAAATACATTATATGGTTTGCTGTTTCTGTCTCAATACTTCCTCCAATACCACTGTAAAACTTTTTAAGCTCTTTCATATTTCTGCTTTTGACACAAGCCATAGCGTATACTTTTGCGTATTCTATTAGATATAGGTAATCTTGAATTAGATATTTTCTAAATTTCTCTTTATCTAATGTCCCTTCACCAAGTTCTACTAAAAAAGGATGCTCTAAATATTTATCCCATATTTCTTTACTGCTTTCATATAAATAATCTGTAAATAACATATCTTTCTCCTCAAAACAAAACAACTTAAATATATCTGTATTTTTGAAATATCTTGTATTTTAAGTTTTTATAATTCTACTTTTGCATATTTTTCAAAAGTATTTACGTCTAATGAATCTATATTGTCGAATAAATAAGTTTTGAAAGTTCCAACACCAGGATTTGTAACATCTGCTAGTTCTCCACTTAAACTCATAGCTAAAGTACCCATAAATGCAGCTTCTATAGGCTTATCAGTACAAGGCAAGAAACTAGCAATTAAACTTGAAGACATACAACCTGTTCCTGTTAATTTTTTAAGTTTATAAGTTCCGTTAAATATTTTATATACTTTTTCACCATCACTTACTAAATCTGTTATACCAGATGCTACTACTGTGCAGTTTAATTTTTTAGCTACTGATTTTACAATTTCTGATGCATCAGAACCATCATCAAATGAGTCTACACCTTTTCCAGCAACGTCAAGTCCACCTATAAATTTAATTTCTGATATATTTCCGCGAACTACAGTGAAGTTTACTTCGTTTAATAATTTATTAGTAAGCTCACCTCTAGCTTTGCTTGCAAAAACACCAACTGGATCTAAAACTACTGGCTTATTGTATTTGTTTGCTGCTTTTCCTGCTTTTATAAATAAATCTAAGTATGATGAATTCATAGTTCCTATATTTATAACAACAGCACTTGCAATTGAAACCATATCTTCTACTTCTTCATATGAAAAGCTCATTAAAGGACTAGCTCCTATTGCTAAAGTCATATTTGCACAATCTGTTATCGTTACATTATTTGTGTAATGTAATACTAATGGATTTAATTCTTTTACTTTATCTATTAATTTATACATTTTAAATCTCCCCTATTTTTATTTAGTTATATTATTTTTTAAATACTATAAAACTTTTTATAAATTCAATTAATCTACTTTTTCAAATTTATAAAAGTGATTTACAGGTCCTACTCCATGACCTATATCAAAACTATGTCTTATAGCTTCTGTTATGTATATCTTACTAAGTCTAACAGCTTCAACTACATCATATCCAAGCGCTATGTGTGAAGTTATTGCAGAAGATAATGTGCAACCTGTTCCATGTGTATTTTTTTTATTTATTCTCTCTGATGAAAATACTTCAAATAAGTTTTCACCCATAAGAATATCTACAGCATCACCATCTAAATGTCCACCCTTCATAAGCACATATTTAGGTCCTAGGTTTAATATTTCTTTACCCGCTTTTTTCATATCTTCAACATTTTCTATCTTTATTCCAGTAATTTCTTCTGCTTCTGGAACATTTGGAGTAACTAAATACGCCATAGGTATTAAGTATTTAATTAGATTTTCTTTAGCTTCTGGTCTTAAAAGTGAGTATCCACTTTTAGATATCATAACAGGGTCTACTACTACAATTTCTGGATTATATTTTTTTAAATTTTCAGCTATTTCCAAAATAATCTCAGGGCTTGACACCATACCAATTTTTACACCTTTTGGATAAATATCTTCAAATACAGCCTTTAATTGTCCCTTTATTATATCCTTTGAAAGCTCTTCTACATCAAACACACCTTCTGTATTTTGAGCTGTTATAGCGGTTATAACACTCATTCCATAAGTCCCAATAGCACTAAATGTCTTTAAATCAGCTTGAATCCCAGCTCCTCCTGAACAGTCAGATCCAGCTATTGTAAGTGTTGGAATTTTATAATTTCTCATATCCTACCTCCTAACTAAATTTCATAAAAAAATTCACTACGTTCATGGCGCCAACGAATCGTAGATTGCCTTGCTTAAATTAATAAGTTGGAAATTATAAATCATCTAAAAACCAAATAATGTATAATTTCCTGAAAATAAAAAAAGCTGTACCGATAGGTACAGCATACTTTCTATTTTTTAATTATAATTTTTAAATATACTAAAATTGAGTATATCTAAATAAATTCTAAATAAATAACTTTTTCCGTATGCTTTCCTACGCTGGCATTATCCAGATCAGGTTTGAGGGTCAGTAAAACTTCTCAGCACATGGCTCCCCTAGCACTTATATTTTTGTTGTATCTAATACTAGATTAGTATTTATTTTTTTATTTGTCAATAAAATTTTTTAGATATATAAAAATATATATTTGTTTTAAAATTAAAATTAGCTATATATCTTTGCTATAATCTAAAATTATAAAGCCTTCTTTTTTTAAATTTTCTATAAAATCACTTGGATTTTCTATTATATTTAATTTTTGATATCTACTTTTTTGTTTTATTTTATATTCTAATTTCATAGCTTCACTCTTTGTTTTACATGAAAAATATATCTCTAAATTTGAAAATCCTCTAGATTTGGTATACTTACTGTTTATACCAGTTTGGTGTTCTCTCATTCGCCTCTTTACATCAGTTGTGTAACCAGTGTATAGAGAATTATCCTTGCATCTTATTATATATGTATAGTACATCTTTCCTCCAATATAAATTTTATAAGCTATATATAAATATATAACTTTTTTTAAAGTTTTAAAATATTTATTTATACAAATTGATGTACTTTTAATTTTTAATTATTAATTAAAAATAGTGCCAGTAAAATTATACTGACACTACTTAATTTCTTACTTTGTTATTCTTCTACGTCGATTGCATTAACTGGACAGCTGTCTCTAGCTTCAACTGTAGCATCTTTGCAATCTTCTGGAACGTCTGAAGTAATAGCTTCTGCATATCCATCATCTGCAAGTGTAAAAACTTCAGAACAAATTGATTCACATAGTCCACATCCTATACATGTATCTTTATCAACACTAGCTTTCATATTAAAACCTCCATGAATATTTTATAAACTTCTATCTTATTATTTACAGAATATAAATATTAATTCATAAAGTTTTTAATTTTTTTAAATTACATAATCAGCTACATATTCTCCATTATTTTCCACTACATCAAATTTGCGACGTGTTTTTATTTGAGCTGGAATTCCAACTGCTGTACAGTTATCTGGTACATCTTCTAAAACTACGCTATTAGCACCAACTTTGACATTATTTCCAATTGTAACTGGACCTAATATTTTTGCACCCGAGCCTATTACTACATCTGAGCCTATAGTCGGATGTCTTTTAAAGGTATTTTCATTTCCAGTTGCCCCAATTGTAGCGCCTTGATAAATCGTAACTCTGTCTCCTATTATAGCTGTTTCTCCTATAACTACTCCACTTCCGTGATCTATTAATATTCCTTCGCCGATTTGTGCACCTGGATGTATTTCAATTTGTGTAAAAAATCTTGATATTTGAGAGATTAATCTAGCTATAAAAAATCTCTTTTTAGTATAAAAAAAATGCGATATTCTATACATAATCATCGCGTGAATCGATGGATAAAGTAAAAATAATTCTATTTTATTTCTAGCTGCTGGATCTGAGTCCACTATAAATTGTAAATCTTTTCTAACATGATAAAACATACTGTATACGACCTTCCTTTATAAATTTTAAAATATTCCCATAGACATATATTTGTCTACACCGTCGGGAGCTACTGTAACTACAACCTCATCTGGATTTTCATCACATAATTTCATAGCGCCAAATATATTAGCACCAGATGATATTCCTACTAATATTCCAAGTTTATTTGCCATAAGCTTAACTATTTTATAAGCATCTTCATCAGATACTGTTTTTATGTCTTTATTTTTTTCTTTTAAATATTTTCCTACTCCTACTATAGTTCCTGCAGAACCAATTCCTGCAACAACTGTAGATACATTTTTTACTTCTTTTAGTATTTCTGGACCTGTGGTTTCATAATGTGCTTTTGGATTATCTTCATTATCAAATTGCCCTAGACATACATAATTTGAGTTTTTATCTAATAATTCATTTGCTTTATCTATTGAACCTGCCATACCCTTTGAGCCATCTGTAAGTATTAATTCTGCTCCAAATGCTTTTACTAATTGTCTTCTTTCAATACTCATAGTCTCAGGCATTATAATTATTACCTTGTATCCTTTTAGTTTGCCTGCCATTGCAAGAGCAATACCCGTATTGCCACTTGTAGCTTCAACTAAAACACTATCTTTATTTAATATTCCTTTTTCTTCTGCTCCATTAATCATATATAACGCTGCTCTATCTTTTATACTGCCACCTGGATTTGTTTTTTCTAGCTTAACAAATAAGTTCGGATATCCTATTTGTTTTAAATTTAAAATAGGTGTATTCCCTATCAAATCTAAAGCGTTGTAATATATCATTCACTAACCCTCCCATTATTTGCCATTTATCATTTTGATAATTATATTATATTATTATCATTTTGATATGTCAACCAAATTCCAGGATTTAGGTGTAAAAAATTATCATTTTGATAATAATTATTTTTACTAGATATCGATAATTATTATCAAGTATTTTATAAATAGTTGATATAAAATACTTATTTTATATCAAACTGTTATCTTTATTTCCTTCTAAAAATTTCAAGATTGGATTTATATTTTCTTTTTTGGCGTTTTTTATATCCTTTTTTAAATCGACTAAATCAGAAGTAATTTTTCCTGAGCCGTATTTCACTCTAATTTTATCCATAAAATTCAATCTTTTATAATTAAAATCTCCCATAAGTTCAAAAAATTTTATATTTTTATATTTATATGTAGGCAAGAAATTAAAAAGCATGATTTCATCTAATGTATATAAGCCTAGGCCCACATAAAATATAATAATTTGTTTATCTTTTATTTTTTGAATATTATCTTTTATAAACTCAACACCTCTTATATATCCATTTTCTATAGGTGCGCCAAATATTATAGTGTCGTAGTTTTTTAAATCAGATCCCCTTATATCAGAAAGTTCATATAAATCAGCATCTATCTTTATCGCAAGCCATCCTGCATATTTTTTTGTTGTATTGTATTTTGTTGTATAAATGATTACTGTTTTAGACATAATAAAACCTCCAATTATTTATAATAATTAATAATTAGAGGTATCTTTTGACTTTCCTTTATTATTTTGTTTTTTTAACTTTTTCTAATTTATAAAAACAGTTTTTCTCCTAATAATGCAAAGTTTTGTAACATTAAAAACGCCTTTACATCCATTTTTTCTTTTGATTTTAATATATCATTTGCTCTATCTTGTGATATTAGCATAGCTTCTATATCTTCATCATCTTCTAAGTTGTCTTTATTTAGCTCTCCATCACATGTACAAAAAACTAATGCAATAGATTCATCTGTCATTCCCGGTGAAAGATATGCTTTTTCCATTGTATAATTTTCGTTTATATCAAGTAAATTTAAACCTGTCTCTTCTTTTAATTCTCTTTTTACGGCTTGAATTATATCTTTATCTTCTTTATCTACAAGACCTGCTGGAAGTTCGTATAAGTAGTCATTTACAGGGACTCTAAATTGTTTTATTATAACTAATTTTTTATATTTTACATGATATGCAACTATACAAACAGCATCAACTTTGTCTTCTTTATTTTTTAAATAAAACTCTTCTAAAGCTTCTTTATCTTTTCTAGTAGCCACACTCCAGTGCTTATCTTGATTTAACTTATTTTTATATTCTAAGTCGTATAAACTTATAAAATCCCCTTTGTGAAGTTCCTTTATATTTTTAATTTTGTTGTTCAAATTACTCACCCTTTCATAGATATACAATTATTTAACTATTATATATCCCCTATCTTTTGTATTTTTTATATATTGATTTATTATATTTATATAATCTATTTTCTCTTTTTCAAGAGCGCTTTTTTCGCCTTTTTTTTGTGAAATAATGTCTTTTATTTCATCTGCTACATTTTTTATCTGACTTGGATATCTTGCATCGATTATCTTTTCATAATTTATCTCAAAAGATGTTATATAGTAAATCTTATATTTATAGTCTTTTATCTTTATCCAAAATACTATATCCCTGTTTAAATTTAAAAGATATTTTTGTTTTTTTACAATAGCTGAAAATAAATCGATTTCTTCTTTTATTTTTGCTGCTTCTTCAAATTTCAGATTTTGAATTTTTATATTCATCTCTTCATTTAATTTCTCTATTACAAAATTACTTTTTCCATTTAAATTGTCTTTTATATTTTTTACTATATCTAATCTTTTATCATTTTCTATATTTCCCCTACATACTCCTATACACTTATTTAAATCATAGCGTATACATTTATTTTGTTTTTTACATATTGGAAGTTTGTATATTTTTATAATTATTTCTTTTATAGTTTCAAGCTTTTTTTTAAATGAATACGGTCCAAAATAAATTCCGTCATCTTCTATTTCACTTTTTATTTTAATTATATTGTGATCTTTTTCATCTAAACATATATATTTGTATTTATCGTAATTTTTGAGAAGTGTGTTGTACATAGGTTTTAATTTGTGTATATTTTTACATTCTAAAAAAAGTGCATCAAACTCTGTATCTGTTTTTATAATCTCTATATGAGAAATATTTTTTATCATTATCTCAATTTTATTAGAGCGATCTCTTGAATTTAGAAAATAGCTTTTTATTCGCTTGTTTAGATTTTTTGATTTTCCAATATACAACAGCCTATTGTCTTTATCTTTCATAAAATATACTCCTGATGACTGAGGTATATTTTTTAGTTCGTCTAATTTATAAGTAAATTTTTCATAATCAATTTCCATTTATAAATTTTTCTCTTCACTTTCTATAATTTTAGGTTTTGGCTTTTTCTCAGATATTATTGCAGATAATAAAATTATAACTCCACCTATAAGTTGATATATCGAAAAAGGTTCTCTAAGCAAAAATATGCTAAATACTACAGATGATACGGGGTCTATATAACCTAAAATAGCTATAGACTGCGCTTTTAAGTCTTTCATAGCTGAAAAATATAGACAATACGCTATTCCTGTATGTGCTATTCCTAATACAAGTATTAAGATTATAGATTTTATAGAATCAAATACAATTTTATCTCTGTATATAACCCAAGGCAAAAGCACCATAGATGCCATAAAAATCTGTATAAATGTCTTTTTGTAGTCGTCTACGTTTTTTATAAACTTATTTAATATAATTACACTCGCATATAAACATGCCGCCATAAATGCATTTATTATGCCTGAAGTTAAGTCTATATTCACATTAGATGTGTTGGTTTTAACGATTAATATAAGCCCACACATAGCACATATTACAGCTACAACCTTTTTTGATGTTAATTTTTCTTTTAAAAATATAGGTGATACAAATATGACGATAACTGGGGCCAAATAATATACAATAGTTGCATTTGCAACTGTTATATAGTTATATGAATTAAATAAAAATACCCAGTTAAATCCTATCGCCATGCCTGATATTATAAGCACTATTATGCTTTTTTTATCTTTCTTTTTATATTCATTTTTTGAAGTTTCTAAATAAATATCTTCATCTGATTTTTTCTTACTTCTCATTTTAATTAGTAAAACAATACCAAGAAATATACTTCCTATTATTCCCCTAAAAAAAGATATCTCTACAGATTCTAAAGAAATATTTTTTACAAATACTCCGAGGCTCCCCCAAAGTAACATAGCAATTAATACTTTTATTGTCGCCTTATTCATAATATTCCCCCTTAATATAGACTTATTTATTATAACCATTTATTAATTATCTCTTCTAAATCACAGTGCATATACTCTTTTACTTCACTTCCCTTTACAGAGTAAGAAGTTCCTTTTGAACAAAATATTGAATTTGATGTAAAATCTTCATCAGCATCTTTATTGTAATTTTTTAATTCTATTATTTCGTCTTGATTGTGGCAATTGTCATATCCATCGTAGTTTAGCGAAATTCTTCCGCTTCCCTTTGTAAAAGAAATAAGTTCTAATTGGTAGTCCATAAAAGTAGAAACTGGTCCCCTTCCGCTTATTATCGATTTATTGTTTATATTTTTTATTTCGAAAGTTCCATTTAATCTTTGAATATCAGATATAACCCTTCCAAAATAATTATCATCTACTTCTATTTCAAAATTATAAAAAGGCTCTAGTATTATACTTTCACATTGCTCAATCCCCTGTCTTATAGCTCTATAAGTTGCCTGCCTAAAATCGCCACCGCTTGTATGTTTTTTATGGTCTCTTCCATCTATTAAAGTTATTTTTAAGTCGTCTAAATCAAACCCACATAATACTCCATGGTGTTTTCTTTCAAATACATGTGTTTTTACTAGATTTTGTGAGCCTATATCTAAGTCGTCTACATGGGCCTTGCTTTCAAATATTATTCCACTTCCTATATCATTTGGCTCTATTTTTAGATGAACTTCTGCATAGTGTTTTAGTGGCTCATAATGTCCACTTCCTATACAAGGCGTTTTTATACTTTCTTTATATAAAATTTCACATTTTCCAAAATCAACTTCGATATCAAATCTATTTAATATAAATTCTTTTAGTATTTCTAATTGAACTTTTCCCATTATACTTATGCTTATTTCTTTTAATTTTTCACTATAAACTACATTTAAACTCGGCTCTTCAGCTTCTAAAATCTTAAATATATCTAATACATCTTTTATATTTAAATTATCATCAAATACTACCTTTGTTCTAAGAGTTGGAATTATAGTGTCTTTTCTAGTTTGTTTTAAAAAATCTATATTGTCATTTGATTTTAAAGTTATATATTGACCTATTTCAAGGTTTGTAGGTCCTATTATGGCTCCTATTTGGCCCGCTGATATATTATTATTTATCTGCTTTTTTTCTCCATTTTTTATAAATATAGAGTTTACTTTTTCTTCTAGTATTTTATCCTTATAAAAATATTTTATCTCGTCTTTTACATTTAAGCTTCCACTTAAAACCTTTATGTACACTTCTTTATTTTTATCTTCGTATTTTATATTGCATACCTTTGCTAAAAATTTTTCATCTTCGTTGTAAGAAGTCGTAGTAAGGTAGTCAAATGCTTTTATAAAGCTTTCAATTCCTATATCATTTAATGCTGAACCTCTAAATATTGGATATATATTACAAGATTTTATTTGTTTTATTAGATTTTTATTCCAAAGCTCTCTATTGTATCCAGAGTCAAAATATATATCCATTAGATTTTCATCTCTTTCTGCTATAAAATCTATAACATCTTCACTAAAATCTTCATTTTTAAATTCATCTGTTAAATCAATTATATTTTCATCTAATTTTTGCTTTATATCTTCTAAAACTTCTTCTAAAAAATAGTTTTCGCTGTCTATTTTATTTATAAAAATAAAAGTAGGTATGTTTTTCTTTTTAAGTAATTTAAAAACTGTAGATGTATGTGACTGTACTTTTTGCACACCACTAACTACAAGTATAGCATAATCTAAAAAGTCTAGACTTCTCTCCATCTGACCACTAAAATCTATATGACCTGGAGTATCTACAAGAAAATATTCATTTTCATTATAAAAAAATCTAGCAATTTTAGAAAATACCGTTATGCCCCTTTTTCTTTCGATTTCATAATTATCTAAAAAAGTATTTTTATGATCTACCCTACCTCTGTTTCTTATCGCCTTTGTATGATATAAAATTTGCTCTGATAAAGATGTCTTTCCTGCATCGACGTGCGCTAGTATTCCGATTGTTTTAATCATTTTATACCTCTTTCTTTAATAAACTTATAATAATACTTTTTTTAGTAAATAATACTTAAAACTATATTATCACACAAAGGAGGTCTTTTGATGATTAATTTAAATTTAAATATAGTCTCTACCTTGATTTTGTCCATTATATTATATTTATTTGCAAATTTTATCAAAGATAAATTAAAGATTTTTAATACACTTTGTATCCCGACACCTGTTATAGGAGGTCTATTTTTTTCTATACTGATTTTCTTTTTAAAAAAATTTAATCTACTGGAGATAACTATGGATACGTCGCTTATGCCTTATTTTCTTTCTGCATTTTTCATAAGTATTGGTTTTTGTATAAATATATTTAGTGCAAATGGCGGCGGAAAATTATTATTTCTATATTGGCTTTTATGTGCATTTTTAGGACTTTGTCAAAATCTAATAGCAGTTTTTTTATCTAAGTTTTTACATATTACACCTCTGCTTGGCTTTATGTGTGGCGCTGTATCTATGGAAGGTGGACATGGATATTCGCTGGCATTTGGAACTACTATAGAGAGTATCGGCATAGAAAACGCCGTAGCAATAGGAATTGCCGCTGCTACATTAGGTCTTATAAGCGGAGGATTACTAGGTGGCCCTGTTGGAAAAGCTCTAATACAAAAATACAATCTAAAGCCACTTACAAGAAGTAGTAATTTATCTAATATTTCTAAGACTAAAAATAATATACCTAAAAATAAAGCAAATTTGACTCCTATGATCTTTTTAGAAAATGTCTTAATGTTGCTTTTGATTATGAATATATCGTTTTTTATATCGAACATAATAAATTTAAAAACAAATATCTTAATTCCAAATATAGTAATAGGTATGCTTTTATCTGTAATAATTTCAAATATAAATATCAAAGTTAAGTTTTTTGATTTTTATCAGGATTTATTTGAATTTGTGCAAAATGTAGCATTAGATGTGTTTTTAACTATGGCGCTTATGAGTATAGATTTATATGCATTATCTAGCTTATTAGGTCCAATAGTATGCATAGTTCTTTTCCAAGTTTTATTTGTACTTATTTATGGAGTATTTGTATGCTTTAGAGTCTTAGGTAAAAATTATGACGCTGCTATTATGGTAAGCGGTCTTATTGGACACACATTAGGCGCTACACCTAATGCACTTGCAAATATGTCGACACTTACAAACAAATACGGCAAAAGTGAAACTGCATTTTTAGTAGTGCCTATGGTAGGTGCATTTTTACTTGATGCATTTTCAATGCCTTGCATATTGTTTTTTATAAATTTTCTAAAATAAATACATAAAGCTGTATTAAAAAACATAAATTTTATCATAATAAAAAATAAAGAAATCTTTATTTTAATTTTTTATATAGATTTCTTTAATAATATTTACGTAAATTATACTTATCCACAATATAAAAGGAAGTTTATTTCCTATATATTATAAATAAAATTTATTAGAAAGTTGTGATATCTATGATGAAAAGTAATTTAAACTGTATAGTATCTAGCTGTGCATACAATCACGACGGATATTGTTATGCATCTCATATAAAAGTAAGCGGTTACGATGCTACAGATTTTAAAGATACAAATTGCGACACGTATGTAAAAGGCTCCTTTGAGTCTTTAAGTTCAAAACAAGACGACAGTATCACAAATAGCCAAAATATTAGTTGCTCTGCTAAAAACTGTACATATAACTTTTATGGAGGTTGTAATGCAGCCCATGTTTTAATATCTAAAGAAAACGGAAATTGCGATACTTTTAGAGTCAAAAACTAATAAAAGGAATCTCTGGTGAGATTCCTTTTTTATTTATATTATTTCTTGTTTCATTACTGGATTTTTTGATTGATATTTTTGCATTTCATCAATCATTTTTTCTTTTATAGTTTTTGCAAGTTCCACAGTTTTAAGTCGTGGATTTTCTAAATGTTCATATATAGGATCTAAAAATTCAACTTCTACATCTTTAGAATTTATCTTTCCTATTGGTTCATATCCTTCATATGTATTTAGAGAGTTTTTTATTACCATAGGAACTATTGGACATTTTGCTTTATATGCAATTTTTAAGGCACCTGCCTTAAAGTCAGATACTAAAGATTTAGGGTCTTTTACCCAAGTTAAATCTCCTTCTGGAAAGATAGCCATACTTTGACCTTCTTTTATATTTTCTGCACATTTATTAATGCTTTTTATACCTTCTCTATTATTTTCTCTGTTAATGTATACAGATTTTGTAATATCTATCCAATGTTTTACAATTGGGATATTTCTCCAAGTAGGGACATCTGCAATTACTACACCAACTGGTTTTGGTATACTAGATATAAGTATAAAACTATCAAGCATACTAGAGTGATTAATTACAAATAGTACGGGTTCTTTTGGAACTCTTTCCTTACCTAAAATATTTAGCTTAATATTTACTAAATCCAGAGATTTAGTAGCTTGACTTTGTAAAAACTCGAATTTTTCCTCATTAGAGTATTTTTGCGGACTTTTAGTGAATTTTCTAACAAGTGGCAAAGAGGAAATAAACCCTATAATCTGAAATATTGCGAACTTCAAATAATTAAACACTTCTCACAGCTCCTCATCTTATATATTTTTCCAATAAATCATTGTATCACAAAACTACTACTTTCGTAAATATTTTTACTAATTACAAAAAGTTTATTCTAATTTTTTTTTTAATATATAAACTTTATAAAGGGGGTTTTGTATATGGATGATAGAATACTTATAATAAATATTAATACTTTCACAGGAGAATACATAAATTTAAATTTACCTGTTGAATTTGTAAAAAGACTGATAAACAATAATTGCTTTGATTTTTTCTATTATAGAGAAGATGCTATAGACTGCGAAAAGTTTCTTAAACTTGTAAAAGATGCCTTTAATTACGAGTTGACAGGTTATATAGGCGAAATTAAAACTGTAGACAACAACCATATTGAGCTTATGATAGAGTAGATTTTTACTCATATACGATTTATATGGGATTTTCTGGGTATATATTAGGTATAGAGTATTGATTTTATATATTATGCCAGGAGGTCATTATGGATAGATTATTAGAATTAATAAATAGAAAGTTTTTAAAAGACAGTGAGTTTTTAGAATTAGAAGATAATGAAAATGTAATTTCATGTGAATATTATAGACCACATAATGCTCATTACAAGGAATTTTTAGTTACTATAAATAATAACGGCAAAATTGAAGAACATATTGTTTGCTATAAAGCAATGTAGATTAAATTATAAAAGGGATAAGTGTAAATCAAATTTACAATTATCCCTTTTTATTTTCACTTAATTTTATTGAGCTTTTGCTGTAACTTTATTTTGAGCATCTTTTGGGAAGTTTTTCTTAAAGAATATAACAAACATAGTAGTTGTTGTTAAACAAGCAATTATATCTGCTATTGGCTCTGCAAGTAATACAGCTGTAAGTCCGTCACTTATAAACATTGGTAGTATAAATATTAGCGGAACTAATAGTATCATCTTTCTAAGTAAAGCTAAGAATAAAGATATTTTAGCTTGACCTAATGATAAGAAAGTTTGTTGGCATGATAATTGCATACCGAATATTCCCATTCCAGCAAAGTATATTCTCATACTCCATGAAGTCATCTCTACAAGAGCTATATCGCCACTAAATATTTTTACAAAGAATTCAGGGAATATCATAAGTAGTGAAACTGCACACATTGTAAAAGTTAAACTAGAGATAAATAGTAATTTAAATGCTTGTTTAACTCTGTCGTATCTTTGTGCACCATAATTATAACTTAATATAGGTTGAGCACCTTGTGTAAGACCTGTCATAGGTAACATTATCATCTGCATCATACTACTCATTATAGTCATAGCACTTACTGCTATATCACCGCCGTATTTAAGTAGCTGATTGTTTAAACTTATTAAAACTATACTTTCTGTAGATTGCATTATAAATGGTGCAATACCTAAAGCCAATGTTGCTAATACTACATCTTTTTTTAGTTTTAGATGTTCTTTTCTTATTTTTAATAATGTTTTATTTCCAAATAAGAATTTAAGTACAAACATAGCAGATACAAATTGTGAAATTATAGTCGCAAGAGCTGCACCTTTTACACCTAGATTTAATCCAAATATAAATATTGGATCTAGTATTATATTAAGACATGCCCCTATTGCAACTGTTATCATCCCTATTTTTGTAAACCCTTGAGTATTTATGTATGGATTCATTCCCACAGCTATTTGAACAAATACTGTTCCTATAAGATATATAGATAAATAATCGATAGCATATTGTGCTGTATTTGAACTTCCTCCAAATGCCATTACAATTTGTTCTTTAAATATAAAGAATACTGTTGTTAAAATTAAACCAATTATAATAATTAGTGAGAAGCTGTTTCCTAAAATCTCTTCTGCACCTTCTTTGTCTTTTTGCCCCATTTTTATAGCAACTCGTGGACTTCCGCCAAATCCCACAAGTGAACTAAATGCTGTTACTAAAAGTACTATCGGAGTTACTATACCAATCCCTGCCATAGCTAAATCTCCACTTGGCATTCTACCAATAAAGATTCTATCTACCATATTATAAAGTAAATTCACTATTTGAGCTATTATAGATGGAACTGCCAAAGTAACTAAAAGTTTTCCAATACTCCCATTTTCTAAGTCTGCGTTTTTTTTCTTACTCATCTCAATCTCCTTTTTATTAATACATTTTTTGCAATAAGAAAATTATACCATATCATTTGTAAATAAAAAAACTTTTTTATTTTATACAAAAAAATATTTTATTTATATAAAACAAATTGTAAATTGTTTGTATTTATTATAAGTTAGTTATATTTACTCCATAACTTCAAATAAATCTATTATTTCATCTCTCGACAATGTCTTTATAGATTTATTTTCTTTTAGATTTAAATTTATTATTTCATCTGCTAATTCTTTTTTATATTCCTTTATAGCGTCTACCTTTTCTTCTACAGTATCTTTAGATATTAGTTTTACGACATCTACTATATTCTTTTGTCCTATTCTATGTGCTCTATCGCTTGCTTGGTCTTCAACAGCTGGATTAAACCAAGGGTCAAAGTGAACAACCATAGATGCACTAGTTAAATTAAGACCTGTACCGCCAGCTTTTAATGATATTAAAAATACTTTTTTAGATTTATTAGTATTAAAATCTTCTACTAATTCTAATCTATCTTTAGCATTTGTCTTTCCATCTAGATAATTAAATTCTATGTTTTCTTTTTCTAGTTTATCTGCTATAAGCGATAATACTTGTGTAAATTGTGAAAATACTAATATCTTTCTATCTTTGCTATATTTTATTATCCTCATAAGCATCTCTAACTTAGAGTTTTTGCCTTTATAGTTTTTAACTACTAGTTCAGGCGATATACTAAGCATTCTCAATTTAGTTAAGTATGAAAATAAAGTTATGTTGTCGCTATTTGTATCTATTATTTGTTTTTTTAGCATATTTAAAAAAGTATTGTAGACTTTTTTATGCTCTTTATCTAGTTCAACATAAAATTTCTGTTCTATTTTGTCTGGAAGTTCGTCTATAACGTCTTTTTTTCTCCTTCTCAATATAAAAGGCTTTATCATATTCTTTAAAAGATCTAAATTTTTATCGTCTCTTACAAATATCTTTTCAAATCTTAATTTGCTGTATAAATATCCAGGCATTATAAAATCAAATATAGACCAAAGCTCTAAAAGATTGTTTTCAATTGGAGTTCCTGTAAGTGCAAATTTTGATTTTGCATTTATATTTTTTATAGCATGTGTTATAACTGAATCTGGATTTTTTATATTTTGAGCTTCATCTATTATTAAATAGTCGAACTTTAAGTCTTTATATTCTTCCATATCGTTTTTATATGTAGTATAAGTCGTAAGTATAACGTCGTAGTCTTTATATTTTTGCAGTGTTTTTAGTCTTTTTTCTTTATTTGAGTATACAACTCCTACTTTTAAATCTGGTGCAAATTTCTCAAATTCGCTTTTCCAGTTGTATATAAGCGCTGTCGGAGTAATAACAATACTTTGCTTATTTTTTTCTGAAAGTAAAAATGCTATTGTCTGTATAGTCTTTCCAAGACCCATCTCATCTGCAAGTATCCCACCAAAGTTGTAATTTGATAATGTCTTTAAAAATTCAAATCCCTCAATTTGATAATCTCTAAGACTTGCATTTAGATTTTGAGGAACTTCTATATCCTTATTTAATTTATCGTATTTTTTAATTACATTATCTACATATTTTTTGCCATTTATAAAACTCATTTCTTCATCTTGTAGTATATTTTCTAAAAACATAGATTTATTATTTGGTATTTTTATCTTTTCTAAATCATCAAATAACCCCAAAATATCTATTATCTTAAATACTTTTTCTAAATCATTATCTCTTAAATCGATATAACTTCCATTAGGCATAAGGTGGTATTTATAGTTGTCTTTATACGATTTAAAAATTCTATCGTATTCACTTTTATCTACTCCCTCTATTTCTAAATTTGCACCTAAGTTTGAATTTCTAGACTGAGTTATATCAAAAATTACTTTTGGATTTATGACGACGTCTTTTTCATCTAAAGTCTCTTTATTTTTATCTTGAAGATATTTTACATCTTTTAGTACTACGGCTACCATATGTGGACATATTCTCATCTCACCTGTAGTAAATACACTATCTTGACAATCGCAACTTATATTTGATATTATCCTCGTATTATAATCTATACTTATCATAGCTGTATAAGTTCTTCTATGGTACTCATCATATACACTTCCATAAAAATTTGCATTAGATCCATTTAAGTTAGTGTAATTATTGCTTACATAATTATTTTTATAAAAGACAAAACCACTATTGTATTTTTCTCTTTGTGTATTTCGTCTAAGTATCTCACTTATATTTGAAATTTCCATATTTTCACCTCATATCTTATTATCCTATAAATTTAAAATATTATAACGTATATATTTATTACAATTAAAAAAAGAGCGTTATATGCTCTTTTTGATATAAAATTAATTTTTATAATTCGTTTATATTCCTATATGTAATATTGTTTTTTATTTCATTAAAATCTTTAGGTTTATATTTAATAATATCTTTCATCACTTCTGAAAAAGTAAGTGGTTTATTTATAAAATTAAAAATATCGTACTCTTTATTTTCATATCTACAAAGCCTTATCTTACCATCATAACTAAGTGTTATCTTGTCACAACTCCAGCAGTTTGTATCATAAAACCTAGATACTATACCTATTTTACCTCTTGAATTAGGGGTTTTGTAATAATATCTACATACTTTGTCATATGATTTTATTTTAGTCATGTTATCCATATTATTTATTATATCAGCTACATTTAAATAACCTTCGTTAAATAAACCATCTAACTTCCCTACATACATCATTTCAAAGAACCTCAAAGTTATTGGAAAATTATTTGCAAGTTGTATAAAATCATCCATCTCATCATCGTTAAAATTCTTTATGATAAGTGTATCTATAGTCGTTTCTATCCCTAAATTAAGTGCTGTAGAAAATGATTTTAATACAAGCCCTAAATTTCCTCCTCTAGTTAAAGATTCGTATTTGTATTCTTTTAGTGAATTAATCTGTATATTGACTTTGTCTAAGCCTGCATTTTTTAATTTTAGACCTTGTTCTGAAAATTTAATTCCATTAGTAGTTAAACTAACTTCTTCTATATTACAGTAATTTTTTGCATAATAAATAAGGTCAACTAAATTAGGATTTAGAAGTGGTTCGCCGCCCGTAAATTCAATTTTTCTTATCCCTAATTCTGACATTGACTTTATTATAAATTTATAATCATCCACACTCAAATATCTACCTTTATTATATGTAGCTACGTCATTATATGGCATGCAATACGTACAATTTAAATCACATATATTTGTTAAAGATATATTCAAATAATCTATATCTCTATTAAATCCATCCTTCATTTATTCAACCTCAATATCATTTTTTATACTATTATATCATAATTTAATTTATATATTGTGCATTTATATATTTTTTATATAAATATACAAAAATCCACCCTCTATATTTAGAAGATGGATTTTTTCTATCTTTTTTTAGCTTTTTTCTTTTTATTTTTAGAAATATTTTTGTTTTTATTTTCGACTTCTTCATATCCTGGAGGCGGTATCTTTTTATATATAGTTTTAAAACAATTAAATGTTATTCCTAATGCAAAAGCCGCTGCTAATAATAATATTGGCAGTTTTTTTATAAATATTATGCACACAATAAATATTATAAGTCCTACTAAACTAAAATATACATTCATCTTTTGCCATCTCTCCATATGTAACCCCTCCTTTAGTATTATATTTCGATAAAAAAATATATTATCCTTTTTTATTGTACAATTTATAATTATTTTTTCTAACTTATATTTTAAATTTATAAAAATCTACATATTATATAATTTATTTCAATATACATTGGAATAAATGTTTTCTCTCTACACTATGTTTAAAAATGTGACATATAATAAAAAACTTTTATATATTTTTTACTTTTTTTATGTGGAAATTTAATCCAAAAAGTACTATCATAAAGTAGTTTATATTTTATGGAATTGGAGGAAAATAACATGAATACACAACAAATAATAGCTATCTCTATTTTCGCTATTGTAATGATACTTATAATAAGTGAAAAAATAGATAGAACTGTTGTAGCATTATCTGGTGCTGCCTTGATGTTTCTATTTAAAATAGTTACATTTGAAGAAGGAATTAGCCATATAGACTTTAACACATTATTTGTACTAATTGGCATGATGATTGTAGTCGCAATCGTAAAAAAATCAGGATTATTTGAATACGTCGCAATATTAACAGCCAAAATCTCAAAAGGAGATCCGTCTAAAATCATGGTTTATTTTATGATAATAACAGCCGTTTTATCTGCAATACTTGATAACGTGACAACTGTATTATTAATAGGACCTATGACACTTGTAATTAGCGATATTCTTTCTATTAATCCTATTCCGTTTTTAATGACACAAATTATCGCATCTAATGTCGGAGGTACTTCAACATTAATCGGTGACCCACCTAATATTATGATCGGTAGTGCTGCTGGGCTTAGTTTTGGTGATTTCGTAGTAAATCTAGGACCAGTAATTTTACTAATTCTTTTACTATTAGTATTTATATTTAAATTTATTTATAGAAAAGAATTAGTAAAAAGTCCACAAGCCGAAGAATTAATCTCAAACTTAGATGAAAAAAAAGCTATCCAAGACAAGACATTATTAATAAAGAGTTTATTTGTTCTTGCACTTATATTAGTAGGATTTATGACTCATAGTAAATTGGGTATTGAATCTTCTGTAGTCGCAATAACTGGAGCTTGTATATTATTATTAATCGGAAAACAAGACCCTCACGAGATAATATACAGCGTTGAATGGCCTACTATAGCCTTTTTTGCTGGATTATTTATAGTTGTAGGTGGTCTTTCAAATACCGGTGTAATCTCAATGCTTGCTAAATTATTAGTTGAAAAAACTCATGGTGATGTAATTCTTACAATGTTTTTACTTCTTTGGATTTCTGCAATAGTTTCATCATTCTTAGACAATATACCTTTTGTAGCTACACTTATCCCACTAATACTTACAATGCATACTCAAGGTATGGATGTAACACCACTATGGTGGGCTACTTCACTAGGTGCATGTCTTGGTGGAAATGGTACACTAATCGGTGCATCTGCTAATGTAGTCTTAGCTAGTGTAGGTCAAAAGCATGGATATCCTATCACCTTTAAAAGTTTCTTAAAGGTAGGTTTTCCTATAATGATATTTACAGTAATTATTTCAACAATTTATTTAACAATAAAATTTGCGATATAGATATTTAAATTTATATAAAAACTATTTTTGCATAAATTTAAAAAATATTTTTTATCCATATTTACATATACTTTAATAAAGTATTTTCAAAAGGGAGGTAAAGTTTTATGTCATTTAACAGAATTGATTCAGTCAATGGTGACTCAATTGAAATAAGACTTAGACAGTTAGGTGCTAGCAAAATCCAAAAAGTGCAGGGCTGCCTTTATTTTATAAAATTTATACTTGATGATGACTTTGAGGTTATGTATACATACAATATAAATGCAAAGAATAAATATTTCTTACAGAGGATAGAGCCATATCCAATACCTAATGGTACATTCTCAACTGAAGTAAAGATAGTTGATTTTATAAAAAAAGATATAGCTAAGTTTAGAAAAGGAATTAAAAGCGAACATTTTGACGATTTCTTAGAGGCTACAGCTCAAGCAAATAAATTTGTAAGACAATTAGATGATTTTTATTTAAATTATCAAGTAGAAGAAGATAGCTTAGTAAGCGATTCACTAGGTCAAATAAATACTACTATAGACAATTTAAATAAACGTCTTGAAAGTTTAATAAATCACTCTAAAAAAATCGACTAAAGTCTAAATAAATACGCTAAAAAGGCTATCATATTTATATAGGTAGCCTTTTAATTTTCTTTTAGTTTATATAAATTTATTTCTTACGTTTTAATTTTCTTAATTCTTTATTTGTGAAACGGCTCAATATGAGTCGCTACTTGTATATTTTTATTTAACTTTTCTCTCATAGTATTTTCAATATTGTGAGTTAGCTCATGTGATTTTTCAACGGTCATATCCGGCTCAACCATAATATCCATATCTATATATATATTATTTTCACATCCTCTACTTCTAATATTTTTAATATATTTTATCTCGCTAAATTCTACAACAATTTCTCTTATTATATTTTCATCTATTACAGCACTATCTACTAAAATACTAATAGTCGATTTGAAAATTTCATATGCACCGTGCAAAATAAATATTCTAACAACAAACGATACTAACTTATCTATTATTACTGGAAAACCTAGCTTTATACATATTAAAGTTATCAAAACACCTAGAGATACATAAACATCACTTTTTGTGTGAAGAGAATCTGAAACTAAAATGTAGCTGTTGACCTTTTTACCAACGCTATATTCATATTTAGTTACAATTATATTTATTATCAAGGTAATTATTAAAATTACAAAACTAATCGTAGTCATATTTAAGCTTTCTGGATTTTTAATTTGTAAAATAGCCTCGGCTACAATTTTTAATGCAATAAATACCATCATCATTCCAATAAATAAACTAGATAGCATCTCAAATTTAGTATGACCATAAGGATGTGTTTTGTCCTTTGGTCTTGCAGCTATCGAAATTCCCACAATGCCTACAATATTTGAAGCAGAATCAGAAAGTGAGTGAAAACCATCGGCCAAGACACTTGAGCTATTTGTCAAGCTTCCAACAACTATCTTCATAACTGTTACAGCTAAATTCGCCACAAGGATGAATAATAAGATATTTTTTACTTTCTTATATTTGTCCATAACCTTCCTCCTAATATCTGTGAGAAATTTTACATAATTATTTTTTTATATAATAATAGTATATTGTTGTAATTTTTTTTTGTGATTTTATTTTTAGTTTAATTTAAAATTTATAATATTTTGTATATAAATACTAAATTATTAAATATGCAAAATAATATCAAATATTAATACTCTGTGTTTTTATAATACTTACTATATAATAAAAAAAGCTACCAAAAATCAGTAGCTTTTTTTATATGTTAAATATATTTTATTATTTTATATTGTGTCCATGATCATGGCCACATCCATTTCCTTTTGAGTGGTTATGAGAACATGCGTCGTTTACTGAGAACTCTTGTAACTTATTTTCTTTTAATAATTTTAAGTTAGATTCTATAGTGTCATTTATACCTCTATAAACTTTAGTTCCCATTTCATTTAATTTCATTATAGCTCCAGCGCCTATTCCACACACTATTATAGCATCTACTTCTTGACCTTTTAGTGCTTTTAGTGGTTGGCATTTGCCGTGTTCATGACCTAAGTCACCGTTATTTATACTTTTTATTTCTTTTGAATCTAAGTCGCATATAATAAATTCTGGTGCAGAACCAAAATGACCATATGGCAAACTTTCCATTCCTTTATTTTCTGAAACTGGTATACATACTTTCATATCTACATCCCCCTATTTTTACAACACTTTTTATTTAACTTACAATTTGCACAACAATTAAGTTGTATTTCATTTAATTTTTCTTTGTTTATAAATGTGTCGTCTTCAATATCGTTTATCATCTTTAAAAACAACATAGCCTCATGAAAACAATCATCATTTATAATATACATAACTGTATATCCCTGTTTTATTCCTGTGACAATCCCGGCTTCTTTTAGCACTTTTATATGCTGAGAAACTGCTGAATCTGAAATTCCAAGATGTTTTGAAATACCCTTTTGGCAAATTGTCTTTTTAGAGATAATTAACAATATCTTTAGCCTTGTTTCATCGCTCAACGCTTTAAAAACTTTTACTAAATCCTTCATAATTAACTCCTTATTTAATTAAGTATTTACTTAATTAAATAATAGTACTCTTAATTGAAAAAGTCAACTTATTTACCACTTTTTATATGCTTATATTTTTGTATTAGTATTTAAATATTGACCGTGCGCTTTAGTTTTTTTTTTATAATCTATTGAAAATTTAGGACATCTTTATCTACTTCAAAGTCAAAATTATTATTTTTTAAACAATCCACAATAGAGATTATTTTCTCTCCTGTTTGTCCCGATATTTTCTCTGCTACATATTTACTGTTTCCTGTTGCTGAAAAATAAAAAATCATTATATTCCTCCTTCTAATAAATACTTTAAGTATATTTTTGCGTCTTCCTTTGATAAAATATTTTCTTTTAAAAATCCCCACTCTAATACTAAAACAACTGTATTGCTGTAGTGTTCTAAAAGCATTTCATGTGGTACCTTCTTTTTCTCAACACAACTGCAACCTTTTATTTTTATATTTATTTGATTTTTCATATATATTTTAAAAATTTGCATAAACTCTCCATTTGGATTATTTTGTTTTGTTATCCTTCTGAGTATTTCTATATTTTTTTCAAAAAAATCGTAAAGACTGTTAAATAAATCATACATTTTTTCATCAGTATCCATATAATCATAGTCATTTTGAAAATCTATTTTTTCTCCAAAACAATCCCAACAATAATTGAGAAGACCATACTTATCTTCAAAATAATTATAAAAAGTAGCCCTTGGATAATTGCTTATCTCACAAATTTCGCTGACCATTATATTTTCAAATGGTTTCTTTGAAAGCAATTCAATCATTGTACGACTAAAGTCTTCCAAAGCCCTTTTAGCAAATCTCGTTTTATTTACTTTTTTCATAAATTTCTCCTTTATAAAAAATCTGTATTCTAAATACTTTCAAAATATATTTAAGATAATTATATTTAAATAAACATAATCATTTAGATTTTATAAAGTCTTTAGACATCTGTAAATATATCTCAAAATATTTTTTATATAAATCTTCAGTAGTAGTTATATGTCTAAATATAGACATATTTATATTTTTATCTATATTTATAATAATAAATTCAAAACAATCATCATTGAATATAAAATATACTCAAATACTAAAAAAAAGACGGCATAAGCCGTCTTTTCTAAATATCTATCAAAATCTTTTATATTATTTAGATTTTTTTGCTATATATTCTACTGCATTTAATGCAGCTGTTAAACCTTGACCTGCAGATTTTAAGTATGAGTATGGTCTTCCGACACAATCTCCACAAGCAAATAATCCATCTATATTTGTCTTCATATTTGCATCTACTTTTATATGTTCACCGTTTAACTCTAATCCTGGAACTAAATTTTTAGGTGACATACTGTCTTTTATTATGAATACGCCATCTATATCAAGTGATTCATCTTGGAAGTTTAATTTATTTACTAACATTTCACCTTGTATTTCTGTAGGTTTTTTATCTAGTATTTCAACTCCTGAATCTATTAATGATAAATCTTTTTTGATGTTATTTCTCATAGGTACAAAATATGTTTTATTTGCTATTTCGTTTAAGAAGTTAGCTTCATGTATCGCTTCTTCGTTATATCCAAGTACGCATACATCTTTTCCTTTGTAAAGCGGTGCATCGCATGTTGCACAGTAACTTACACCTCTTCCTAGGAAAGTGTCTTCTCCTTCTATTGATTTAGCACTATCTAGACCTATTGCAATTATTACAGTAGTCGCTTCAAACATTTCAGATCCACTTGCAAGTGCAAAGTAATCACCCATAGAGTATACATTTGTTATTTTATGTTCGTCAATTTGTATATCCATAGATTCTATATGATCCATAAAATGTTGTTTAAGGTTAGCTCCTGATATATTGTAAAGACCAAGATAGTTGTCTATTGATGGAGCTTTTTCAATCTTAGTACTAAGCGATTTATTTCCAAATATTACAAAACTTTTATTTCTTATTTTTGCATTAACTGCAGCACTAAGACCTGCTGGTCCGCTTCCTATTATCGCTATATCATATCTCATAATATCACCTTTTTATAAGTGTGCTTCAACTTTTGATTTTAACACGTCTTTTGGCATGAATCCCATTAAAGTATCTACTTCTTCTCCATTTTTGAATATTTTCATTGTTGGAACTGATACTATTCTGAATTTTTGAGCTAAATCCATACTTTGGTCTATATCTACTTTTACAAAGTTTACATCAGTTAATTCTTCACTTAATTCTTCAAATACTGGAGCAAGCATTTTACAAGGTCCACACCAAGTTGCGAAAAAGTCTACTACTACAACTCCACTTTCTACTGTATTATTGAATTCATTTGAGTTTATTATTTTAGCCATTTATATATCCTCCTAAATTATATCTACTATATTAACAATTATACCCATGTTTTTGGAAGAGTACCATTTTTTTATTCTGTTAATTTTTTCTAATCTTCATCTATAGGTATAATTATTTCAAACTTTGTCCACTTACCATATTCTGAGTCTACTTTTAATTTGTATTTTAGACTCTCTGAGATTACTTTTGCTATTGAAAGTCCTATTCCAGAGCCGTCTATATCTTTATTTCTTACATTTTCACTTCTAAAGAATCTATCGAAGAGATGAGGTAGTTCTTCTTTTTTTATACCAAGTCCATTGTCTTCGATTTTTATATATATTTTTTCATCTTTTTCACTTAGAGAAATTTTTATATAGTCGTCTTCTTCTGTATATTTAAATGCGTTGTCTATAAAAATGATAAATAACTGTCTTAATTTATTTTTATCACTTAATATATTTTTATGCTTTAATTGTGAAGAAATCTTTAATGTTTTATTTTGAATCATTGCTATATCAAAGAAATCATCGCATATATCTTTTACTAAAGCTTCTAAATCGACTTCTTCTTTTGTAACTAAATCCACATAGTCTTCTTTTGTAAGTGTAAGTAAGTCATTTATCATTTTCTTAAGTCTTCTAGTTTCATTCATCGCATCAGCTATACCTTCAACCTCGTCATTTATAGTATTATTTGGGTGCTTTAAAAGCCCCTCTAATTTAGATGATACTATTGTTATAGGTGTTCTAAGCTCATGTGATGCATCTTGAATAAACTTAGCTTGATTATTCCAAGTTACCTCTATTGGTTTTAATGCATTTCTTGTAAGATAAATAGCTATAAAGTATGTTAGTATACAAAATATTATTACTACTTTTATCATAGTAAGCAATAGTTGTCTTCTAGAACTTATCTCACTGCTTATCTCTCTAAATATTCTTATTGTGCAATTTTTATAGGTATAATTACACTCTCTTAGTTGATATCCTTCTTTTGTTGAATATGTATAAAATCCATCACCTTGATTTTTAAACTTTGGTTCATTATCTCCAAAATACGGGTTAGTATTTACTTTTATTAGGGTGTTGTCTATGTACATATACACCATATCTTTAGGGTTTTGTAATTTTATACCTTCAGCCTTTAAGCCTAACATAAGCCCGTATCTAGAATCTAAATTCTCTAGCTGACTTATTATAGAGTTTAGTTCATTTTCCATTTGCTTGTTTATATTGTTGTTATTTGTATATCCAAAATAAACATATGTAAACATACAAAGTAAAATTAAAAATCCTGAAACTACAAGCATATTTATTCTGATAAGCCTTTTTTGAGTTTTTGTAATGACTTCTTTATTTATCATCAAACATATAACCTACTTTTCTTTTTGTTTTTATACATTTATCATATCCATATTTGCTAAGTTTTTTTCTTAAATGACTTATATAAACTTCGACAATTTCTATTGTAACATCAGAGTCAATACCCCAAACTCTATCATAAATCTGCTCCTTTAATAATATAGAACCTTTATTTAAAAGAAGGTATTCAAGCAAATTAAATTGTTTATTTTGAAGCTCTATTTCTTCATCTTTTACAAAAACCCTTCTTTTATTTAAGTCTAAATGTAAATCTCTAAAGTCTATGCTGTTTCTATCTTGCATCTTTCCATTAGTCCTCAAAATAGCATATATTCTAGCAACTAACTCCTCCATATAAAATGGTTTTGTAAGATAATCATTTGCCCCTATCTCAAAAGCCTTTACTTTATCATTTAGCGATTCTTTAGCTGTTAATATTAATACTGGTGTATCTATAAACTTTTCTCTCATAGACTTTAATATCTCTATTCCAGATAAATTAGGAAGCATAAGATCTAAAACAATTAAATCATATATATTTTGCTCTATCATATAAAGTGCTTCCTCACCATCGCTGCATGACTCTGTTTCAAAATGAGTATTTAATTCATCTAAAATGCTTTTTAATAATTTTATATTGTCTTCAACGACTAAAACTTTCATATATACCTCCCAACAATGTCATTAATCAATTTTTTATAATCAATTTGTATTTATATTAAATTAAGCTTCTATAAATATTATAGAAGCTTGATTTGTTTGTGTATTAATTTCTTACAATACTTGCAGTATTAGTCTTTAAATCGATATCTATATTTGATTTATTTTCTATATCATCATAAGTATATCCTATAATCTCTAAAGTATTTTCTTTATCAGTACTATTTAGCATTAATGCACTAAAATCTTTTGCTTTTAATGTTGAATTATTAGATATATTGCTGACACTTATATATTCACCATCTGAATTTTTTTCAGCTACTTTTAATATTATATTTCCTAAGTTTTTTTGTGAATTATTTTTAATTTTTACTTTGTAGCTAGTATCATCAATCCCTTTAAAGTCGTATATTTCTAAAATATCGTATTTAAGCATGTCTTCTAATTCTTTTTGATTCTCTTCTAAATTAGATAGCTTTTCTATATTTGCTGTATTCTCATTTAAATCTACATTTACATTATAATCTTCTGTTTCATAACTATATCCTATTATATCTATAGTATAAGTGTAATTTTGAGGGATAATTTTTATAAGAGCTTTTTCATCTCTTTTAAGCGAAATTTATACAGGAACTTGTTTTGTAGATATTTTATTTTGATTTTCATCTAATTCAACATAATTTATACTTATATTTTTAAGTATTTTATTTGATTTATTTTTTATCTTTGTACTCACATTATTTTTTGTCGTATTATGAGAAATACCAGTTATCTTAGTATTTTCTATTTCTAATACTTTTGCCTCGCTCTTTGCAACTTCATACCCTATTTCTTTTTCTGATTCATTAAGTCTAAAAACTACAATTAATATTACTATAGCAATTACAGTTAATAATGATGTAAATATTAATTTTTTATTATTCATATATAAATTCCCCTATCAAAATCATTTTGTCATTTAAAGTAGATCTTTGTGGTTTTTCATAAAATCATAAAGCGCTTGTGTGACTAATGTTTTTCTATCGTATGATGAATTGCTACATAGACGCAAGAAATCATCCCATACTCCTTTATCTACTTTTAAATTTACTGTTTTGTCACTAGTTTCTTCAAAGTCTATAGCTATGGATTTCTTTTGTTTTTTTGGTTTTAAAGATTTACAATCTCTAACCTCTAAGTACCAATCATAAACTTCACATAGTTTATCTAAATCTTCTTGAGTTAAATTTATTTTTCTATCTTTTTTAACTTTTGTAGATTTTTGTTTATTTTTAGTTACATCTTTTGTATCTTCTTTAGCTTTATTTTTTTTATTGTTTATTTTCTCAGGTGATTTTTCAACTTTATCTTCTTTTGATTTAAGTTTTTTCTCTATAGAAGACTTCTTTGCTGATTTTGGTTTGTTTTCTTTTTTGTTTTGTTCACTTTTAATTAATGTATTATCTACAAAAGATACCTGTACAGATGTATTTATAGATTCTTTATTATCTTTTATATATTTACCATTTACACTTTTATATCCATTTTTATTTAAATTTCTTCTTAATGTTTGTGGTTTTACACCCAAGGTAGAAGCAATCTCATCCAAAGAAATGCCCTTGTCTTGCAGTCTTAAAAATTCGTCTATTCTTTGATTAGAAGCCATTGTTCTCCTCCATTTATTTCTTTTTATTAATTGTACCATAAAACCATTATTTTTACACTTTTCTTTAATATAAAAGAAGCTAATCAGATAAAATTATATATTTTATTTGATTAGCTATATTAACATATCTACCTTTATTAAACCTTAATTATTATATCTATCTTATAATTTTTCTAGTTAGTGTACCTATACCTATTCCCATACAAATAACACCTAAGACCATCTCTATATCAGCCAATATAGCTGATTCAAATATAGGGTCGCATATTTCATTGCCAACTCCTGTAAATAAACCTGTACTAAGTGAAAATGCATTTAAAAATTCTTCAAAGAATTTTCCAAAGGATAAAGTTTCTATGGCGATTATACTGTTGTATTTAACTATTCTTCCGTCTATATTTACTCCTACTATCAAAAATAAAAATGTAAATATTAGTATTATAGCAAAGCTAAAATAAATACTGTAAATTGGTCGTTCTCCATATCCACACGAAAACCAATATAAGTAGGACTTAATTTTAGATAGAAAATCCAGAGTTTTATGTTCTTCTCTTTTTCCTAGGTAGTAGTACTCTCCAAAATTGCTTTTTAAGTTGTTTTGTTCATATTGAAATGCGATATTTTGATATATCATATAAAAGCCTTCGTATTCATCTCTGTCGTTTTTTCTATGTAGGAGCTTATCAAAGAAGGTCTTGGTATCAAAAGTTGTCATATATTTATCGTCAAATTCAAAATCACTTATATAGCATTTTCTAGTTTTTAAATTTTGCATACCACAATCGCAGACTAAAATTTTAAATAAGTCGCTATCTTTTATAATGACACCTTGCATATCTGTAAGTTCAAAATTTGTATTTTCAAATGTGCATTTTTCAAATAAAGCATAAGATAAATTACTTCCTTTAAACTGTGAATATATATAACAGTCTTCAAAATAACACGAAAAATTATCTTTTATATTTAGAGATGGAGTCTTTATCGAGTCTTCCTTTATAAATGTGCAATTTTCAAATATAATTCCTCCTCCACCGAAGCTGCACTTTTTAAAATTACATCCAATAAAGAAACAATCTACAAATTTAATATTTTGAAATTTACAGTTAAAAAAATTAGCACATATAAAATCCTCTCCATTTATAATTTGGAAATCTTCTTCTTTTAAAACTCCACTAATTCCTATAAGCTGTTTTTTTGTATTTTTAAAACTGTACTCTCCTGTAAGGCTATATCCGCTTATTAAACTCTTGTCATTTTTTATTTGAGACCTAATTTTTTTATTGTTTTCTTTTCTTTTTGATATTTGTTTTTCTAGTTTGTAATTTTCTTCTTTAAAGTTTACATAAGGCATAAAAATACTCCTTTAATATATAAAATATATCATTTTTAAATATTATTACCATAATATTTGTTTTAATACTACGTATATTTGTTTTATTATAAAGCCTTATACTTAACTGAAATTACTCTGTGCAAGGTTATTCCTTCCAATATAGATGGTAGTTTATTATTTAGTATATAAACATACTCAATAATAAAGTCTATAATAAAAAAACTGCTAAGGTTTTATACTTAGCAGTTTTAATTTATTTTTAATTTATATTTTGATTTATTTTTATTTAACTTATTTGATTGATCTATTAGATTGAGTTAGCTCTTCTTCTATATCCACGTCTACACTTTTACCGAAAATTTGAATTCCAATAAATACTGCAGCTAATGCCACTGGAAGAACTATATAAACAGGCATTCCGAATCCTGCTGGAATATATCCAAATAATATAGTTATAGAACCTACAAATAGAGAATAAGGTATTTGTGTTCTAACATGGTCTATATGGTTGCATCCTGCACCCATTGAAGATAATATTGTTGTATCTGATATTGGTGAGCAGTGATCTCCAAATATTGCTCCTGTTAAAACTGCACTTGTAGATACTATTACATAGCTCATATCAGGATTAATTGAGTATGCTAGTGGTATTGCAAGCGGCATAAGTATACCCATTGTCCCATAAGATGTTCCTGTTGCAAATGATATTATTGCACCTAAAACAAATATTATACTTGGTAGAGTAAATGCTGGTATTGAATCTGATAAGTAGTTTATTAAGAATTTAGCAGTTCCTAATTCTTTTATAACTGAACTTAATGACCAAGCACATATCAATATTACACAAGTTATAAGTAAAGTTTTCATTCCATCTACCCATATTTCTATACCTTGACTTATTGTGAACATTTTTTTACTTGCTCCCATAATCATAGCAACTATTCCCGCAAATAATGCTGATTGGAATAATGCAACTGATGCATCTGAGTTACTAAATGCTTCTCTTATAGCTTCAAATGAAAATGGTGCATTTTTCATTATTTCGATTGATACATTATTATCTCCAGCCATTATAGTAGTATAACCACTATAATAGAAAGCAATTAATGCACCTACTATTAATGTTCCTATTGGTATTATAGCACTCCATATATTTGGTACAACACCTTCTAAAGGTTCTAAATCATCGTGTTCTTGCGATATTTTTTTGTTTAATTCATTTCCATCAGCAAGACTTTTTCCACCACGTCTCGCTTCTAATTCACATTTTCTCATTGGACCGAACTCTTTTAATAAGCATGATGTTATAACGATAAATGCTAATATTAATATATTGTAAAATCTAAATGGTATTGTATTTAAAAATACGCCAAATGCGTTTTCATTTACACCAATTGAATTAAAAGCGTCTCCTATAAGTCCAACTTCTAGTCCTATCCAAGTTGAAATTATTGCAAGTCCTGCCACTGGAGCAGCAGTTGCATCTATTATAAATGCTAATCTCTCTCTTGAGATTTTCATTTTATCAGTTACAGGTCTCATCATAGGCCCTATTATTAGTGAATTTGCATAGTCATCAAAGAATACTAAAAGACCTGCAAACCAAGTTATAAGCTGTGCTGACTTTGCAGTTTTTGCTTTTTTGGATAATGCTTCAGCTATTGCCTTTGCTCCACCCATTTTACTTACTAGGTTTATAACTCCACCTATTGCTAAAACTTGTAATATTATTCCTGCATGCCAAGGATCTGCAAGAGAGTCTACTGCTCTACTTACTAAATCTAAAAATGCATGTATTATTGTATAAAAAATATTGATTCCTGCGAAATTTAGAATGAATCCACCAGACATAATTCCTATAGCTAAAGATATAACTACGTTTTTTGTTGCAAATGCAAGTATTATTGCTACTAGTGGTGGTATTAATGTTAGCGCCCCATATTTATCTGCATTGACCTGGTCAATATCTACTTCTTCGGCAAATGCCATTACAGTAGACATCATGAATATCATTATCGATATTAATGCTACTTTTGATGTTTTGTTTTTCATTTTCTCCTCCTAATATTATGAATATCAGAAAGGTACACTAAAAATGTTGATTTTCTAATCAACAAGATTTGCTACTTTATATGCTAAAAGATAAGTTTTGATAGCTCTCCACATTTAGTGACAGTGATATATATATTTTATATACCCCCAGTTATATAGGCTTAAAGTATCACCTATATACTTCGGCAACATACCCTTTCAAGATAAGTCATCGTACTTCCCTCGTTATCTTTACTCTTATATATTGCACCTCTACCTTACTATACATATTCATGTTGTATTATTTTCTCTATTATATATTAATTATTTCCTAAATTCAACCATATTT
>OLSO01000487.1_pt1 | contig 38507 bp, 50 predicted proteins | sample 1672441 | NCBI WGS metagenome assembly OLSO01 (sample SAMEA3136686, study PRJEB25190) | human gut metagenome | biome: human gut; feature: human-associated habitat; material: faeces | place: Austria | collected 2013 | reverse complement strand
GGTGTTCAAACTTTATTCTTGGTATATATGTGGCTTTGAAAAAGCCCGTAAATACGCCGTTTCTGGCAGATTACTTTCCCTATATTTACATTTATTTTTAGCAATTTCCAACTTCATTTTTTGCGATTGTCCTTTTGGAGGTTTCGAGGGGGTGGGGAATTTCTTAAATAATTTGGCAAAATAGAGAAACATTATAGCGAAAAAATCATTTAGCGAAATGGAGAAAATATGAATATGAATAAAAGTAGAAAACTAAAAGTTTACAGCCAATCAGGATATCATTACCAAGAGAGACCTACAATCATTCTAAAAGGAAGATGGTTGGAAGAGGCTGGCTTCCCATTGAACAGTTATATTACCGTTGAAACCATAGAAGAAGGTGTTCTGAAGATAACACGTCAGTCGTAAGTGTCGAAACATAAGGAACTAGCAAGCTTAATTACGATAAAGCATTTATAGCTTAGTAATTGTGTTTACCCGATTTTTATTGTATTATAAAGACAGTATTTTGCACTCTTGACATTTAGTCATGGGTACATTGTTTGATGGAGGTAAAAAATATATGGCAGAAAAAACCAATGCCAATATAGGATTTGAAAAACACCTATGGGATGCAGCATGTGTTCTATGGGGACATATACCAGCAGCAGAATATAGAAAAGTAATCATAGGTCTTATTTTTTTACGTTATATATCAACGGCTTTTGAAAAAAGATATCAGGAACTGGTGAAAGAAGGCGATGGTTTTGAAGATGACCGTGATGCTTATACAATGGAAAACGTATTTTTTGTACCGGAGGAGGCGAGATGGAGTACTATAGCTTCAGCAGCACATACCCCAGAAATAGGAACAGTTATTGATAATGCCATGAGGGCTATTGAGGCAGAAAACAAAACATTGAAGAATGTTCTTCCAAAGAATTATGCAAGTCCGGATCTTGATAAGCGAGTATTAGGAGACGTTGTGGATATTTTCACAAATAATATTGATATGAGTGATACGGAAGAAAGCGAAGATCTTCTTGGACGTACATATGAGTATTGTATTGCACAGTTTGCGGAAAAAGAAGGCGTTGGAGGCGGTGAATTCTATACCCCATCCAGCGTGGTTAAAACACTTGTAGAAATTCTCAAACCTTTTGATAATTGTCGGGTGTATGATTGTTGTTGCGGTTCGGGAGGTATGTTTGTTCAGAGCGCAAAGTTTATACAGGCTCATTCTGGAAGGCGGGGAGCAATTTCAGTTTATGGTCAGGAGGCTAATGCTGATACATGGAAAATGGCCAAGATGAATATGGCAATCCGTGGTATTGATGCGGATCTGGGCCCTTATCAAGCAGATACTTTTACTAATGATCTGCATCCAACGTTGAAAGCAGATTTTATCCTTGCTAATCCACCATTTAATTATCATCCGTGGAATCAGGAAAAATTATTGGACGATGCACGATGGAAATATGGAATTCCACCAGCCGGTAATGCCAACTATGCATGGATTCAACATATGATTTATCATCTTGCACCGAATGGAAAAATAGGATTGGTTCTGGCCAATGGTGCACTCTCCACACAGTCCAGTGGCGAAGGTGAAATACGTAAAAAAATCATAGAGGATGATTTGATTGAAGGTATTATTGCTATGCCTACGCAGCTATTTTACAGTGTTACTATTCCGGTTACGCTTTGGTTTATTACCAAAGGTAAAAAACAAAAAGGCAAGACACTTTTTATTGATGCCCGTAAGATGGGACATATGGTTGATCGTAAGCATAGAGATTTTTCAGATGAAGATATCCAGAAACTGGCGGATACTTTCGAGACTTTCCAGAATGGTACATTGAACGAAATAAAAGGATTCTGCGCTGTTGCCACCTTGCAGGATATTGCCAAGCAGGACTATATTCTAACGCCCGGACGCTATGTGGGTATAGAGGAACAGGAGGATGATGGAGAACCTTTTGATGAAAAAATGGCACGTTTGACGTCGGAGCTGTCTAATATGTTTGCCAAGTCTCATGAACTAGAGGATGAGATAAGAAGTAAATTAGGAGCAATCGGATATGAAATATAGAAAATATATGGCTAGGATGGTGATACGATGGAATTACGGAATATGACTTTAGCTTCGCTTTCAGTGGACGGGCGCGGTTCATATGGAATTGCAGCATCAGCAGTCGATCGCTCAGATGAATTGTACACTTATCTTCGTATTACAGACATTCGTGATGACGGGACATTAAATATGGCAGATTTGAAGTCCGTTGATGATGAAAAAGCATCTCAGTATCTTTTAAAACCGAATGATATTGTATTTGCACGAACTGGAGCAAGTACAGGTCGTAATTATTTTTATGATGGAACCGATGGAGAATTTGTGTATGCAGGGTTTCTTATCAAATTTAGTATTGATCCAGTAAAAGTGAATCCTCAATTTATAAAATATTACTGTATGTCTGACGCATATAAAGGATGGGTTCATTCTTATAATACAGGAAGTACTAGGGGAAACATCAATGCACGAACATTGGGGGGAATGGTAATACCTGTGCCTCCACGGCAACAGCAAGATGGAATGGTAAGTATTTTATCTGCTTTAGATGCGAAAATAAAAAATAATATAGAGATAAACGAGAATTTAGCTGAACTCCTGCAAACGGTATATCAAGAGCGGTTTGGTGATGTCAGTACAGCGACCGAGCAAGGCATCCTATCGGATATTTGCTATTATTCCAGAGATAGAGTGGTAGTTTCTAAGCTGAATGCCAGCACTTACTTCTCGACGGAGAATATGCTACCGGAGAAAGCTGGTGCAAATGAGGCCGCAAGCCTTCCAAATACACTACAGACTACCGCTTGTCATAAAGGCGATACTTTGATTTCCAATATTCGACCTTACTTTAAGAAGATTGTTTACTGCGAGGACGGGTGCGGCTGTTCAACTGATGTTCTATGTTTCACACCTGTTCAGCCAAAGTATGCGGCCTACTTATTCAGCACTCTATATGCGGATAAATTTTTCGCCTTCATGGTTGCAGGATCAAAAGGGACGAAGATGCCACGAGGCGATAAGCAACAGATCATGACCTACCCTGTTGCGCTTCCATCTGATGAAGAGCTGGACGAGTTTAATTCTCTTGCATTGCCTATCCTTGCACAACTTCATTCCAATAAGGCCGAAAGTAAGAGGTTGTCCGCAACAAGAGACGCACTCTTACCAAAGCTTATGTCTGGTGAAATTGATGTCTCCGGTATCCAACTTTAAGCCGCTAAATTCTCGTTTAAATATGATTAACTCTCACCAACGGCGAGAGCCAAACCAATGGAACTGCCGTTGATGTCGTTCTCTGGAAATATCAACAGAAGGAGAATCGACATGAAAGAAGAATTGATAACAGGGGTAATGCAGCAGATGCTGCCATATCTCGACAACGCACAATTGAAACAGCTAAGACAAGTGATGGAGCAGACACTCTTTCGTTATGAAGTGACCGGCGCAGAAGTAAAGCCAGAGGAAGACGATAGCAATGAACTCTTAGCTATGTTTATTGCAGCCAAGCGGATTGAGGGCTGCTCAGAGAAAACACTGAAGTATTATCAGACCACGATTGATGCAATGTTAACCTCACTGAGGAAGAATGTCCGGCATATACTTACGGAAGATTTGCGGACATATCTCACCGACTATCAGGAAAAACATCAGTCAAGCCGTGTAACGATAGATAACATCAGAAGAATTCTGTCCAGCTTTTTTTCGTGGATGGAAGATGAGGATTATATCATTAAAAGCCCAGTGCGCCGCATCCACAAGGTCAAAACGGCAAGTAGCATCAAAGAAACTTATTCCGATGAGGATTTAGAGAAAATGCGGGATAACTGTGAGAAACTTCGTGATCTGGCTATGATCGATATGTTGGCGTCAACGGGAATGCGTGTGGGCGAAATGGTTCTCTTGAACCGGGACGATATAAATTTTACCGAGCGAGAATGCAAAGTGTTTGGTAAAGGCGATAAGGAACGAGTAGTGTATTTCGATGCTAGAGCGAAGCTACATTTGCAGGAGTATTTGAATAGCCGGATAGACGATAACCCAGCTCTTTTTGTAACATTGCGTGCTCCACACCAGCGGTTGCAAATTGGTGGAATTGAGCATCGACTTCGTGAAATGGGCAAACGGCTGAACATTCCTAAAGTGCATCCTCACAAATTTAGACGGACACTGGCAACAATGGCGATTGATAAAGGGATGCCTATAGAGCAACTGCAGCGACTTCTTGGCCATCAACGTATAGATACGACATTACAGTACGCTATGGTGAAACAGAGTAATGTAAAAACTGCTCATAGAAAATATATAGGTTAGGACGAAAATGAAATGGTATTGAAAAGAATGAAAGATATCTGTGTTAAAATAGGAAGTGGAGCTACTCCTCGTGGAGGAAAAGAAGCATATTCTGACGCTGGAGTTTCATTAATAAGAAGTCAAAATGTGCTGGATTTTTCTTTTTCATTTAATGGACTGGCACATATTAACGATGAACAGGCTAAAAAACTGAGTAACGTTATTGTAAAAAAAGATGATGTTCTGCTCAATATAACAGGTGATTCAGTTGCACGTGCATGTATTGTTGAAGAGACGGTACTTCCTGCGAGAGTGAATCAGCATGTAGCAATTATAAGAGCAAATCCAGAAATAGTTATAAGCAGTTATCTTTTGTGTTATCTTCAGACGAGAAAGTCATATTTGTTGCAATTGGCATCAGGAGGCGCTACCAGAAATGCGCTGACAAAGAAGATGCTTGAAGAACTAGAAATAGAAATACCGACTATTGAGGAGCAGAAAAAAATTGTATCAATAGTTGATGATTTGCAGAGAAAAATTAAGAAGAATAATGAGATAAACGAGAATTTAGCGGCTTAAAAACGAATGTCTGATACATCAATCTCTCCGGACATCAGCTTTGGTAATAGTGTATCACGAATTTGCGCTAATTTTTGATTTTCGCAGATATTATTAGCAATAATGTCATACATAGGTGTAACAATAGCACAAAAATCAGAGATTGTCTGGTTATCTGGAAGCGTCACTTGGAATTCTAACGTTGCTTTCGGACTGGTACGTTGCCGACTATTAGTCGAGCCAGTAGTATGGGAACACATCCAGTCTGAAAAAGCAGCACTGTCAATAATAGAAAATACAAAATCTTTGAACGCTGGGATATTAGCTTCAAAAATTATAAACTCTGTTGAACTTACAGCAAAATCAGTAACACACATAGGACGCCATACTCGCTTCGTATCAGGATTTAATTTTGAAATCATGACTGAGTTAGATGTTAAAATATATTTATTACTTTTAACATCCGCTGCAGATTCAAAAACCGGATATTTCTGTTCATCATAGGCTGGAATGCTATAATGCTCTAACATTGCATCAGGATTTTTTGCAGGGGAAAAGCTGTTTGTTTTGATTGAAATAATATCCCCAAATTTGGAAAGTTTCCAAGAAGAAGGCATCACCCCACCAAAAGGTTCAAAATCGACAAACCATGCCTTGTAAAGTGCTTGTGTCTGCACTTGTAAATTCTCGTTTAAAAGAGGAAAATATTGCCTATGTTGAATAATTGGAATTTTTGGCTTTCTTTAATTACCGCTATGACAGCAATTTTAGCGGTAGTACTGTCGGTTAAGCAGATTAGTCTGAGTAATAAGCATCATTTATTTGAACGTCGATTAAAAGTGTACATGATAGTATCAGGATTAGTTTGCTTATACAAAGAGAATAGAAATCTTATTGAGAGAAAGCGAAAAGATGAACCTCAATTTGCAATAGATCATGAATTTATTTGGTTAACCAATAATACCTATATGGAAGCGCAAAGTGAAGCTATTGTACATCCGTTGGAACAACCATATCATAAAGATTTTTTGAAAAAGCGTGAGGAATTACGTAGACTAGCTACTGAGATTAGATTAATCTTTAAGAAACCTATTAATGAGTTATATGGGAAATTTGTAGAATGTTATGAAAAAACTCTTTTTCGAATGTATCAATATCAGATAATTATTGATAAAATGATGAAAGAAAATGAGAAAAATCCTATGACTGCCGAAGAACTGCAGAAATTTTTCCCAGAAAAAGAGCATCGTATAAGAATGTATGATGCTATGGAAGAACTGAAAGTATCATATCAAGCACTGGTCGATCAGAAGGCTGATGAGAAAATAACAAAATATATTCGATTATAATAAATCTTAGCCTATAATTAATTATACAAGGAGTAATGATTATGCCGGGATTTTATACAGAAGCAGATTATGAAAATTCTATAATAGAATTGTTTCAAAATATGGGTTACCATCATATCTACGGCCCAGATATTGAAAGAGATTTTAATAGCCCGTTATATGATGATGAGCTTACGGAAGCATTGTACCGGCTTAATCCGTCAATGCCAGAGGATGCCATAAAAGATGCACTGTTTAAATTGAAAAATTTTGAAAATGCTGATCTGGTTCAGAAAAATGCGGTATTTATGGACTATATTCAGCACGGTATTGAGGTGCGCTATTTCGTAGATAGTGAGGAGCGCTCTGGCCTTGTATATATTGTTGACTATAAGAATCCTGATAATAACTCCTTTATTGTGGCGAACCAGTGGACTTTTATAGAAAATAGCAACAAACGTCCGGATGTGCTTTTATTCCTTAATGGCTTGCCGGTTGTGTTGGTGGAGTTAAAATCCCCTTCACGGGAAGAAACGGACGCATCCGAGGCATATGCACAGATCCGGAATTATATGCATGAGATTCCGTCTATGTTTATTTACAACTGCATTTGTGTTATGAGCGATCATCTGACTTCCAAAGCCGGTACGATTACTTCCGGCGAAGACCGTTTCATGGAGTGGAAGACAAAGGACGGAAATAAGGAAAATACACAGTTCGCACAGTTTGATACCTTTTTTGAGGGAATGTTCGAGAAAGAACGTTTACTGGACATTATTAAGAATTTTATTTGCTTTTCCAATGAAGGCTTGAAGCAATATAAGATATTGGCAGCATATCATCAGTATTTTGCTGTCAAAAAGGCTATTGTATCTACGCAACATGCTATAAAAACTGATGGCAAGGGCGGTGTGTTCTGGCATACACAGGGAAGCGGTAAATCTCTTTCGATGGTATTTTATGCACATCTTCTGCAGGAGGCATTGGACAGTCCTACAATCGTTGTGCTTACGGATCGAAACGATCTAGATGATCAATTATATGGGCAGTTTGCAAAATGTAAGGATTTTTTGCGCCAAGAACCAATGCATGCTGAGAGCAGAGAGCATTTGAAAACACTTCTTGACGGCAGACAGGCAAATGGAATCATTTTTACCACAATGCAGAAATTTGAGGAGTCTCATGAGCCGCTTTCCGAACGTAGGAATATCGTGGTTATGGCTGATGAGGCGCACCGTGGGCAGTATGGGTTAAAAGAAAAGGTGGATGCTAAAACAGGAAAAATAAAAGTTGGTACCGCACGTATTATCCGCAATAGCCTGCCAAATGCCACCTATATAGGTTTTACAGGTACGCCAATTTCTATGAAAGATAGAAGTACCCGTGAGGTCTTTGGAGATTATATCGATGTATATGATATGACGCAGGCAGTAGAAGATGGCGCTACTCGGCCGGTTTACTATGAAAGCCGTGTAATCAAACTGAAGCTAGATGAGGAAACGCTGAAATTGATTGATACGGAATACGATATCATGGCAAACAATGCTGATCCAGATGTCATCCAGAAAAGTAAGAGAGAACTGGGACAGATGGAGGCAATTTTAGGAAATGACCAGACAATCGCTTCGCTTGTCGATGATATCCTTGACCATTATGAAAATTACAGGGCTAATCTTCTGACGGGGAAAGCAATGATTGTCGCTTATTCCCGTCCTATTGCAATGAAGATTTATAAACGTATTTTGCAGCTGCGTCCGTTTTGGACGGAAAAGGTTGCTGTTGTCATGACGGAAAGTAACAAAGACCCTGAAGAATGGCGTGAAATTATTGGAAATAAACGGCATAAGGAAGAATTGGCTAAAAAATTTAAGGACAATAATAGTCCACTTAAAATTGCAATTGTGGTTGATATGTGGCTGACGGGCTTCGATGTCCCTTCCTTGGCGACCATGTATGTTTATAAGCCAATGAAAGGATATAATCTGATGCAGGCGATCGCCCGTGTCAACCGTGTATTTGCGGATAAAGAGGGCGGGCTGGTGGTTGATTATGTTGGTATCGCTGGTGCCTTGAAAGAAGCGATGAACGATTATACTGTTCGTGATAAAAAGAATTATGGCGATACGGATGTGGCTAAAGTGGCATATCCGAAGTTTTTGGAAAAGCTCTCTATTTGCAGAGATATTTTCCATGGTTATGACTATTCAAAATTTACTACTGGTACTGATCTCGAACGTTCAAAAGCCATTAGTGGAGCGGTCAATTTTATTGTAGCTGTTGATAAAGAAAGAGAACGTGATGATTTTCTTAAAGAGGCATTAATGCTTCGGCAGGCTTTGTCTCTCTGCGCCTCTTTGGTGGAAGAGCCACTTCGTATTGAAGCCGCATTTTTTGAATCGGTGCGTGTACTTGTGATGAGGCTGATGAATCAGGGTGTAGGAAAGAAGATTTCTTTACCTGAAATGAATGCGCGGATTAATGAGCTTCTCAAACAAAGTGTCAAAAGCGAGGGTGTAATAAACCTGTTTTCTGATGTGTCGGAGGAGTTCTCGATATTTGATCCGAAGTTCCTCGAAGAAATTTCAAAAATGAAGGAGAAAAACTTAGCTATAGAACTTCTGAAAAAATTGATTGCTGAGCAGGTACATGTATACCGCCGTACCAATGTTGTGAAATCGGAAAAGTTCAGTGAGATTATACAAAGCGCTATGAACCGCTATCTGAACGGTATGCTGACCAATGAGGAGGTTATTCAGGAACTTTTGAATCTGGCCCGTCAGATTGCAGCTGCCCGGAAAGAGGGCGATCAGCTTGGACTTACTGCAGACGAACTTGCATTTTATGATGCTCTTACAAAACCGCAGGCAATTAAGGATTTCTATGAAAATGAGGAATTGATTGCCATTACAAAAGAGTTGGCGGATACACTTCGTAAGAATCGAACCATTGATTGGCAAAAAAGAGAATCCGCCAGAGCAAAAATGCGTATGATGATTAAGAAATTATTGAAGAAACATCGATATCCGCCAGAAGGAATGGATGACGCTGTACAGACTGTTATGACACAGTGTGAACTGTGGGCGGATAATATAGATATTGGATAAATATTGTGGGAATATATTTGGAAGGATTATGAGAATGAAAACAAGAGGAAAAAGTATACAACTTTTCTTAATGGATGGGGAGGCCAGTGGAAGAATTAAATGTACACTTGCTAATTGGACGGGTGTTGCCTTCAAAATCCCTCGGACAGAGTTGGATAAATGTAAAGACCGTGATGATCTGAAACAGAGCGGAGTGTATTTTCTGTTTGGCACATCAGATGAGACTGGAAAGGGTGTAGTTTACATAGGACAGGCAGGAGCCAGAAAGAACGGGGAGGGAATTCTTAATCGACTTCAGGAACATAAGCGCAATCCAGAGAAAGATTATTGGACTGAAGCAATTGTCTTTACAACATCAAATAATTCACTTGGAGCAACCGAGATCAGCTACCTGGAGAACCGATTTTGTAATATGGCGCTGGCGGCTAATCGATATGAGGTAAGGAATGGAAATGATCCTACTCCCGGAAATATTACTGAAGAAAAAGAAAGCGAAATGGAAGAGTTTATCGATTATGCGAAAGTTATAATGGGTACACTTGGTCATAAGCTGTTTGAGCCATTGGGTAAGCCAGTAGTGAATGTGAGCGAATCTAATAATAATAATGATGCTGTGCAAGGTGCGGTTGCCCTACATCTTGCGAGAAATATAAAAAAAATTGGTAGAATTGAAGCTGATGGAGTACAGACTACAGAAGGTTTTGTTGTTTTGCAGGGAAGTCATATCGCTTCCGTTGATGATAATACAATTCCTGCTGTTATAAAAGAGCGCCGTAAAAAGGCTAATATTGATGAGAATGGGATATTACAGGAGGATATGTTGTTTACCAGTCCTTCATATGCGGCAATGTTTGTCATCGGAAAAAGTGCTAATGGGTTAACTAGCTGGAAAACTTCTGACGGGAAGACACTAAAATCTTTGGAAGAGACAACAGAAGTGGAGTAGAAATTGCAGTATGAAGGAAGTGGTGAAATAGCATTGACAAACAGAACGTATGTTCGTATAATATAATCATCGCTACAGTAGGAATCGTTTATACGAAATCATAAAAGATTAAACAGACACTTTCCCTTGCGTTTAATCTTGGTTGGGAGGCATGATGATTAATGGAATGCGAAATAGGATCAAAAGTCTTCATCATTGAAAGCAATCGAATTATTCGAGAAGTAACCATAGTTCGTAAAAACTCAGATTTTTATGTGGTTCGGTTCGACAGCAATGGGTGCATCCAATTACGGAAAAGTCGGGTATTCTCATCAGAAGAGGCTGCAAAAGAGCATCTTTCAAAGAATAATCATATTTCTCAGACATCCGGGAGACGATCACCATATCAGTATTGGCATTAAAAATGTGGAATGTTTGAATATTGGTGATTGACAATCCCTGATATTTTTTGTATACTTATGTTAGCATAAAAGCGAACAAGCATAAAAGCTAATGAGTAAATGAAAAAGAGAAAAATAAGACTACAAGAACGAAAGAGATGAAAAGGTGAAGGATTATGAAGTATGCGAATTTTGGAGATTTTATAAGCAGAAAGAGAATCGAGAAAAAGATAACCATCAGAAAAATGGCGGACATGCTCGGAGTTTCTGCACCGTTTCTTACGGATGTTGAAAAAGATAGGCGAAATCCTTTCGACATTGAGAAGCTGAATCAACTCGCTCATATTCTGGAACTGACAAAAGAAGAAAAAGATGAGATGCTTAATCTGGCTGGAAAGAAAAGGAATGCTGTTGCTCCAGATTTACCGGAGTATATTATGCAACGGGATTATGTGAGTGCAGCATTGCGTACAGCCAGGGATTTGGATGCTGGAGAAGAAGAATGGCAGCGTTTTGTTGAGGAACTGAAGAAGCGAAAGGGGTAAGTGCCTATCTATGTATGTAGCAGAAATTAAACGGAAAAGGTCAGGGGCTCCAGTATTGAGCCGGAAGGAAATTGATGATATAGGGGAAAATCTGGTATCAGATTTTAATCCGGCTGCAATGCAAACCCCCCAGGAGATAGATATCGATCTTTTTGTCCAGGATTATCTGGGTGCAGATCAGGATTTCCAATATTTATCCCATTGCAGTGTCTACTTGGGAATGACAGTATTTAACGATACCGATAAGGTACCGGTATACGATCCTGTTCAGAAGCGGGCGGAGTATATTAGTGCAAGGGCCAATACGATTATTATTGACCAGACGCTTCTAGAAGAAAATCAGGAACACAGGTATCGCTTTACGATGGGACATGAAGCCAGCCATGTATTCTTACATACTCCATACTTTGCTTATGATCCAAATCAGATAACGCTGATGGATCTGATGGGCGGCGGGAAAGAAGCTGCAATGATACAATGCAGGGTGGATACAAAAAAGGCGAATTGCGAGCAGCAGGCCGTCTGGACAGACAAAGAATGGATGGAGTGGCAGGCGAATGCATTATCATCTACAATTTTGATGCCAAGAGCGATGGTTTTTAAGATTGTGCGGGAGCTTCGGAAAAAGCCGGGATTCAGCCAAAAACTGGAAATGCAGAGATGTTATATTGAGGCGGATACTGTTTCACAAGTATTTAATGTGTCATTTCAGGCAGCAACAATTCGCTTAAAAGAATTAGGGGTTATGAAACAGGAAATCTATATGACACAGCAAGTCCTTTGTTTTATGCGGGATGAGCAGTTTGCCTATATATAAAATGGAATATAGCGGGTTTCTAAGGAAGCCCGCAAAATTTTTAACATAAATGTTCGCTAGTTAGCGAACAAGTAAATAAAAGGAGAAGGTATGATGAAAGAGTTTCAAATGGATATTCATCTGAGTTGTCCGTGGTGTGGAGGGAGCGAAATATTAGCTGATCGCCGCACAAAGGCTACAATTTCCGTCCAGTGTGCGAAATGTAAGAAGATATACAAAGCAGATCTGGATTCCTTAAAAACTGAAAAAGCCAAAGCCCAGAAACGTATGGGGCGAAGAAGATAGAAAAGCTGACTGGCCGTAGGGACAACATGATGGTCACCATTGAGGGTCGGAGCGAACTGTAAATGTTTACAGTTGTGCTCTGATCCTTTTTTTATCGGTTTTTCCACATTGGCGTTTTTCAAACCTTTTTTATATATGAACGGAGAATAAAGAGTTAGAAGGAAATTTTGCGAAAAAGTTTTTAAAGCGGTCAAAAGGTGTCCGGTTTAACCAATAAATTAAAGCCACGGAGCAAGGGAAAGGAGGTGTGACACGATGAGACCCAATGAACGAAGGGCGGCGATCTACGATGCGCTTTGCATCAGACGCCATGATACAGTAGAAAATCTGGCGTCTGAGTTTGGCGTGAGTGAGAAGACCATCCGGCGTGATATTGAGGAACTATCGTGTTCATACCCAATCGAGACGGTTCGTGGCAGATACGGCGGTGGCGTGAAGGTGGCGGATTGGTACCACCAAAACCGGAAGACGCTCTCGCCGGAACAGGCAGAACTTCTAAAAAGGCTGGCCCCCTCTTTGGAAGGCGATGATCTCGCTGTTATGAATAGTATCATTTCCCAGTTTTCTCCGTATTGAGACCAGAATACGGGAACACCCCTGAATGATTATGAAAGGTATAGGTGAATGATGATGAAAAAAGTTTTTATTTGTTCTCCCTATCGTGGCGATGTTGAGAGAAATGTAGCACTTGCGAAAGCCCATGCACGATTTGCAGCCCGTTGCGGGTACTGTCCTGTGGTTCCGCATCTGATGTATCCACAGTTTCTGAAGGATTCCGATCCGGATGAACGGATTCTCGGAATTACCCTGGGCGTAGAACTGATGAAGATCTGCGATGAAGTTTGGATCTTTGGAAGCACCATCAGCAATGGGATGGCGTTTGAATTGGAACATGCCAGCAAGCTGGGAATTCCGGTTCGTCTTTATTCCGATGATGGTAGTCGGATTTATCCGGAAACCATGATGATTGATGACCGCATTACAGATGCATTCCGTCAGGCAGTTTATAAGCTGAGATTTGCGTAAGAAAGGATGTCACATATGAATGAAATTTATAAGACCCTTGCAGAAGGATATGAAAAGCTGGCCGCTGGCTACCGTGCTTTGGCAAAAGACCAGAAGGATGGAAAAGCGGTAGTAGAGGAACCTGCAACCCAGACAGAACCGGAAAAGAAGCCGATTGCCATTGAGGATGTCAGGGCGGTACTGGCTGCCAAGACACAGGCCGGGAAGCGCAGAGAAGTGAAGGAACTTCTTCTGAAATACGATTCCGGGAAACTTTCTGGCGTGAAGCCGGAAAACTATGCGGCACTTTTGGCCGATGCGGAGGCGCTCTGATGGGCGCTCACGCACGGTTCTCTCCCTCGGCAGCAAACCGTCTGATCCATTGCCCTCCCTCTCTAGTGCTGGGAGAGGCATTTCAGGAGGAAGAGAGTCCGTATGCAGCGGAAGGATCTGCTGGCCATGCATTGGCAGAACACCTGATTAAAAAGCACCTGAAACAACAGACCCGCCGCCCGGTATCGGATTACTATTCCGATGACCTGCTGGAAGCGGTGGACGATTACGTCAGTTTTGTGATTGGCGAGACCGAAGAAGCGAAAAGGCAGTGTGCCGATTCGGTTTTCTCCGTGGAACAGAAGGTGGATATTTGTGATTATGTACCGGACTGTTTTGGCACGGCGGATATGGTGATTGTGACGGACAAGCTGGTACACATCATTGACCTGAAGCTGGGAAAGGGTGTTCCGGTGTATGCGGAGAAGAATCCACAGCTGATGATCTACGGGCTTGGCGTGTTGGAGATCGCAGAGATGCTGTTCCCGGTGGAGATGGTACGCCTGACTATCTTTCAGCCAAGACTTTCCAATTCCAGCACTTGGGAGATTACTCCAGAGGAACTGAAAGCGTGGGGCGATGAGGTACTTCGGCCCGCCGGGGAATTGGCCCTGAAGGGCGAGGGCGATTTAAGTGCTGGAAGCTGGTGCCGATTCTGTAAAGCAAGGTTTACCTGCAGGCAGAGAGCCGAGGAAAATCTGAAGCTGGCCCAGATGGAGTTTAAGGAACCTGCACTCCTTACCGATGAGGAAATAGCGGAAGTATTGAAGCAGGCCGATGAACTTTCCAAATGGGCGGCCGATGTCTATGCCTACGCACAGGATCAGGCCATTGCCCATCACAAGCAGTGGAAAGGCTTCAAGCTGGTGATGGGAAAGAGCAACCGGAAATACACCTCAGAGGAGGAAGTGGCGGCTGCCGCAAAGGCCGCAGGCTACACCGATATTTATAAGCATACCTTGATCGGGATTACCGATATGGAGCGTCTGATGGGGAAAAAGGAATTTGCCCGCATCCTCGGCGCTCTGGTGTACAAGCCCGCTGGGAAAATAACGCTTGTGCCGGAGTCGGACAAGCGAGAAGCCATTCAAACATCAACCGCAGAAGCGGATTTTCAGAAGGAGGACTAAACCATGTCTAAGAATATGAACCCTACCAAAGTAATCGTACCTTGTCGTTTCTCTTACCTGCATTGCTGGGAGCCGGATTCCGTCAATGGCGGTGATCCCAAGTACAGTGTCTCAGCGATTATTCCGAAGAGCGACACGAAAACCATCAATGCCATCAAGGCTGCCGTGGAGCAGGCTAAGAAGGACTCCATTTCTAAATGGGGTGGAAAGATCCCGGCCAACCTGAAGTTGCCGCTGCGTGACGGAGACATTGACCGTCCGGATGACGAAGCCTACGCAAATAGTTACTTCTTCAATGCGAACAGCCGTCAGGCCCCACAGGTGGTGGACTCTCATGTACAGCCGATTCTGGATCAGAGCGAAGTGTACTCCGGCTGTTATGGAAAGATCAGCGTGACCTTCTATGGATATAACTCTAATGGAAATCGTGGGATTGCTGCCGGACTTGGCAATATTCAGAAACTTCGTGACGGAGAAAGCCTTGGAGGACGCACCACAGCAGCAGAAGATTTTGAGACAGAAGAGGACGAAGATTTTCTGGCTTAATTGATTAAAGGCAGAGTGGGAGAAAATCTCTCCCCTCTGCCATACATAAACAAATGCCCCCGCTCGTCTGGCTATATTCGGCAATGAAGCGAAAGCCGGAAGCGGGGGACTTATCCTTCGATTATTTCTTGAGCCCACTGTATCTGCGGCCCCTGTCAACAAGACTATTATACTACAGTCCACTTGAGTATGGAATACCGTAAATAAAAAAATTTAGCGCAACTAAGGAGGGAGCTTTTATGGCGATCCTGTCGATAGATATTGAAACTTATTCGGATGTGGATCTGTCCAAATGCGGCGTGTATGCCTATTCGGATAGTCCGAACTTTGAAATTTTACTTTTTGCCTACGCTTTTGATGAGGAACCAACCCGGCTTGTGGATCTTGCCTGTGGAGAGCGGCTTCCAGAGAGGGTACTGGCTGCTTTGGAAGATCCGGCAATCACAAAAGCAGCATTCAATGCACAGTTTGAGCGTACCTGTATCTCCAAGTATCTGGAACAGGGACTTTCTCCTTCTGGATGGCAGTGTACGGCCGTCCAGTCTGCCATGCTTGCACTTCCACTGTCTTTGGACAGCGTGGGCGAGGTACTGGATATCCAGAGGAAAAAGCTGAAGGAGGGCGTTGATCTTGTACGTTTCTTCTCCATGCCCTGTAAGCCGACCAAGTCTAATGGCGGACGGACACGGAACCGGCCGGAGGATGCGCCGGAAAAATGGGAACGGTTTAAAACCTATTGTATCCGGGATGTGGATGCGGAGCGTGAGATCCGGCAGAAGCTGTGGAAGTTTCTCATCCCGGATGCGGAAATGGAACTGTACCGGATGGATCAGGAGATCAATGATCGGGGCATTCTGGTGGATCAGCAGCTGGTGGAGAATGCGGTTCTTTGTGACAACCAGTATCGGGAAATGGTCACGGCCAGAGCCTATGAATTGACCGGGCTTTCCAATCCCAATTCCCCTGTGCAGATCAAAGGCTGGCTTGCCGAACATGGCGTGGAAGCGGAAAAGCTGGATAAGAAAACGGTCAAAGGTCTGCTTACAGAGACGGATGGAGAAGTGCTGGAAGTGTTGAAACTCCGGCTTTTGATGGCGAAGACCAGCGTGAAAAAATATGAAGCCATTGAGCGTTCCGTTTGCTTGGATGGCCGGGTGCATGGATTGCTCCAATTTTATGGAGCGAACCGCACGGGGCGCTGGGCTGGACGCTTGGTGCAGGTACAAAACCTTCCCCAGAATCACATCCCGGATCTGGATCTTGCCCGCAGTCTGGTAAAAGAGCAGCGGTTTGAAGATCTGGATCTGCTCTATGAATCCACCCCGGAAGTATTGTCGGAACTGATTCGGACAGCCTTTGTGCCAAAGCCCGGCTGCCGGTTTATCGTGGCAGACTTTTCCGCAATTGAGGCAAGGGTGCTGGCGTGGTTTGCCGGGGAGCAATGGCGGCTTCACACCTTTGCGGAAGGCGGGGATATCTATTGCGCTTCCGCATCGAAGATGTTCGGCGTCCCGGTAGTGAAGCATGGTGTGAACGGACATTTGAGGCAGAAGGGAAAAATCGCTGAGTTGGCGCTTGGATACGGAGGCGCTGTTGGGGCGCTCACCTCAATGGGCGCTTTGGACATGGGATTGCAAGAGGAAGAACTGCAGCCGCTGGTGAGCCAGTGGAGGAATTCCAATCCCCATATTACAAAGTTTTGGTGGGATGTGGACGCAGCGGCGGTGAAGGCTGTGAAGGAGCGGACGGAGGTAGTTCTGGGAAACCTATGCTTTACTTACCGCTCCGGCATTTTATTTGTCACCCTTCCTTCTGGCCGGAAGCTGTCCTATATCAAGCCCCGGATGACCCAGAACCGGTTTGGCCGGGAGAGCCTCTCTTATGAGGGTGTCGGGGAAAGCAAAAAGTGGATGCGGATTGAAACCTATGGCCCGAAGCTGGTGGAGAACATCGTGCAGGCTACGGCTCGTGACCTTTTGGCGCTGGCAATGTTACGGCTCAGAAATAGAGGGTTTGACATTGTGATGCACATCCATGACGAAGCGGTATTGGAAGTTCCGGAGGGTGTCTCTGGGGTAGAGGAAATCTGCCAGATCATGTCGGAGCAGCCGGATTGGGCAGCTGGCCTGCCCCTTCGTGCAGATGGGTATGAGTGTGCGTTTTATAAAAAAGATTAGAGGAGGATGCGTTATGGGGATCAGCTATAAAAATGGATCAGGTTGTCCCGATCTGACAGCCTATTATGCCGTACAGCATATGGAAACGGAAGAAAAGAGGTTGCACATCCGATATCCGACCGGGCAGATGGTTTTGGAAATCGAGCGTTTCTTCCCCTGTACCGTTGCAAAAGCAAAGAAACTCTCGCCGCTGATCCGGCGGTACTGTGAAAAATCAGAAAAGGAAAAGCTGCGGCAGTTTTTGGTGAAACAGGAGATGAATTATCGCTCCCGGATAAAGGCGTATCAGAACCGGGAGAAAAAGACGGAAGATCCCTCGGAAAAGCGGGAACTGCAGCGCTGCATCCGGGAGTGTGAAAGGATACTGCGGAGGATAGGAAGAAACATGGAAATCTTTATGGAGGAGGGAACCGAATGATCCGACTGAGTATTGGAAACTCCAGAATGGAGAAACACTGGAACCTTGTGGAAATGGAACTGTCTGAGTTTCGAGACCGTATCTCCCATACCCGGCGGACGGCTGAGACGGTGGAGCAGTACCGGAAGCTGGGGAAAGCGAAGCAGGATGAGATTAAGGATGTGGGCGGTTTTGTCCTTGGCACATTAAAAGGCGGCCGAAGGAAGAAGGACTGTGTCCTTACCCGGTCGGGCCTGTCGCTGGATATGGACTATGCGACAGAAGATATCATCGATCAGATCGAGATGTTCTTTTCCTTCCAGTGCTATGTGTACTCCACCCATAAGCACACACCGGAAAAGCCGAGGCTCCGTCTTATCATCCCGCTCTCCCGTGAGGTGACGCCGGATGAGTATTGCGCTGTCTCCAGAAAAGTTGCGGAAGAGATCGGGATTGAACTTTTCGATGATACCACCTATGAACCGAGCAGGCTGATGTATTGGCCGTCCACCTCTTCCGATGGGGAATTCGTGTTCCGGGAGATCACGGGAGACCTGCTCGATCCGGATGCAGTTCTGGCAAAATATACGGATTGGCACAACACAGCGGAGTGGCCGGTGTCCAAACGGCAACAGACGATTGTGCGCCGGGATATGAAAAAGCAGGCCGATCCGTTGGAAAAACCGGGCATGGTGGGGGCCTTCTGCCGTGCTTACAGTATCACGGAGGCAATCGACACTTTCCTGACGGATGTGTACAAACACAGCGCTATGTCCGGCCGGTATGATTATATCCCCGCTGACTCTCAGGCTGGTGTCGTGATCTATGAAGACCGTTTTGCCTACAGCCATCATGCCACCGATCCGGCCTGCGGGAAGCTGATGAACGCATTTGATGTTGTCCGAATCCATAAATTCAGAGCCTTGGACGCAAAAGCAAGTGAAGATATTGATCCGGCAAAGCTGCCATCCTTTAAGGCTATGCAGGAATTTGCCCTCCAAGATCAGCGAGTGAAAGAACAGCTGGCAAAGGAGCGGACAGAGGCGGCGCAGGCAGAGTTTACAGAGGAAGACGGCGAAAACTGGCAGACCCTTCTGGAACTGGATAAGCAGGGAAAAGTAAAAGATACCCTGACGAACATTGCCCTGATTCTCCGGTACGATCCGAAGCTGAAGAACATTGTCTTCAATGAATTTAAAAGCATGGTGGACGTGATCGGCCCGCTTCCGTGGCGGCAGGTGAAGCCCGGCTGGGGTGATACAGATATTTCCTGCGCCAAGCTGTATTTTGAACGGGTTTATGGGATCTGGTCACCGACCAAGTTTAAGGATGCCCTTCTGGCAGTGGTGTCTGCGGAGCGACTCTATCATCCTATCAAAGAATATTTCTCCACCCTGCAGTGGGATGGGACAGAGCGGCTGGATACCCTCCTGATCGATTATCTGGGTGCGGAAGATACACCCTATGTCCGTGCAGTTACCCGGAAGACCTTTACCGCTGCGGTAGCCAGAGTATATGAGCCGGGGATCAAGTTCGATTCCATCCTTGTGCTGAACGGCCCACAGGGAATCGGGAAATCCACCTTGTTTGCCTTGCTGGGGAGAGAGTGGTATTCGGACAGCCTTTCCATTTCCGATATGAAAGATAAGACGGCCGCAGAGAAGCTGCAGGGATATTGGATTCTGGAACTGGGAGAATTGGCCGGGATCAAGAAAGTGGATGTGGAGACCGTGAAATCCTTTGTCACCAGAACGGATGATAAGTTCCGGCAGTCCTATGGCGTGGCCGTGGAGAGCCATCCCAGATCCTGCATCATTGTGGGAAGCACAAACTCGGAGGGCGGTTTTCTTAGAGATATCACCGGGAACCGGCGCTTCTGGCCGGTACACGTTTCTGGGCATGGTAAGTTCCATCCGTGGGAACTGCAGGAGGTGGATCAGATCTGGGCGGAGGCGCTGGAACGCTACCATAACGGCGAAGAACTGTATCTGAAGGGCCGGGTTGCGGCGGACGCCTATGTGATGCAGCAGGATGCGATGGAGTCCGATGACAGGGAAGGCGTGATCGCAGAGTATCTGGAGACGCTGCTCCCTGCGAACTGGGATCAGATGGATCTGTACCAGCGGAGAAGTTTCCTCGGCGGCAGCGAGTTTGATGGTACGCCCACGGCGGGAACGGTGCGCCGGGAGAAGGTGTGCATCATGGAGATTTGGTGTGAATGCTTTGGAAAAGAGCGGCAGAACCTGAAACGGACGGACTCCTATGAGGTGGAATCCATCTTGATGAAGATCGGCGGCTGGGAGCCGATACAGGGGCTCAAAAGCGGGAAAACCCGCTTCCCCCTCTACGGAACGCAGAAGACGTTCGTGCGGAGTAAGGAACAAGAGGACTGACTTGGGAACGTTCCGTTGTATCCTTGCAGGTTTTTGGAACGGGGAACGGGAACAGGCAAAAAGCCTTTAAAATCAAGCGTTTGGCGATAGCCTGTTCCTATGTTCCTAAGAAAAGTCATCTTGAGGATATAAGATAAAGAAATATATAGAAATAGGCACACGTATATGCGTGTACGCACGTATAGGATTTTTAGCACTGGGAACAGCACAAAGGAACAGGAGGAATTTTCGTGAGGGAAAGTATCGTAGAAAAGAAGTTCACTGCGGAGGTAAAAAAGCGTGGTGGGCTGGCTGTTAAATTCGTTTCCCCCGGATTCAATGGGGTGCCCGACCGCTTGGTTCTCTTCCCCGGTGGAAGGATGGCTTTTGTGGAGTTGAAAGCACCGGGAGAAACCATGCAGCCTCTGCAGCAGTACCGGGCAAGGCAGTTTGCCGCACTGGGCTTTCGTGTTTACACCGTGGATCATACAGAAATGATTGGAGGGATTTTAGATGAGATACAGACCACATAATTATCAGCAGTATGCAGAGGACTTTATTCTGGAACATCCGGTCTGCTGTCTGATGCTGGATATGGGACTTGGAAAAACGGTGATTACGCTTACGGCCTTATGGGAACTGGCACTTGACCGTTTTGATATTGGGAAGATCTTAGTGATTGCCCCGAAGCGTGTGGCCACGGACACTTGGCCGAAGGAACTGAAAAAATGGGAGCATCTGACAGGGCTTACCGCCTCACTGGTGGTTGGGAGTCAGAAACAGCGGGAGGAGGCACTTGATCGTCCGGCGTTTTTATACATCATCAACCGAGAAAATGTCAGCTGGCTGGTGCAGAACCATTGTTGGGATTTTGACACCGTGGTGATTGATGAACTTTCCAGTTTTAAATCCAATCAGGCACAGAGGTTCAAAGCTATGAAAAAGGTACGGCCGCTGGTGAATCGGGTGATCGGTCTGACTGGTACACCAGCTCCCAACTCCCTTCTGGATCTCTGGCCTCAGATGTATCTTCTGGATATGGGACAGCGGCTGGGCCGGTTTATCACCGGGTACCGGGAGCGGTTCTTTACACCGGATAAACGGAACCGGGAGATTATTTACAGTTACAAACCCCGTGAGGGAGCAGAAAAGGCAATCTACTCACTGATCTCGGATATCTGTATTTCCATGAAGGCCGTGGACTATCTGGATTTGCCGGAATGTATTTATAACCGTGTGGAAGTGGAGATGAGCCGGAAAGAGAGAAGCATCTATGAGGATTTCTGCCGGGATATGGTCGTGCAGATCGGAGAGGAAGAACTGGATGCGGTCAGCGCAGGCGCTCTTTCCAATAAACTTCTGCAGATGGCGAACGGCGCTGTGTATAACGGTGACCGGAAAGTCATCCCCATCCATGACCGGAAGTTGGATGCTCTGGAGGATCTGGTGGAAGCGGCCAATGGGAAACCGCTTCTGGTGGCCTACTGGTACAAGCATGATCTCGCCCGTATTCAGGAGAGGTTCCCGCAGGCCCGGTGCATCGACACCTCGGAGGATATCACAGATTGGAACAATGGGAAGATCCCGTTGGCCCTGATTCACCCCGCCTCTGCAGGGCACGGCTTGAATTTGCAAGAGGGCGGCTGCACCATTGTTTGGTTTGGCCTCACATGGTCGTTGGAGCTATACCAGCAGTTGAATGCCAGACTGTGGAGACAGGGACAGAAACACACCGTGGTGATCCACCATATCATCACCAAGGATACCCATGACGAGGATGTGATGAAGGCTCTGGACAAGAAAGATATGCGGCAGTCCAGTCTGATAGAAGCTGTCCGTGCAAGGATAGGAGGGTAAGAGATGAGCGAAAGGATCGAGAAAATCATAAAAGAATATCATCGGATGAAGAAAGAGCGGAACTGTCTGGAGCATCAGATCCGGAATTTTAAAGGGATTTCTGAGAAAGAGATGATTGACTCCATGAACTTCCATTCTCCGGAGGGAGAGCGGGTGCAGACCAGTAATATTTCCAACAAGCCTGCTTCTATTGCTCTTAACTACCATGAAAAAATGGAGCGGATTAATCAGGAATGGTATGAACATCTGGAAAAGCAGTATCTGATGTTGGATGAGGAGATCCGTTTCTTTGAGGCAGCGGTCTCAACCCTCAGTGGTTATCTGCCGGAGTTCATGACTGATATGGTGATCAAAGGCTGTACTTGGGATTATCTGTGTGAGCATTACCACATTTCCCGGACGATGGTGGCGAAAAACCGCCGGAAAGCCATCCGGGAACTAGAGGAACTATATGAAAAGCGAGATGCTGAGATGGTATCTTATATGCTGAGTTGAGGAGGCGGATGTGATGGAATGCAGACGAGGCGATATTTATTTCGTGGATTTCGGCAGGGATACAGAGAGCAATCTGCAGTGCGGCATCCGTCCGGCTCTTGTGGTCAGCAATAACCGAGCAAATGAAAATTCCCCGGTGATTACGGTGATCCCACTGACAGCACGAACATATAAGAGACCCCACTTCCCCACCCATGTGTTGATTCCGAAGACCTCCGGTACCGGGCTTGCCAGAAACAGCATGGCGCTGGCCGAGCAGGTCAGCACCATTGACAAGTCCTGTCTCATGGAGAAAAAAGGTGCTGTCACGGATATGAGAGTTATGGCAGCGATCACCAAGGCACTTCAGATACAGATCGGGGCTGTGGAGAGATATAATTGATACCGCTGATTATTTTATAATTATTTTTTTTACGACAATGCCCATAGAACCGAATGGAAACTATGGGCATTGTTATATAAAGTATGGCGGAGGGGAACGATCCCCTCTTTACAATCGCCCACGCATGGTTACAGGTTACGCCATCTGTCCACTCGTGTAGCTTTATAGCCATGCACATACAGCACGAGGGATTATTTGAATCATCTTCAGTCTAGTACACGCTTTAACTTATCATAGGTTTCTTCCAGAATTTTATGAAAGCAATACTCTTTCTTGTCATCATCCCCTGGCTCATCTACGTTAACGAGACAACAATCAGGGATATTATCAGAAAAAATTTCATAAAATTCCGTTCCTTTAATAATGTTTCCATAAGAAGAATAGTATTCTTCGGCGATTATAGCATAATCTTCTTTTGATATTAATCCAGTGAGATAATCCTGTATTTGCTGTAATAATGTTTTCTTAACCTCAGTAGCTTTCACAATATTCCTCCAGAAAAAAATGTGATTTCATAGATTTATGGATTCTCGATTTTTTCCTTTATATCAGCACAAAAACTAGGATAATCCCTGTGACCCATTAATAACATTTTGTTTTCTAATTCTTCTAGAGCTTGGATGAATTCTTTTTTTTTGGTTTTCCTTACTTTACAAAAAATAACTAAGTAATTTGATCCTTTGTGACAATACTCTTTTCCAAAATCCACTTTAACTTTATGCTTTACAAAAAGCTGGTCAGCTAGATAGTCCTGTGAATCAATGAAGGCGTAGTAGGTGTAAAAAATAGAAAATTTCTGTAGCTTCCAATAATTCTTTTCACTCATCATTATCTCCAATCTCATCCCGACATCGTTATTATATCATGAACATTGATATCCACATAGAGGTGTTTTGCCATTTGGTTTACTAAAGGTGTACTGTTTTTTTGGATTTGCCGTGCTATCATTAGAATTGCCAAAATAAGACGGGGCTTGGAGCGAAAACTTCAGGCCCTTTTTTCGTGGCCGGGCGGGGCTTTATCCTTTCACCCGTCTGTACATAGAAGGGAGTGGAAGCGTATGGATACAGAGAAGATGCGGGAAGCACTGGCATATCTGAAGAAAAAGAAACCGGAACTGACCGTGCAGCAGTACCGCACGATCAAGGGGCAGATTCTGGCTGGTGACGAGGACGGTGCGATCCGTGGCATTGACCGGGTGGTGGAACGGAACCGGAGAGGTCGTGGGTACCATGCCACGTAGGCCGAACACCCCGTGCAAGCATCCGGGCTGTGGTAGGCTGGTTCCTTACGGCACCATGTACTGCGAGGAACACAAACCCCTGCACCAACACGACAGGAAGACCACAGCCGAGAAAGGATACGGGAGCCGCTGGCAGAAGGCACGGGCTGTTTACCTGCAGTCCCATCCCCTTTGTGTGAGGTGCCTTGCTAAAGGACGTTATGTGAAGGCAACAGTCGTGGATCATATCATCCCTCACCGGGGGGATCGGAAATTATTCTGGGATCGGGATAATTGGCAGGCTCTTTGCAAATCCTGCCACGATTCCAAAACGATGACAGAGGACAGATACGAGGAATTTCACTACCCGGAGGGGCGGTCGAAATCTCTGTGACTCCGCTGCCAAAAGACCGGCGCCCCCTCAAACGTGAATTTTTGCGAAATTAAAGAGGGGGGATACCTGCCGGGGCGAAGAAAATACGAAAAATTTTTGACAGGCGGCGAGAAAAGATGCGGATTTCCTGCATCTGAGCTGCCTGACAAACAAAATATCATTTGCCAAAAAGTTAAATTTTAGGCTGGGAAACTTATCCGCAAAGGTGGGTTTTCCGGCTTTTTCTTTTGGAACCATTTAGCGAAAGGATGTGAAGCAATGACGGATTTTCAGGCAAAACAGATACGGGAATTACGGCTTAGGGGCGCTGGATATAAATCCATTGCTTCCGCTGTCGGGCTGTCCAGAGATACTGTCCGGAACTATTGTAAAAGCCACGGGCTGGATGGATACGCCTCTGCCCTTGTTTTGAATGTGAAGGAACAGATGGAAAGTGGGACGGCATGTCTTTGCTGCGGCAAAGAATTAATTCAGCCTTCCACTGGCAGGAAGAGGAAGTTCTGCTCCGATAAATGCAGGCGGGAGTGGTGGTCGGCTCACCCGGAAGCCATTAAGCGTAAGGAAAGCGCTTATTATGAAGCCACCTGCGCTTATTGTGGAAAAACATTCCGGTCATATGGAAATAAGAACCGCCGGTACTGCTCCCATGAATGTTATGTACGGGATCGGTTCTGGCGCAAAGAAGAAGGTCGGGAGCCTTATCTCGGCCCCGCAGATCGCAAGGAGGTACAGGCATGAGTGCGATGGAATGGAAAACTCTGTCCGTGGACGCTCTGCGTCCGGCGGCATACAATCCCCGTAAAAAACTGAAAGCCGGGGATAAGGAATATGAGAAGATTAAAAACTCTATTTTGGAGTTTGGCTATGTGGAACCAATTATCGTCAACTACGATATGACCGTGATCGGAGGCCACCAGCGTCTGACCGTGCTGAAGGATTTGGGATATACAGAAGTTCAGTGTGTCGTGGTTCATATCGAAGATGAGCATAAGGTGAAGGCTCTGAACATTGCCCTGAACAAAATCACGGGTGCGTGGAACGAGCAGCTCCTCGCTGATCTTCTGGTCGATCTGCAGAGCGTGGACTTCAATACGGATCTGACGGGCTTTGAGGCTCCGGAGATTGAGCAGCTTTTCTCCAAAGTCCATAACAAGGACATCAAAGAAGATGATTTTGATGTGGAGCAAGAGTTAAAAAATCCACCAGTCTCTCAGAAAGGTGACATCTGGCTCTTAGGCAGACACCGTGTGATCTGTGGAGACTCCACCCTTCCGGAGACATACACGAAACTCATGGAAGGTCGGAGAGCCAATCTGGTTCTGACCGATCCACCCTACAATGTAAATGTGGAAGAGACCGCTGGTAAGATCCAGAACGACAATATGCCGGATGAGGATTTCTATAAATTCCTATTCGCCGCTTTCGTAAATATGGAACAGAACATGGAGAACGATGCATCCATCTATGTGTTCCATGCGGATTCCAAAGGGTTGATTTTTCGGCAGGCGTTCCATGATGCCGGATTTTATCTGTCTGGCTGCTGTATCTGGAAGAAGAACGCTTTGGTATTGGGACGGTCTCCCTATCAGTGGCAGCACGAGCCATGCCTGTTTGGATGGAAGGTTGGCGGGAAGCATCAGTGGTACTCCGACCGGAAGCAGACCACCATCTGGGAATATGACCGTCCGAAGTCCAGCAAGGATCATCCGACCATGAAGCCGGTGGCGCTGATGGCCTATCCGATCCAGAATTCCTGTATGAGCAACTGCATTGTTTTAGACCCTTTCCTCGGATCTGGCTCTACCCTGATCGCCTGCGAAGAGACTGGGAGGATCTGCTATGGGGTGGAACTGGATGAGAAGTTCTGCGATGTGATCGTAAAAAGGTATCTGGAGAAAGCTGGTTCTGCCGCTCAGGTCTATGTTCTTCGGGATGGTGACAAAATCCCCTATGCACAGATTTCTCAGGACGCAGAGGAAATTCCTTTGTTTTAAATATCTTAGCAAAATGAGAAATAGGACTTGCTATTTTTGCCTTTTAGAGTGATTAATGTACTACCAAAACAAAGGAGGCAAAATCAATGAGGATTGAAACCAAAACTGACAACCGGAGAAAGATGGTGCAGGACATCGCAGAATTTACAGGAGAAGAACTGCACTATGTGGGGCCGCCCACTTTTTCCTACACAGTGGGCCGTCTTACCATTGACCGAGACGGTGTGATCACAAGCGAGACAGAAGAAGGAGAAGATCTCCTGACACAGTTTTTGCAGGAGAAAGGTTATCTGGAAGCCCCTGTGGATGAAGTGAAAATTGAGATCCCGGCAGATACCGGAGATGGGAAATTTCTGCAAAACTTACTTGCCATGATTCACGCACGGGCATACCTGCTCAATCGGATCACCCGGTATGAGACCTTTGTGGTCAGCGATACCCTGCTTGAAAAGCTGGAGCAGCTTCCGGAGGAGAACGCCCACGAGGTTTTCCAGACACTTCTGACAGCAGACAGCGAGGGCTTGAAGGGCCTTACGGTGGAAGATGGAAAAGTAACCTTTGCCTTTCCCCTTTCGCCAGACAGTATGAAGAATAAAGCATACGCTGAACTGGCAGCGAAGATGATCAAAAAAGCGAAAGAAGCCAAGAGAGTCAGTACCACTCCGGTGGTAGAAGAAAATGAAAAATATTATCTTCGCATTTGGCTGGTGCAGCTGGGCATGGCCGGTGCGGCAAATAAGGAATCGAGGAAGGCTCTGCTGGCTGGGCTGAAAGGGCACACAGCTTTCCGGACAAAAGAGGAGGCAGAAAAATTCAGCATTGCCCAGAAGGAAAAACGTGCGGCTGTGAAAGCCGCCCAGATGGCTGGACAGGAAAGCGAGGCCGTCTGAGATGGAAGAAGATATTATTGATCAGCTGTATTTTGGCAGAATCGTCCCTTGGGAAAGACAGGTAGAGAAGCCGCCGGAGATCGAAAAGTACAGCGACCAGATATGTGAAGATATCGAGTATCTTCAAAAGATGCTGGACGAAGTTGGCAAAAGTGTTTTGGAACGGCTTCTGGATAATAATTCAGAGGTGGAGCGCTTTCGGGTAAAAGAGAGTTTCAAATATGGATTCCGTCTTGGGATGCAGCTTGCGGCAGCAGGTTTGGACAGCAAAAACCAGTTGTAAAATACACAAATTATCCCGTAAAAGATTGTGCAGGATATCCCTCAGAATTGACTTGCTATTATCGGCCTTCAGAGCGAATATGTGTACTACCGAAAGGGAAAACACACAAAACGAAACGGAGGATTCTACGATGAATGAGAAAGTTGCAAGGCAGATTGAGGAAATGAAGAAACAGACCATCGGGGTTGAGGTGGAAATGAACAACATCACCAGAGAAAAAGCCGCAAAGGTGGCAGCCAGATATTTTGGAACCCAGCGGTATGAAAATACGGCAGGGCGCAACGGATACAGTACATGGTCAGCTTGGGACGCACAGGGCCGGGAATGGAAATTCCAGAAGGATGTCAGCATTGAAGGCCCGGAAAGCGAGAAATGCGAAATGGTTACTCCGATCCTGACTTACTCGGATATGGAAACATTGCAGGAACTGATCCGGCAGCTGCGCCACGCAGGCGCAAAGAGCGATGCCACCAGAGGCTGCGGTGTTCACATTCACATCGGAGCCAAAGGCCATACGCCGCAGACGCTCCGCAACTTAGCAAATATCATGGCAAGCCACGAGAGCCTGATCGCAGAGGCTTTGAATCTTGACCGGTATCGGATGAGACGCTACTGCCGGACGGTTGATCCCCGCTTTTTGGAGCAGGTCAACAAAAGGAAGCCTGCCACGATGACACAGCTGGCAGATATCTGGTACAGCAGCCACAACGCCAACTACGACAGAAGCCATCACTACAACGACAGCCGCTACCATATGCTGAACTACCATGCGACTTTTACAAAAGGGACGGTCGAATTCCGGCTCTTCCAATTCGATGCTCCAAGCGGAGACCGCAGAGGTGGGCTTCATGCCGGACAGCTGAAAAGCTACATCCAGCTTTGCCTTGCACTGAGCCAGATGGCAAAGACAGTAAAAACCGCCAGCCCGAAACCACAGCAGAACGAAAATCCAAAATACGCCATGCGGACTTGGCTCCTCCGGCTGGGATTTATCGGGGATGAATTTAAAACCGCAAGGGAGATCCTGACCAAGAGACTTGCAGGAGACACCGCCTTCAGGAGGGGCAGGGGCGCCGCTTGAAGGAATCGCAGGAGTTAGCCTCCTGCCACCTTACCTCCGACCGCTTCGGCGGTCTTAAGGTGGTAGAAGGGTAACCCCTTCGGAAAGGACGGATACCAATATGAAAAAACGATACTACATTGCTTATGGCAGTAACCTGAACATCCGGCAGATGCGGATGCGCTGCCCATCCGCACGAATCATCGGTACTTCCGAGATCCCGGATTATGAATTGCTTTTCAAGGGAAGCAAGACAGGGTCTTACCTGACGATTGAGCCAAAGGAAGGCAGCCGGGTTCCAGTTGCAGCGTGGGAGGTAAGCGCTGAGGATGAGTTGGCGCTGGATCGCTATGAGGGCTTTCCCACTTTTTATTACAAAAAAGAGATGCTGCTTCCGATCAAAGGAATCCGAAGCGGTAAAATCCGGATGCGGAATATCTTCGTGTACATCATGCACGAGGACAGACCGTTTGGACTTCCAAGCAGATTTTATACTTCCACCTGTATGGAAGGTTATAAGAGTTTCGGATTTGACAGCAGATATTTGGTTGAAGCGATAAAAAACAGTAGGAGGATGTGCCATGAAAGAAACGAATATCACCCGGATTAAAATCTGCCCACGATGCGGTCAGGTATACCATGAGCCGCCTGCTCTTTCCAGAATAGATAATCAAACGCTGATCTGCCCGGACTGTGGAACCAGAGAAGCACTGGAAAGCATTGATGTGAATAAAGAGGAGCAGGAGGAGATTCTTGCGATTATCCATCGGGAAAGGAGAAATTTATGAAGCGAAAGGATTTAAAAGGAACATGGCAGGAAGCTGTGGAACGATTTGAAAATTGCTGGGCACCGGATATTCTGGGATGGTGGTATTCCCGCCACTGCCTCGGTGAAAAGTTGGATATGGAGATGGTATTACGGGACGCAAAAGAAGAGTGCCCTTTGATTTCTGCGATAGAGTTGGAACCGCATTTTGAAGTTATCTTGAATACGGATAGCGGGAAACTTCGGATCAGGTACAGAAGCCAGCATATCATGATTGGACATTCCTATTTTATAGAAAAAACTGTGTAAGACTGACACATAAATCCAATAATTATTGTGTGATTTATCCTTCAGAATTGACTTGATAATCTCTCCGTTTAGAGCGAATATGTGTACTACCGAAAGGGAAAACAAAGCAAAATGGAGGAAGAAGAAAATGGCAACATTAAAAATCAGAAGACAGGAAGGCTACACAGAAAACATGGAGAATCATTACAAGCTGCCGAACACGACTACGATGGAAAGTCTGCAGATCAAGGTTTCTGCCGGAGAAGGTGCAGTCCTGAAGATGGGCGATAAGGTCTTGGTTACCGACCACGCATGGAAAGGCTTTATTGCAGCCGCTTATGAATTTATTGAAACACCGGAGGAGACTGGATACGGATACATTGAATGCCGCCTGAATCTCATCGCCATGAGCGGAGAGTTATTTGAGGACGGCGGACACGCCATTGCATGGGCAATGCAGCAGTAAAAAATAATGGGAATGGAAGCCGGGAGGCTTCTGTTTCTCGTGGTAAAATCGACACATTCTGAGATAGATATTTGTGCAGTTTATGGCATTGAATTCACTGGATAAATATGTGTTTCAGAGGTAATATGCTACTACCAAAAGGGAAAAGCAAAATGGAGGAAGAAAATGAGAACAAAGTTTTATCTGGATGGAAAGAAGATTACGAAAAAGGCATTGCAGGAACGAATCGGAGAGGAACGGCTGAAAAGGCTGGTACAGGAGGCGAAGGAAACCTTTCTGGAAGATCCTCTGATTCAGAATGATTTTTACCTCGGAAGAGAAGGAATGCTGACGATTGAATTTTGCTAAACTTATAAACTTGGATGGGAGCCGCAAGGCTCCTATTTTTGTGCCATGAAACGGAGGTGGGAGCGATGGCGCAGAGAGGCAGGAAACCGAAGCCGACCGCACTGAAGATGCTGGAGGGCAATCCGGGCGGTCGGCCTTTAAATACAAAAGAACCAAAGCCAGAGAAGAAGGCTCCCCGCTGCCCTTCTTGGCTGGAGGATGAGGCGAAAAAAGAGTGGAAACGCATGGCGAAAGTGCTGGAGCAGATGGGACTTCTGACGGAGATGGATATGGCGGCCTTTGCCGGGTACTGCCAAGCCTATGCCCGTTGGAAGGAAGCAGAGGAATTCCTGACCCAGCATGGCTCGATGGTGCGGACGCCCAATGGCTATCTGCAGCAGGTGCCGCAGGTATCCATCGCCCAGACCAATATGAAGATCATGCTGAAGTTCTGTGAACAGTTTGGCCTTACCCCATCGGCCCGGAGCCGGATCGTTGGTGGTGAAAACAGTGATGAAGAAGATGAGATGGAGAAACTACTGGAAGGGGGCGGCTGCTGATGGATTTTCAATACACACCTTCCCCTTTTATGCTCTCCACTTCCCATTACGATGCGAAGCGGGCGGATCATGCGGTCGCTTTTATACAGAACCTGAAACACACGAAGGGCAAATGGGATGGGAAACCATTTTTACTGCTCCCGTGGCAGGAGCAGATCGTCCGGGATATTTTTGGCATCGTGAAAGCGGATGGGAAGCGACAGTTTCGGAGCGCCTATGTGGAGATCCCGAAGAAAAACGGGAAGTCGGAACTGGCGGCCGCCATCGCCCTGTATCTTCTCTATGGGGATGGCGAGGCCAGTGCGGAAGTGTATGGCTGCGCCAATGACCGGAGTCAGGCGTCCATCGTTTTTGATGTGGCGAAGCGGATGGTGGAAAAGTGTCCGGCGCTCTTAAAGCGGTCGAAGATTGCAGCGGCCACGAAGCGGATCGTCAATTACCGGAATGCCGGGTTCTATCAGGTGCTTTCCGCTGAGACAGGTACGAAACACGGATTGAATATTTCCGGTCTCGTCTTTGATGAAATCCATGCCCAGCCGAACCGGAAACTCTATGACGTTATGACCAAAGGCTCCGGCGATGCCCGTGAGCAGCCGCTGTTTTTTATTATAACCACGGCCGGAACGGATAAGGAGAGCATCTGCTATGAACTGCACACCAAGGCGCTGGATATTATGAATGGACGGAAGGCGGATCATTCCTTCTACCCAGTGATTTATGGCCTGAGTGATGAGGACGATTGGAACGATGAGAAGAACTGGTACAAGGCGAATCCGTCTCTGGGATACACCATCAGCATCGACCGTGTCCGGGATGCTTACCGGGAGGCACTGGATAATCCGGCAGAGGAAAATGTATTCAAGCAGCTGCGTCTGAATATGTGGACAAACTCAGCGGTGGCATGGATACCGGAGCATATCTACGACCGGGGCAATCAGAAGATTGATTACGCCTCGCTCTTGGGCCGGGACTGCTTTGCGGGGCTTGACCTTTCCTCTACCTCGGATATCACGGCATTGGTGCTGGTCTTTCCTCCAAGGACGGAAGAAGAGAAATACACTGTTCTGCCTTTCTTCTGGCTGCCGGAGGAAACACTGGAACTGCGCTGCCGCCGGGATCATGTCCTCTATGATGTATGGGAGTGGCAGGGGTACATCCTGACCACGGAAGGAAACGTGATCCATTACGGGTTTATTGAGCGGTTCATTGAGCAGCTGGGAGAAAAGTACCACATCATCGAGATTGCCTATGACCGTTGGAATGCCACGCAGATGGTGCAGAACTTGGAGGATATGGGATTTACGATGGTTCCCTTCGGGCAGGGCTTTAAAGATATGTCCCCTCCGTCCAAGGAACTGTATAAGCTGCTGATGGAAGGGAATATCATCCACGGTGGGAATCCGGTTCTCAAATGGATGGCCCAGAACGTGGTGATGCGCCAAGACCCGGCCGGGAATATCAAGCCGGATAAGGAGCGGTCGGTGGAGAAGATTGACGGTATCGTGGCCCTGATCATGGGGCTTGACCGCTGTATCCGCAGTACCCCGCCCACCAGTGTGTATGACGAGAGAGGAATCCTCTTTATATAGAAGGGAGTGTGATCTTTATGGGGATCTTATCAGGGCTGTTCCGGTCACGGGATAAGCCAAAAAACAGTACCTCCGGCAGTGCCTACCGCTTTTTCTTTGGAGGCAGCACCTCCGGGAAAAACGTGAATGAACGCTCTGCCATGCAGATGACGGCGGTGTATGCCTGTGTGCGGATTCTCTCCGAGTCCATTGCAGGACTTCCCGTCCATCTGTACAAGTACCGGGAAGACGGCAGCAAGGAAAAGGCGATTGACCATCCGCTGTACCGGATTCTGCATGATGAGCCAAACCCGGAAATGACCTCGTTCGTGTTCCGGGAGACGCTGATGACGCATCTGCTCCTTTGGGGAAACGCCTATGCGCAGATCATCCGCAACGGGAAAGGGCAGGTGCTGGGGCTGTATCCCCTGATGCCGAACCGCATGACCGTGGATCGGGATGAGAAAGGGCATCTGTATTACAGCTATCTGGTGTCGGATTCTGATGCGCCCACCATGAAGAGTGGGACGGTGATCCTAAAGCCTACGGATGTGCTGCATATTCCCGGATTGGGCTTTGACGGCCTTGTGGGCTACAGCCCCATTGCGATGGCAAAAAACGCTATCGGTATGGCCATCGCCTGTGAAGAGTACGGGGCGAAATTCTTCGCCAACGGCGCAACACCCGGTGGGATCTTGGAGCATCCCGGAACAGTGAAAGATCCGGCAAAGGTACGGGACAGCTGGAATGAAGCCTTTGGAGGCAGCCGGAATTCCAATAAGGTCGCTGTTCTGGAGGAAGGGATGAAGTATACGCCGATCTCCATCTCCCCGGAACAGGCACAGTTTTTGGAAACAAGAAAATTTCAGATTGATGAGATTGCTCGAATTTTTAGGGTACCGCCACACATGGTCGGGGATCTGGAAAAGTCGAGCTTTTCTAATATTGAGCAGCAGTCTTTGGAGTTTGTGAAATACACGCTGGAACCGTGGATTGTCCGTTGGGAACAGTCCATCAACCGTGTGCTCCTCACAGAGTCGGAGAAGGCTGCTTATTTTGTCAAGTTCAACGTGGATGGCCTGCTTCGTGGGGATTACCAGAGCAGGATGAACGGCTATGCCACAGCCCGCCAGAATGGCTGGATGAGCGCCAATGACATCCGGGAACTTGAAAATCTTGACCGTATCCCGGCCGAGCAGGGTGGTGACCTGTACCTGATCAATGGGAACATGACCAAACTTGCGGATGCGGGAATATTTGCTGCCAGTGGCGGCAGCGGGAAGGAGGAAGAATCCGATGAAGAAGTTCTGGAAGTGGAAGAACCGGACGGTTCTGAATCAGGAGACACAGGAGCCGATACAGGAGAGGACGCTGTTCCTAAACGGCACCATCGCAGAGGAAAGCTGGTTTGATGATGACGTCACGCCGCAGGTGTTTAAAGAGGAACTGACATCTGGAAGCGGGGACATCACAGTTTGGATCAACTCTCCGGGCGGGGACTGTGTGGCAGCGGCTCAGATCTATAACATGTTGATGGACTATCCCGGAAATGTGACCGTAAAGATTGACGGCATTGCGGCTTCTGCGGCAAGCGTGATCGCTATGGCCGGGACAAGGGTGCTGGTCTCCCCTGTTTCCATGATGATGATCCACAATCCGGCCACGGTTGCCTTTGGCGATACCGCTGAGATGGAAAAGGCGATCAGTATGCTCTCGGAAGTAAAGGAGAGCATCATCAACGCCTATGAGATCAAGACGGGGCTGTCCCGTGCCAAACTTTCCCATCTGATGGATGCGGAAACTTGGATGGACGCCCACAGCGCTGTGGAACTGGGCTTTGCGGATGATATTTTGAAGCGGTCATCCGAGGATGCCGAGGAGGAAGAGGACTTGGCTGTGGCGGGAGCGCCGATGATGTTTTCCCGTGCGGCTGTCACGAATTCCCTGATGGACAAGTTGGCGGCGAAATGCCGTATCCAAAAGCAGCCGGAAGAAACCGGGCGCTCAGTCGATTCCCTGATGGAGCGGCTGAACCTGATCAAACAACATTTGTAATGGAGGTAAACGATTATGACTATTTTAGAACTGCGTGAGAAGCGGAATAAGGCGTGGGAGGCCGCAAAAGCCTTTCTGGAATCCCACCGCACGGAGAAAGGGACACTGACGGCAGAAGACGATGCCACTTATACCCAGATGGAGCAGGAGATCAATGACCTTGGCAAAGAGATCGCCCGTCTGGAGAGGCAGGAGGCGCTGGAGGCGGAACTGAACCGTCCGGTGAACCAGCCCTTGACTTCCAAGCCGGGCAGCGGCAGAGGTGAGGAACCAAAGACCGGACGTGCTTCCGATGAATACCGGAAAGCCATGCTGGATGCGTTCCGCTCCAACTTTAAACGTGTGTCCAACATCCTGCAGGAAGGCGTGGACGCAGATGGCGGGTATCTGGTACCGGAAGAGTATGATCACAGGCTGATCGATACTCTGTCGGAAGAGAATATCATGCGCCGTCTGGCTACGACCATTACGACCTCCGGGGAACACAAAATCAATATCGCTGCTACGAAACCCGCCGCCAGATGGATTGAAGAGGGCGGCGCTCTTACGTTTGGGGACGCAACCTTCAGCCAGATCCTGCTGGATGCCCATAAACTCCATGTAGCGATTAAGGTAACCGAGGAACTGCTCTATGATAACGCCTTCAATCTGGAGGGCTATATTCTGGATCAGTTCGGAAAAGCGCTGGCCAATGCGGAAGAGGATGCTTTCCTCAATGGGGACGGCACTGGCAAGCCTCTGGGCCTTTTTGCAGCGAAAGGTGGTGGTACAGTGGCCGGAACCTTAACGGCGGCAATCAAGTCGGACGATATGCTGGATTTGGTGTATGCCCTGAAGCGTCCGTACCGGAAGACGGCATCCTTTATCATGAATGATAAAACCCTCGCTTCCCTGCGTAAGTTGAAGGATAATAACGGGGCCTATATCTGGCAGCCGTCCTATCAGGCCGGGGAGCCGGATCGGGTACTGGGCTATGCGGTACACACCTCCGCCTATGCTCCGGAGGATGCGATTGCCTTTGGTGATTACAAATACTACAACATCGGTGACCGTGGCACTCGTTCTTTCTCTGAACTGCGGGAACTGTTCGCAGGAAACGGCATGATTGGTTATGTGGCCAAAGAGCGTGTGGATGGCAAGCTGATCCTGCCGGAAGCAGTACAGATCCTGAAGCTGAAAGCTGATACGCCTACAGCATAACCTTTTTATGTGAGGAGGAGACCCTATGATTGTAACGCTGGAGGAAATGAAACAGTATCTCCGAGTGGACTACGAAGACGATGACCAGCTGATTGCCAGCTTTATCACCACGGCGGAGCAGCTTTGCAGGGATATCCTCCGCATGGATGAAGAAGCTGATCTCAGTAACGATGAGAAGGTCAGAACAGCAGTCATGTACACAGTCGCATATTTCTATGAACACCGGGAGGAGGCGGATCATCATGATTTAATCATGACGCTTCGCTCCCTTCTGTTTGGTTCGAGGAAGGAGGCTTTCTGATGAACATTGAACTTTTGAATGTACGGATTTTTATATCCAAGAATACGGTGGTTACGGATGATATAGGAAATCACCGTAATGAATGGCAACCTTTCTATACCTGCTATGCGACCATCAGCGGTGAGGCTGGGAAAGAACAGACCGATGCAGGGCTGGTGGTGGATGACTCCAGCCTTGATTTTACGATCCGCTGGTGCAAAAAGGCGGCTGAGATTGACTCCACCCATTTCCGGGTGGAGTTCAATGGAGAACTTTACAATATCGCCGCTGTGGATCATATGAATTTCAGGCGCAAGAGTATCAAGCTGTCCTGTGAGAAAGTGAGGCGGTAGCAATGGGAAGGAAAATTCCGATCAGCCAGCTTTCCGCTGCTGTGATGGAACAGCTGAACGAGTATGCAGAATTGGCCACAGAGGATATGAAGGAAGCGGTGAAAAAGGCGGGCACGACTGTCCGGAAAGATATCGAAGCCAGCGCACCAAGAGATACCGGAGACTATGCCAAAAGCTGGGCGTTAAAGACCACAAAGGAGAGTTCCAACGCTCTGCAGGTGACGGTGCATTCCCGGAACCGGTATCAGATCGCTCACCTGCTGGAGCATGGCCATGCAAAGCGTGGCGGCGGCCGGGTAGCCGCAAGGCCTCATATCGCCGCTGCGGAAGAGGCCGGTATTGAACAGCTGGAGCGTGAAATTGAGAGGAGCCTGACAAATGGATGATTTGATAAAACTCTTAGGAGAAACGGGTATTCCGTTTGCTTATGACCACTTTGCGGAAGGGGAATCCCCCGATCCTCCGTTCATCTGCTACCTTTTGCCCCAGAGCGATAACTTCTCCGCAGACGGAAAAGTTTATTTGAAGGTTAGCAATGTGAATATTGAACTGTACACAGACAGCAAGGATCTGGCTGTGGAACAGAAGCTGGAAACCGTGTTGGATATACACGGTATTTTTTATGACAAAACAGAGGTCTGGATCGAGAGCGAAAAACTCTATGAAGTCCTTTACTCATTTGAATTGGAGGTATGATTTTCATGGGAAACAAGGTGAAATATAACTTGAAAAATGTCCATGCTGCAAAACTGACGGAGACAGAGTCCGATGGTACGACTACTTTTTCGTATGCGGAGCCAAAGGCAATCCCCGGTGCAGTGAGTATCAGTCTGGATGCGGAGGGCGAAACCAGCCCGTTCTATGCGGATGGTATTGTGTACTTCCGTAGCGTGACCAACAACGGTTATAGCGGTGATCTGGAGATTGCTCTGATCCCGGAGTGGTTCCGCACGGAGATTTTGCAGGAGAAGCTGGATGCGAAAGGTGTGCTGGTAGAAAACAGTGGTGTTGGCGAGAGTGTGAAATTCGCCTTGCTTTTTGAATTTGACGGGGATGTGAACGCAATCCGCCATGTGCTGTATAACTGTTCTGCATCCCGCCCGTCCATCGAGTCAGAGACGAAAGAAGATACGATTGAGCCGGGTACAGAGACGCTGTCAATCACGGCCGATCCCCGTTCCGATGGGCTTGTAAAGGCAAGAACCGGGGATACTACAGATGCCGGTACTTATTCGAATTGGTATAAGGCAGTATACACTCCGACCGAGGAGGAACCGGAAGAAACAAATGGAGAGGATGAAGGCGTATGATCAAGCGTGAAATAGAAATCAGTGGGAAGAAGGTACCGTTTCGTTCCTCTGCCACGATCCCCCGCTTGTATCGGGCAAAGTTTAAACGGGATATTTTCAAGGATCTGTCCAAGTTGGAGAAATCCTATAAAGGTAAGACAGAAAACGGCGAGAAACTGCAGATCGAGGATCTGGAGATCTTCGAGAATGTGGCTTATGTGATGGCCTACCATGCCGACAACAGCATTCCAGCAAGCATAGAGGACTGGCTGGATCAGTTCGACATGTTCTCTATTTATGAGGTGCTGCCGCAGATTTTGGAACTGTGGGGCGAGAACCTTGTGACGGATGTAACGTCAAAAAAAAGATTGGCAGAAGTGAGCGGGAAATGACCACGCCGCTGTTCCTTCTGCGGAGTGTGGAACTGGGGATTTCCATCCGGGATCTGGATCTGCTTACGATTGGGCTTGTTCTGGATATGTGGACGGAAAAATCTAATGACGGCGTGAAATATAA
>OLSO01000481.1_pt1 | contig 38951 bp, 48 predicted proteins | sample 1672441 | NCBI WGS metagenome assembly OLSO01 (sample SAMEA3136686, study PRJEB25190) | human gut metagenome | biome: human gut; feature: human-associated habitat; material: faeces | place: Austria | collected 2013 | reverse complement strand
AAAATATATCTTTCTTCTATAATTATCTTAATCGAATGTATGTTCTATAATTCTGAAAAAGGGGAGTAAATTTATGGAGAATAAGAAATTACAAGAGGAAGAAATAAAAAAAGAAATAGTAAAAAAAATAGAAGCTATACACAATATAAAATATTTAAAATTAATAAAAATATTTGTATCTAGTTATAATAGTTATAAGTATTAAAAAGATAAGCAAATGCTTATCTTTTTTTATTTTAGCTTAAATACTTGAGCTTAAACTAGTTATTATTTTTTTTATAACCTTCCAATCTTCAGAATCCAATTTCAAAATAGTAAGAATTAAATCCTTTTTAAGTTGATCTCCATCTTGTACTAATTCAGAAACATATTTTATTAGTTCTTCATCAGGAGATAGAGATTTAAACATATCTCCTTTACCTTCTCTTAACCATTCTTCGCGGACATTAAAGATAGTACAAATAGTTTTGATATTTTGTTCAGTTACATTGGAACCTTCTCGTTCCAGGAAGCTGACAGAAGTCTGGGCAATTCCCAGCGCATCTGCAAACTGCTTTTGATTATACTGCAAATATTTTCTTAATTCTTTTATTCTTTTATTCATTTTTCAACCTCCAAAGTTTATTATATACAAATTATAGCAATGAATACTAAAAAAAACAAGAAAAATAACAAAAATACGTTGACTTATATTAATATTTACTATAATATATAAGTATATTAACAAGTATTGCTATAAAAGGAGGGCAGAAAATGAATGAAATAGAAAGAAAAAAGGCTTTAGCGAATGAAATTGCATCTATAATAAATAATTTAAATGACACAGATGTGAGAGGCATATGGATGGTTGCACAAGCATTGTACGCAAAACAAGAATTAGAAAAACAAAAAGAGAAAGAAAAAGAAAAACAATGAAAAATGGCGAGGTAAACTCGCCTAATTAAAAAAACTTAAAAGGGGAAATAGAAATGGCAACAGAAACAGAAAAATTTATAATAAGGAATATAGCTCAAGCTGATCTAATTAATTCTATTTTAGAAAGGATTGATTTAGATGAAATAATTCAAAAATTTAGAACAAATGATGAATTTAAAGCTAGAGATTATATGACAGTAAAAGAGTTTTCTAAGTATTTGAATTGTAGTGAAGCATATGTTAGAAGTTTAATTCAGTATGGAAAGAAAAATAATTCTTTTTATGTTGCGAAAGTAGGAAGAGAATATAGAATAGATAGGATTTCCTACGATAAATGGGTTGCAGCTGGAGGAGAATTTTAAGTTAAATTTAAGGGGGAAAAAATTATGAAACACCTAGAAGATTTGACAGTAAAAGAGTTAAGACAAGCAGCAAAAGAACTAAATATAAAAGGAAGAAGCAAAATGAATAAGGCAGAATTAATAGAAGCCTTAAAAACAAGACAACCAAAAAAAATAGAAGCTAATCAAAAGACTAATCAAGAAGCTAATCAAAAAGTAAAAAAAGCGCCAAAGACAGAAGGACAACTTATAAGAATATGGCATGATGTAGTAAGAACATTACCAGTAGGTACACCAGTGACAGTTAAAATGTTTTCAGATGAAAATCGTATAAAAACTTTTACTGGAAGAATTAAAGCAGGTAACAGAAAAAGAGATGATGGATTACCTGATGTTTTCATAAAAGTAGGAGCTAAAAAACCTTTCAATTTACAACTTTACGATAACATTCAAGTGTTTATGACAGAAAAAGATTACCAAAAAGCAAGATATAGACAATAATTTTTATACTTAAAAATAAATTCCGAGTGGTAAAAGGGGGATAGAAAAATGATAGTCTATTTTAAAGATTCGGAAACAATGGTTATAGAAACAGAAGATAACAAAGTAGAAGTAAAAATAAAAGATAAAACTGAAAATAAAAATTTAAAACTAGAGTTTCAAGAATAGGTATAAAAAGTTAAGTCGAATTGATAGCTGCACCAGATGGTGTATATTGACTCGATAATACTATTAACTTTAGAACAAAATATCATTAAAATAAGATTTATTATTTATTATTGGGGGAAGTAAAAATGTCATATGTACAAAAGACAATAATATCTGGGAAGGTAGTAGAGGTTATCAAAAAATATGATAGAAGACACTCCCCAGGTAAACATACTAAATTTAAGAAAAGTGATATTAGAGGACCAAAAGAAAATAAAACTACTGAACAACAAGAAAAAGTGAATTATAGACAAAAAGAATTAAAACTTACTAGACTATTAAATTGTAACTTTCAAGGTGGAGATTATCATATAGTTTTTTCTTATAAAGAAGATCTTAGACCAAATAGCATAGAAGAGTTAAAAGACGATAAAAAGAAGTTGCTAAGAAAAGTAAGAACTGAATATAAAAAACAAGGAAAAGAACTTAAATATATAGCAGTAGCAGAAGTAGGAAAAAGAAAAGCATTACATTTTCATTTTGTAGTTAATGCTATAGATACTTCTATATTCCAAAAGTGCTGGAATAAAGGATTTATCAAGATTAGCTTACTGGATAAAAGTGGACAATATAAAGATTTAGCAGCTTATTTATTAAAATATACTAAAACAAATAAAGAAGAAGCTAAACAACTTAATGGTGCTGCATGGAACAGTAGTAAAAATTTAGACAAGCCAGTTGTAAAAGTAAAAGTAATAACAAGAAATGAGTTTTTTAAAGAAGAAGTAACAAAATCAAAAGAATATGCAAATTATTATTTAGAAAAAGACAGTGTTTATTCAGGATTTAATGAATTTACGGGATACAAATTTTTTAGATACACACTAATTAGATTAAATTGATAGGGGGAATTTGATTTGAGTAAATATAGCAATACATACTACTTAAAAGAAAAAACAGAAGATACGGAACAAATGCAAATTATAAATTACTGTAATAGTATGAGTGCATATGTACCAGAATATGAAATGATTTATCATATACCGAATGAAGGTAAAAGAAAAAATGGGGCTAAGCTAAAAAGAATTGGTTTAAGAAAGGGTATTCCAGATTTATGTTTACCAGTTCCTAAAATTGGATTTCATGGTTTATACATAGAGTTAAAAAAAGATGCATCTAAAAAGGCAAGTAAAGAGCAAAAAGAATGGTTATTTAAATTAGAACAGCAAGGGTATGCAGTTTCAATTTGTTTTGGAGCTAATGAAGCTATTAATCTTATAACAGCATATATGAACTCTGATTATGAAACATTTATAGATAATTGCAGAAATGGAAAGGGGGAAAAACGAAATGAATAACAACGAAATAAATAACTTAGTAGCAAGTATAGATGTAAAAGGTACACAAGAATTTATGGGAAAAGAAATACCAGTAGTTGAAGGTGGATTTGGTGAAGGTAAAAGATGCTTAACAGATAAAGACGTTGCAAGAATACACAACATGGAAGTAAAACACGTAAGAGAATTAATTAAAAATAATATAAAAAGATTTAAAAGAAATATTGATTATATAGATTTATTAAGTAACCCAAAATTTAAAGTCGTTGTGAACGACTTAGCACTAAAAGGAAGTAATCGAACTAAAAATATTTTCTTATTAAGTGAGAGAGGCTACGCAAAACTAATAAAAATAATGGATACGGATTTAGCTTGGGAAATACACGACAAGTTGATAGATGAATACTTTGCAATGAGAAAAGTAATAAACTCAAGCGACCAACTAAAATCAAATTTGCTATTAGAAATTTATAACGGTGGACAAAATGGAGTATTAGCTAGTAAGAAATTAACTGAATTAGAAACAAGACCATTACAAGACACAATTGAAAAACAATCTAATACTATAAATGAATTGTTACCTGCTGCAAATTATACTAAAAAAGTTTTAGAGGATAACGATACATTGCTTACTATAACACAAATAGCAAAAGACTTTGGAATGAGTGGACAGGCTTTAAATGATTTATTACATGATTTAGGAGTTCAATACAAACAAAATGGCCAATGGCTTTTATATTCTAAATAACAAGGCAAGGGATATGCAAGAACTGTTCAATCAGAAATTAAAAATGCAAAACCACAAACAAAATGGACTCAAAAAGGTAAAAAATTTATAAATGATACTTTGAGAAAAAAAGGAATAAAAACTATTTGGGAACAAGAACAGGAAGTACTACAAGTTCAACAAACATTTGATTTAAATTAAATATAACTATGGAGGATTAATATTATGGATTACAAGATATATACACTTGCTGAAGATATAAAAATAGAAAAAACAAGTTCATTAATAGCGACAGTTGGAGATATAAGAGCAGAAAAAGAAGCTGATACACATTGGGTTAATATATTTATAAATGACAACTCAGATATAGGTTATTCATTTATAGATCAAGTTGAACTATTTGCAAAAGACGATATAAAAACTCAAGAAGAACTATTAGTTTTTACTATGAACTGGTATTTTGAAAATGTTCAAGTTGTAACAGAAAAACAAAATAAAATAAATATACAAAAAGCAATAGAGTATAGAGAAAATCTAGAATATGAAAAAGCAATAGAAGATTTATCAAAATATACAGAAGAGCAATTATTTGAAGAATTAGAGAAAAGAGGGTTATGTAAGACAAGAATTTTAGAAGACAAAGAAGCTAATGATTACTTAGTTTTAGAAGAAATTAAAGAATTATTTGATGCAAATTCACAGTCAAAAATAAAAAGTATAAAAAATAGAGAAAAAGAAAATGAAGTAGTTTTAGAAAAAATAAAAAACCTTATAAGCTTTTTTTATAAAAATCAAAGTGAAATAATTAATTAAGTACATAGTTTTAATCTTAATAAACCTTCTAATCTTGTAAATATCTAGATTAGAAGGTAGTAAAGGAGGATGAAAAATGGATACATTAGAAGCATTAATACATTTAAAAAGTATTTGTGACAAAGAAGAAGATTGTAGTAAGTGTGAAATAAAAAGACTACTACATGAATGTGTTTATCAGACTATTCCAGGAGAATGGAAACTAGTAGATAAAAAGGAGAGATAATAATGAAAATAATACTAAATCTGATAGGAATTTCAGTGATATTTAGTATAGGATTTATAGTTGGAGCATGGTGGAATTATGTACATACTATAAATAAACAAATAGAAAGAATAGACGAATACTTAAAAAAAGAAAATGAACGATTTGAATTAATAAAAGGTGGAAAGGGCGATAAAAATAACTGAAGAAAGAATTAAAAATGAATATAGATTTTAAGGGGGAATAGAAATGATTAAACATTATTGTGATAAATGCAAAAAAGAAATAGAAGAGAAAGATAAATACAAAATAACAATAAAAACATATAAAGGAGCACTAATAGATGATGATATAGAATTATGTGGAGATTGTGCCAACACTATAGATAAATTTACTTTTCCTATTCTAGATACAAGAAACTATGAATTTCAAGAAGAATTGGATAAATTAAGAGAAGAAACAGAAGAGTTAATAGAAGCTGCAAATAAATACAATCAAAATGAAGTTATATGTATAGATGAAGTAATAGAAGAAAGTTATGATGTTATACAAGTTGTTGTAAATATTTTATATAGATTAGGTTTATTAGAATTTATGTCAGAAGGTTTAGAAAAACATATAAAAAAACTTAAAGCAAGAGGATGGAATTTTAAGGGGGAATAAATATGGATTATAAAACTGACCCTTGCTATGAAAACTATTTAGCACTTGCGTATACTATTTTAAATGGGGAAAAAGATATTCCGAATTTTACAAGTTTACAAGATAAAGCAGAAGCTAAAAAAAGAATAAATGAAATAAAAGAAATAAGGGCATCAGGGGGAAAAACAGAGTTAGAAAAATTATTCCCTAAAGGTGAGATAAGAGAGCCTAAAAAGAATAAAGTATATGTTTTAGACTTAGATCTTAATAAAAAATATTCTTTTAAAAGCAAAAAAGAAGCTTTAAAAAAGTTAAGAATAGGGCAAAAAGAAATAACAAATATAAAAGAGCCCAAATTAACCAAAGATTATAAATATATTATATATGAAAAAAAAATAAAGCTAAAACAGATTAGACCAGGAGATTTTATCGCTATATTAGAAACAGGATATCCAAAAGGATTATACTGGATAGAAAATAATGGAGGTAAAGAATATATAAGCATAGATAGTAGAAAGGAAACGACAATAAAAAAACATGACTGTAAAGAAGCTGCGGTATTATATTTACTAGATTTAATTAAAGGGGGGAAAGACATTGAGACTATGGACTGAGGAAGAAGTAACATACCTAAGAGATCATTGGGGAGTTACAAGCATAAAAACAATATCAAGGGTTTTAAATAGAAGTGAAAGAGCAATCTCAATGAAAAAGTACGAGTTAAACTTAGGAGCATTTTTAGAGAATGGAGATTATATAACTTTTAATCAATTATTAAAGACAGTAGGGTACAATGTAGACATGAATACTAGAAATTCATGGCTTAGAAGAGGATTACCTTTAAGAAATAAAAAAGTTAATAATAATAGTTTTAAGGTTATAAAGATAGACAAGTTTTGGGAATGGGCAGAAGAAAATCAAACATTCTTAGACTTTTCAAAATTCACAAGATATTCATTAGGAAAAGAACCACAGTGGGTAGAAGCTAAAAGACAAAGGGACATAATCAATAATACATATAGGAAAAAAACATGGACCCAAGATGAAGATGAAAAGTTAATTTTTTTATTAAAACAATATAAGTACAATTGCACAGAAATAGCAGAAAGGATGCAACGAAGTGAATTTTCAATAAGAAGCAGATTAAAACAATTAAAAATAAAATATAGACCTATTACTCATGAGGAAATATCAAGATGGACAGAAGGAGATATAAAACTACTAAATAAGTTAGTAAAGGAAGGTTATGACTATAAAACAATACAACAAAAACTTCCTAATAAAACTGCTGGAGCTATACGAAATAAGCTTTATCGTATATATGGGACAGGAGATTTAGATAAAATAAAGGGTAAAAAAGAGAAAACACAAGAATTTAAAAGTAGCAATAAAAAATGGACAGAAGAGGAGAAGCAAATTGTAAAAAGTATGACATTAGAAGGTTTGAGTATAAGAGAAATAAAAAAATACTTACCAAACAGAAGTAAAGAAGCAATAAGGAAACAAATATATAGAATGAATACAGAAGGGGGAAAAAATAATGAATAGTGTAGTATTAGTCGGAAGATTAACAAAGGACCCAGAGCTAAGATATATGCCTGGAACTGGAACTGCAGTTGCGACATTTACAATTGCAATAGATAGAGATTATAAGAAAAAAGACGGTACAAAAGAAACAGATTTTATACCTATAGAAGTAATAGGAAAAGCAGCTGAGTTTTGTGCTAATTACATAACAAAAGGAAGATTAGTTGCAATTCAAGGAAGAATTAAAGTAGATAGATATCAAACTCAAGCAGGGGAAAATAGAAGTTTTACAAAAGTTAGCTCAGGAAGTGTACAAGCTTTAGACTATAAAAATACTAACCAACAAGAAGATATAAATCCAAGTTTTGAACCAACACCAGGATTAGATCCAAATGGATTTCAAGCTATAGATGATGATGACATACCCTTTTGATGCTTCTATATTTGAAAATAAGCTTAGAGGATTTAGAGATAGTAAAGGAAATATAACAAATATAGTAGGAAAGGTAGAAGATTTTGATAGTAAAGAATCATTCTTTAAATTCTTAGTAGAAAATAATATAACTATTAAGAAAGAACAAATAAGAGAAGCTTATATAAGATATTACAGTATATTACCGAAGAAAGCTAAAACAGCAGAGTATATATCCGAAAATGAAGGATATACATTTTGCAAACAAGGTAGGGGAGCAAGTAAAGTTTATACTGTAGAAGTTTAGAAAGGAAAGATATACCTTTAATTAAAAAGATATTTATAAATATAGGGGGAAAAGAAATGAATATAAATTTAAACAATAAAGAAATAAAAACTTTAATATCTTGTATGAAAGAAGCAACAAATAAATCTATAGAAATACTAGAAAGTAATAAAAATGCAGATTTAGAATTTGAAAATAATAAGTTAGAGCTTTTTGGGAAAATATTAGATGAATTAGGAATAACAAATAGTGAAAATGAATCTGAGGTAGAACTAGAAAAACTAAGAGAAGAATCAAAAGTATGTGAAAGATGTGGATTAACAAAAAAAGATAAAATAGATATTAGATATTACAGCTATGCAAAACAAACATTATGTGACTGTTGTGTAGATATATTTAATGGCAATTCATGGGGATATAATAAGTTAAAAGAATTATTTGGAGCTGAACAAGCTAAGAAAATGCTAACAGCAGGATTTAACGAAGTACCATTTGGATTTAAAATTTCTACAGCACTTCCACCGTTTTTAGGAGAAGAAAATAATTTAAAAAATATAATACAAATAGCTAATGAGCTAAATAGTAAATTATATGATAAATAATATAAAATTTGAAAATGAAATCAGTTAAGTATGAGCAATTAAGTTTTTTAAAGGAGGAAGATTAATGGAATGTAAAATTAAATGTAAAAACTTTGAAAAAGAAGATGATAAGGGAAATTGTAAAAATTTTATAGGCTATAGCATTATAGGAAGAGCTGATGGGAAAGAGTTTGTATTAAAAGAGAGTTGTAAAAATAGATGTAAATATATTGATAATAAACTTGAAAAATTAGAAGGACTAAAGAGGGGATGATACGATTTGCTATTAAGCAAAGTAAATGAAATTGTAAATAGAGCAAAGAAAATAATGGAAGCTAAGGGGCTAAGTCCTCTAGCTTCTGTAATAGAAGCAATAGAAGAAGTAGAAAAAGAATTGGAGGAAAAATAATGGAAGAAAAAATAAAACAAGCACTCAAAATAATCAAAGAAGAGTGTGCAAGATGTACATCTACACAATGTGAAAGCGAGTGTATAATATACAAATTATTAGGAGATTGTATAGCAGTTAACACAGTGCCAGATATGTGGGAAGTATAAAAGTACATTAATTGGGGGAAAGATTATGGCAGATAAGAAGAGTAAAAAACTAGATAAACAGTTTAAAAAAGCAGAAAGAAAGCTTTACGATTATACAGGACTAAAAGCTGATGTAGAATGTCTTGAATATGAACTAGAGATATCAAAACAAGAATATGAAGGATGTAAAGCTATTACATATTCTTCTGAAACTACAGGAATAACAAATAATATAACTGATACGGTATATGAAGAATTAATAAGAAGAGAAAAAGATATATTAGATAAAACAAAGAAAATAAATAAGAAAAAAATACAAATAAAAAGAGTAGAAGCTGCAATGAGTTTATTAGATGAAACAGAAAAAAAGATTGTAGAAGCTAGATATTTTAGCAATGATAGGAGAAAAAATAATTGGAATCACATAGCTAAAATGACTGGTTACTGCGATAGACAGTGTGTAAACATAAGAGATGGCTTGATAGAAAAAATAAAAAATAGATTATAATATAGAATGAAAAAGTTCGGAAGTATTTCAGAAAAATTTCAGAAAAATTTCAGAAACAATATGTTACTATTATATTGTAAAAAAATATATAAATTCCCTACATTAAATAGTAATATAGGTCTAGAGAAGCTGATGTACTTTAAATAGAGTGCATCAGCTTTTCACATTCAAGGAGTTGGAATGAAATGGGAAAAAAGTATATAGAGATATAAATGAGGTTATAGAAGCTACAATAGAAGTTCCGAAGAAGTATTGGGAACTGGAAGAGTTGATGCGAGATAAACCTAACTTTGATAAATCTCCAGGAGCAAGAAAGATATATCAGAGAAAAGAATATGTTATATATCAGGTAAAGCATGGATATATAGTACATAATACTAAGAAACACTTTGAAGAAGGACATACACATATACATAACTATAACAAAGCTAAAAGTATAATAGATTTAGCTGTAAGAAAGAAGATGCCCAATACACCAAGAAAGTGGGAGATAGAATATCTATTAAGAATAGCTAAAGATGAAAAATATAAAGAAGAATTAAGAAGCTTATTAGAACAATAATTTAAACAAGGATCTTATTAATATAAGGTCCTTTATTATTTAGGAGGAAAGATAAATGGACTAAATAGCCAAGTATATAATAAGAAACATATATGTAGATGTAGGAGTACTATATAGCAATGAAAAGTAAAGATTTAGAAAAATGGATAAATGAACTGATAGAGAAAGATGAACTTTGGAAGTTCTATAAATCAAAAGAATTCAGACATCTTAAAGAAGAAGTATTAAGAGAGCAGCATTATGAATGTCAAGAGTGTAAGAAGCTTGGTAAGATAACTAAAGCTGATACAGTCCATCATATTCAACATGTTAGAAAGTATCCAGAGCTAGCATTATCTAAGTACTATACATATGAAGGCAAGCAATATATAAACTTAATAGCAGTATGTAAATCATGCCATAATAAATTGCATCCAGAAAAAAGTGCAATAAAGAAACCGAAGTTAATTATAGTTACAGGATTACCTGGAGCAGGGAAAACAACGTACGTTAAGAAAAGATTAAGGAACGGTTTAGTCTATGACTTAGATTATATAGTAGATGCTATAACATATAGTAATCCTAGTTTAGAAGCAATAACAGTTGCAAATAGATTACTAATAAAATTTATAGAGGAAGCTATGAAGCTAAAGAATATAAACATATATGTTATTAGGTCAAGCCCAAATGAAAATGAAAGAGAACTATTTGATAGATATCAAGCTAAGTATGTAGAGATAGAAGAGGATATACAAGTATGTAAGAGTAGACGAACTATTAGTGATGAAGAATTTACAAGGATAGTATATAAACATAAGCAATATCTAGCAAGTAAAGAAAAAAACGAAGATAAATATAAAGAACGATGGTAAAATACCCCCCACTCCCCTATATGGGGTAAATTTTCTGGGGGACGTTTCAACGGAGGGGGGAGTAGACAAACGAAAAAAAACTCCCTAAATGAAAATTTAAATAAAAATAAGGAGGTGAGAATATGGTGAGGCCAAGAGAACCAATAAAATTGATTCAAGCAAAAGGTAAAAAACATCTTACAAAAGACGAAATTGAAAAAAGAACAAATGAAGAATTATATGTAAATTTAAAAAACATACAACCACCAACTTATTTAACAGCTGCAGAAAAAAAGATATTTGAACAAATATCAGAAAAACTTTTATCAGTAGGAATAATGACAGAATTAGATGAAGATTGTTTAGCACGATATATAATAGCAAGAAGATTATATATTGAATATACAAAGACATTAACAACAATGATAAAAAAACATAAAAAAGAGGAAGAACAAATTGACATTGATGATATAAATAAAATGCAAAATATGCAAGATAAAGTATTTAAGCAATGCCAAAGTAGCGCTAGAGACTTAGGATTAACGATAAGTAGTAGATGTAAGTTGATAGTACCTAAGTTAGAAGAAGATGATGACGATGAATTATAACAAATATATACAAGAATATTTAGATATTGTAGATAATGATATAATTCCTGTTTGTAAAGAACAAAAGTTATTATCAAAATTCATAAAAAAAATATTTGAGACAGAAAATCTAATTATAGATGATGAAAAAGTAGAAAAATATTTTTCATATCAAAAATATTTCCCCTTTGATTTATTCCCATGGGAAAAATTTTGCTTTGTATTACATAATTGCGTGTTTAAAGAAAATGGATTACCAAGATTTCCAGATTTGTTTATTTTAGTTGGCCGTGGCTCAGGTAAAAATGCATATTTAGGATATGAAGATTTTTGTTTGATTACTCCAACTAATGGAATAAAAAACTATGATATAGATATTTCTGCTAATAGTGAGGACCAAGCTAAAACAACTTTTATGGATATTTATAATATATTAGAAGATCCAAAACATACAAAAAAAATGAAAAAACATTTCTACTGGAATAAAGAAGAAATTATAAATCTTAAGACTAAAAGTAGAATTAAATTTAGAACTAATAATCCAAAAGGAAAAGACGGTTTAAGAAGTGGTAAGGTTGATTTTGATGAAATACATGCATACCAAAACTGGGAGAATATAAATGTATTTACAACAGGTTTAGGGAAAAAAGACCACCCACGAAGAACATATATAACAACTAATGGAGATGTAAGAGATGGACCATTAGATAATCTCTTAGAAAAAGCAATGTTAATCCTAAATGGAGAAATTGAAGATAATGGATTTTTACCTTTTATTTGTCGCTTAGATGATGAAGAAGAGGTACACGATTATAATAATTGGGCAAAAGCTAACCCAAGTTTACCTTATAGACCATCCCTAATGGAACAAATGAAAAAAGAATATGAGGACTATAAGATAAACCCTTATGTAAATAGTGCATTTATGACTAAAAGAATGAATATTCCAAAGGGAAGTAAAGATATAGAAGTTACTTCTTGGGAAAATATATTAGCAACAAATAAAGAAATACCAGATTTAGAAGGTGCAAGTTGTACTATAGGATTTGACTATACTAAAGTCAATGACTTTTTAACAGTAGGATTATTGTTCCTTAAAGGTGGAGTTTATTATTGGATTAGCCATAGTTGGTTTTGTATTAATTCAAGAGATAAAGATAGAATAAAAGCACCTTTAGAAGAATGGCAAGAGAAAGGATTATTGACTATAGTCAATGATATTGAAATTAATCCAGATATTCCTTGTGAATGGGTACAAGAACAGTTGATAAAATATAATTGTATAAAAACTGGAATAGATAATTTTAGATTAGCATTACTATCTAAATCATTAAAAAAAATTGGAATAGATACATCTGATAAAGAACAGGTAAAAATAATTAGACCAAGTGATATTATGAAGATTGTACCAGTGATAGATAGTTTATTTAATAACCATCAAATTATATGGGGAGATAATCCTCTAATGAGGTGGTTTACAAATAATACAAAGTTAACTAGTAAAACTTTAGGAAACTATGTATATGACAAGATAGAACCTAAAAGTAGAAAAACAGATGGATTTATGGCTTTTGTACATGCAATGATTGCTGCACAAGATACATTAGAAGATGAGGATAATTCAGAATTATTCTTTATGCCACCATTAGTATTTTAAAAGGAGGTGAGAAAATTGTGAGTATAAAAACATGGTTTATGGACTTCTTGGGGAATGCTAAAAATAATAAAGGTGAAATAATAGAAAGTGTAATAGAAGAAAAAATACAGGAAGTATATTATAAAGAATTAGCAATACAAACTGCAATAACCTTAATAGCAAATGCAATAGCAAAATGTGAAATTAAAGTATATGAAAATAATCAAGAAGTTAAAAATAAAGATTATTACGCTTTTAATATATCACCAAATGCTAATGAAAATAGTAGCCAACTATGGCATAAAGCTATAGAAAAAATGATATATGATGTCAATGGAAGTATAATTGTTGAAATAGACAATAAATTATATTGCGCTGATAGCTATGTTCCAGAAGAATATCCAATTTTGGGGAATTTATACAAAGGTGTTGTAATAGGAAATTTGCAATTGAAAAAAACTTTTAAAAGTAATGAAGTATTAAGATTGCAACTTAATAATACTCATATAAAAAAATTAATTGATGGATTATATGAACAATACGGAGAACTACTTTCTTATGCAGCTAAAAGTTATAAAAAATCAAATGGAAGTAAATTTAAGTTAATTTTAGAAAATTTAAAAGCTGGAGATCCTAGTTTTCAAAAACTTTATGAAGAAGTAATCTCAAAACAATTAAAGACTTTTATGGAAAATGAGAATGCTGTATATCTTCAATTTAAAGGATACGACCTCCAAGATGTATCACCTAAAACAAATAAAGATAGTTCAGACTTTAGAAATCTTAGAAAAGAAATGTTTGAAATAGTAGCTCAAGCCTTTCAGATACCTGTATCACTTATGTTGGGTAATATTACAAATATGAATGAAATAGTAAAAGTATTTCTTACATTTTGTATAGATCCAATAGCAGATATGATATCGGAAGAACTAACACGAAAAACTTCAGGAGATTATTATGGCTGGGCAAAAGGTAATTATGTAAAAGTAGATACATCAACTATTAATCACATAGATATATTAGATGTTGCTGAAAAGGCAGACAAGCTTATTGCATCTGGAACATGTTGCATAGACGAAGTTAGAGGAATTATAGGATTTGATAAGCTTAATACTGAATTTAGTCAACAACATTTTATTACTAAAAACTATGACACAGTAGAAAACAGATTAATAGGTGATGTTAAAAATAATAATGGAGGGGGTGAAGAAAGATGAAACATCCAAAACTTAAATATAGATTTAATCAATTAGCAGGAACAAACAAACATCAATTATACATATATGATGAAGTAACAGAATATGGCACTTTTAACTGGAATACTTGGGAGTATGAAGAAAGTGAAACATCTGCAAATTATTTCAGAGAACAATTAGATAAAATACCTGATACAGATGAAATAGAATTATTTGTTAACTCTTATGGTGGTAGCGTCAAAGAAGGAATAGCAATTTACAATATGCTAAAAAGAAAAAAATGCAAAAAGTGTTGCTTTGTAGATGGTTTTGCTTATTCAGTTGCAAGTATAATTTGTTTAGCATGTGACAAAATTATAATGGGACTTGGAACATCTATGATGATACATGATATGTGGGTAAGATGTGAAGGAAATGCGAAAGAACTTAGAAAACAAGCTGATGATTTAGATACATTAATGGAATCTAATAGAAAAATATATTTGGAAAGAGCTAAAAATCTAACAGAAGAGCAACTAATAGAAATGATGGAGAAAGAAACAATTTTAACTCCTGAACAATGCTTAGAGTATGGATTTTGTGATGAAATCTCAAATGAAAAACAAGCAGATGAAAAGCAATTACTAGAAGCTGAAAAGAATAACTTGTTACAGATGAAAAATGATTTATTTATGCAAAAATCATTAAGACAAGAGATGCTAGATTTTGTTATGTTAGCAAACCAACATCCACAAACAAGTGAACCACAATCAATGCAAGAACTGGAAGAACATACTAAGTGTTCTTTTTTTAATACTTATAAAGAAAAATTAAATAGAAAAGGAGGCCAACAATAATGGCAATATTAAACAAAGATATAAAATTCAAAGAAGAAATAACTAAATTCTTAGAAGCTGAAGATAAAGATCAAGCAGTAACGATACTTAATGATGCATTAGAAGCAAAAATGCAAAAAATAAAAGAAGATGCTTTAGAATATCAACAAACTCAAGATAAATCCATATTAGCGGATAGAGGTTATAGACAACTTACTACTGCTGAAGAAAAATGGTATAAAGGGTTTATAGAAGCATCTAGAAGTCCAAGACCAGAACAATCATTTGCAAACTTTATAAAATCTCCTGAAGGAATAATGCCAGAAACTGTTATAACAGATGTATACAAAGACTTATTAGAAGAACATCCATTATTAACAAAAATAAATTTTGTAAATGCTAAATATATGACAAAATGGATATTAAATGATCACACTATAGATACAGCTGTATGGGGCAAATTAAATACTGCAATAACTAAAGAATTAACTTCTGCATTTAAAGAAGTAGATATAACTCAAAATAAATTATCGGCATTTGCATCTGTGCCTAATGATATGTTAGATTTAGGGCCAACATTTATAGATGCATATGTTAGAACTATAATGAAAGATGCTATAGCATGTGGACTTGAAAAGGCCATTGTTTCAGGAAATGGGTTAGACTGTCCTGTAGGTTTAGATAGAGATATACATAAAGGAGTATCATACTCTACTAGTACTGGATATCCTCAAAAATCTGCTATAAAAATAACAGATTTTTCACCTAAAACTTATGGTAATTTAATTTCAAAAATGGCTAAAACAGAAGAATATACAGATGATAATAGTAAAAAACATGGTGGAAGAACTAGAAAATTCGGTTCTGTTTTAATGATAGTAAACCAAGTGGATTACTTAACTAAAATAATGCCTGCTACAACTCTATTAAATACAAATGGAGCATATGTAAAAGATGTATTCCCATTCCCTACAGAAGTAGTAATATCAAATGAAGTAGAAACAGGTAAAGCTATAGTATGCTTACCTAATGAGTATTTTATGGCTATGGGTGGAGCAAAAGAAGGAGTTATAGAATACTCTAAAGATTTCCAATTCTTAGATGATGCAACTACTTACAAAATAAAAACTTACGGTAACGGAAAATGTACAGATAATACTTGCTCTTTATTACTTGATATATCTGGATTAGAAGAAGCAGTAATATACACAAAAGTAAAAGGCACTGTAGCAACTAAGGAACAAGCATAATAATAAAAGAAAGACTAGTCTATGACTGGTCTTTTCTTTTTTTTAGAAAGGAGAAGTCATGGATAAATTATTACAAGAAGTAAAAGATCATCTAAATATAACATGGGATGAAGAAGAAACAAATAGAAAAATAGAACGAATAATTAAAGATGCAATAGCAACACTTAATTGGAAGTTAGGAGCAGAAATAGATTATTCAGAAGAAGAAGGGCAAGAGCATAATCTACTATTAGACTATTGTCTATATGCTTATAATCAATGCACAAATGAATTTGATAATAATTATTTCAATGAAATAATGCAAATTAGACAAAAATATGAGGTAATTCAGTATGAACGAAGTAAGTAGATATAATGATGGCTTTATAAGAGTTTATGAGGAGATACCTAGAAAAGTTAATTTTGGAGCTAAGGAAAATACTAACTCTAAAGAAAATCTTAAATTTATTGTTAAACTTGCATATGAAGAATGTAGCAAAAGACAGCAGGACCTAGAATTTGCAGAGGCAAGTTCTAGGACTTTAAATTTAAAAGTTAAGACTAGGTTTTATAGTGGATTAAAAAATAATTATAAAGTAGTGATAGAAAATACATTGTATGACATTGTTTATATAGATGAAGATAGAAAAAATAGAGAACTATATTTTTATTTAGAAGAGGTGATGACTATTGAGTAAATTAGTTGGAACACTTGGAAAAATAGAAGAAGCATTAGCAAGTTTTAAGCTACCAGTATGGTATGGAAAGACTTTTTGTAAATCAGATGATAAATGGAATTATTTCGTTTTTAATAAAAAACAATTTAATAGAAGTGGGAAAAGTAAAATAGATTTTAATTATGACTATCAAGTACATATTATAATGGAAAATTATATAGAGGAAGGATTTGAACAAAAGGTCATAAAAAAAATAAAAGAAAATACAAATTTAAAACTTATAGATCAACCAATGCAGTTTAATTACGTTAAAAAAAATAACACAAATTTAGTAGTAGAAATATTAACACTAGAATTCACAAAAACTTTTAAAGGATGTGATATAAATGGCTAGTGTTGAGTTTAGTATTAAGGATGAAGATATAAATAAAATAAATGAAGCAATAACAAATTTTGAAGGCAATGCTGAAAGAGTTATAAATGATTATTTAGGGACACAAGCAAAAGAAAAGTTTATACAATCTATAACTAACTTAATTCCGGTATCACGTGTAAATAAAAGAAGACATGCCAAAAATAGCAACCCACTTGATGGAAAAATTAGAAACAACTTAACATTATGGATTCATACAAAACCAAAGTTTAACTATTTATATTTTCCACAAAATGCAGAAGGAACTTCAAAGGGAAAAATACCAAATGATTTTATGGAAAGAGGTATAGACGCAGAATATGACAATGTTGTAAATGGAATATTAGAAAAATTACAAAATGGATTGGAGGGAATGTAATGACTAAATTAATAACCGTATTTTCTGAGTATGAGATAAAAAATAGTGCAATTAAAATTAATAATGGCACAGATACAGGATTTAAAAAAGTTGGATGCGTGGGGAAAATAGAAGAAACTCTTGATTGTATAACAGTTACGAAAAAGTGTGAAGGAGTAGTAAAAAAAACAGTTACAAGAGGAGCTGGAACAGGAGAATCTAAGATAAGCTTACATATGAACTATAATTTATACACACAAATATTTGGAATGGATGATAAAAATTTATTAGATGGAGTATATGGTTATGGTACTAATAGCAGACATAGAGAGTTTACATATGTAGGTGAAGTTATGGATGAAGATGGAAATATAAAATATAAAGCTTATCCTAAATGTGCAGTTAAAACTGGACCATCTAACACAATAGAAAATGGTGGAGAAGAAGTACAAGAAATAGAAGTTACTTTCTCACTTTATCCAGATGATTATGGATATTGTGAATATGAAGCACCTGCAATAGAATTAGATGATACAACAAAAGGAAAATGGATGACAGAATTTACTCCTGAGTTATTAAGAAAGACAACATCACAATCACAATCAGAGGGTACAGTATAGGAGGATAAAATGAATATAGTATTAGAAAATGGAGAAAAAATAAACCTAACACTAAATTTCGGAAGATTATTACAATTAAAAAAAGAAAATAAGCCTATATATGAAAAGTACAATAAAGTTTTAGCAAACGGGGCAAAAGATGTAATTGAAGATACAATTATAGTTATATATACTGCATATTTATGTGGTATCTTAGAAAAAGACAAAGTATTAAAAGACAATATATTAAGTTTTGAGCAATTTGCAGAAGCACTTCCTCCAAATTTTGTAGAAATAAATAATATATGTCAAGAATTAATAACACCAAAAAAAAAGATGGATTTAGAAAGCCGTTCATAAAGAATACTGGAAAAATAAAAGGATCAAAAATTAAAATACCTAAATTTGTTTTAGAGGACGTAGAAGATTATTATGCTTACTACGTCCTTTGTTTAGGTATATCTGAAGATTTATTTTGGAATGCCGATTATTCATTTTTATTGTCGGTAGTCGAAAATAAATGTGCTTATGAAAATTATATTAATTATATAAAAATAATAGATTTAGAAAGGAGGTAGAATATGGCTAGACAAAATCAAGCAAAAATAGAATTTAAAGCTGTAACATCAGAATTCACTAATGGAATAAGAGGAGTAAATAGTTCATTAAAAACAATGCAAAATGAACTAAAATTAAATTCAGCACAATTAAAAGGCAATGGAGAAGATGCAAGTTTACTAACACAAAGACAACAAATATTACAGAGACAATATGATGCAACTACACAAAAGATAGAATTAACACAAAGGTCATTAGAGGAAGCAAAAAGATTGCTCGGAGAAAACTCAACAGAATATAGAAATTTAGAGAATTCTTTATTAAGAGCTAGAACAGCTCAACAGAATATTCAAAATGAGTTAAATCAGACATCAAGAAGATTAGAAGATCTAGAAAATTCAGCTAATGATGCTGAACAGGATGTTGAAAGTTTATCTCGTGAATTAAATGATTTAGGAGATTCAGCGAGCAATTCAGAAGGTGGATTTACAACATTAAAAGGAGCAATATCTACATTTGCTGGAAATGTACTAACTAGTGCAGTATCAAAGATTGGGGAATTATCATCGAAACTTTTAGAACTAAATGAAGAAACAAAAGAATTTAGAATGAATATAGCTAAGTTAGATGGTTCTACATCTCAATATGGTTATTCTACTGAATTTACTAATAAGAAAATGAAAGAACTTTATGGATACTTTCAAGATGACCAAGTTGCAGTAAATACAATAAGTAACTTACAAGGTATGGGACTTACAGAAAAGGAGTTAAATAATACTTTAAGTGCTAGTATAGCTGTATGGACTGCATATGGAGATTCTATACCAATTGAAGGATTAACAGAAAGTGTAAATGAAACAGCACAAGTTGGAAAAGTCACTGGGAGTTTAGCGGATGCATTAAACTGGGCAGGTATTTCAGAAGATGACTTTAATAAAAGATTAGAAAAGTGCAATTCAACTAAAGAAAGAGCACAATTAATTACAGATACACTAAATGGTGCATATGGGAAAAGTAAAGAAACATATGATAAAAATACAGAGTCTCTAAGAAAAAATAATGAAGCTAATTATGAGTTAATAGATGCACAAGCTAGATTAGGTGAAGCAATAGAACCAGTAGATACAGCAATTACAAATTTAAAAGCAAGTGCTTTAGAAGCTATTGAGCCAGTTATAAAACAAGTTGCAAATGGAATAAATGGACTAATAAAGGCTTTTAATGGATTACCACAAGAAGCTAAAACAACAATAGTAGCTGTTACTGCCATTGCAACTGGGATAGTAGTATTAATTGGAGTTGCAGGAGCTATATCTTCAGCATGGGGTGTTATAACAGGTATATTTAGTGCAGGAATAAATGTATTTGCAGGAGCAATAGCTGCAATATCACCGCCTATATTAATAGCAGTAGGGGTAATAGGTGCATTAATAGCAATAGGGATAGCATTATACAAAAATTGGGATACTATAAAAGTAAAAGCCACGGAAATATGGAATAATATATCAAATACAGTTTCTAATGCATGGAATGGAATAAAAACAAAAGCTACGGAAATATGGACAGGTATAAAAAATGTAATTGTAAATATTTGGGAAGGTATAAAAACCGTTTTCAGCACGGTGTTAGAAGTAGTAAAAGTATGTATTACAACATACTTTAATTTTTATAAAACAATTATAAATACGGCTTTAAATGTTATAAAAACAGTTGTAACAAGTATTTGGAATGGAATAAAGACGGTATTTACAACAGTATTAAATGGTATAAAAACAATAATTACTATGCAATTTAATGCTTATAAGACTGCTATATCAAATATTATAAATGCAACAAAGGGAGTTATAACAAAAGTATGGAATGGCATAAAGAGTGTTATAAGTACTGTATGTAGTGGCATTACTAATATTGTTTCCAATAAATTTAATAGCATAAAAAATACTATAAGTAATATTATGAATGGAGCAAAAAATATAGTATCTAATGCATTAAATAAGATAAAAGGATTTTTTAGCAATTGTCATTTGAGTTTGCCTAAAATTAAAGTTCCGTCTTTTAGCATAACAGGAAAGCTAAGCATAAACCCACCAAGTGTACCTCATATAGGTGTTACTTGGAAATATTTAGCTAAAGGTGGTATATTAACAAATCCAACATTATTTGGAATGAGTGGCAATACTGGATTAATTGGTGGAGAAAAAGGGCATGAAGCAGTTCTTCCGTTAGATAATTTTTACAGTTATTTAGATAGTAAATTAAAAGAAATAAATAATACAAAGGAAATAAATTATGACAAAATGACAGATAGTTTTATATCAGCTTTAGAAAAATTAAATTTACAAGTCAATATGGATGCTAAAAAAGTAGGACAATTAACTTCAAAACATGTAGAAGAAGATATAAATGCCCGAAAAAATCAACTAAATAGATTGAGAGGAATATAAAATGTATTTTGATAAGTATAAAGATGTAACTTATAATGGTATTTTTTTATCTGAAGTATGTGAGATACAAGATATAAAAATACCTTTTTTATCTTCTAGAGAAATTGAAAAATTAGATATAGCAAGTATTGACGGAGAAAGATATAACGGATTTAAAACTAATAGTTATAAAATAGAAATAGAAATATTGATAGATTGTGATACAGAATTTGAATACAATCAAAAAATAAATGAATTAAGAAGTATTTTTGATGTAGAAGGGCTTAAAGAATTTTCATTAGGAAATGGAAAATTTATATTAGCAATGATAGAAGATCAAATTGATGCACCTGAAAAACTTGGATTATATTCATGTGAATTAGTTATAAATTTATATTGTCCTGTTCCTTATTTTTTTTCAAAAGAAAGTAAAATGTTTCAAAGTGAAAATGGAATTATAAACATAACGAATAATGGTAATAGACCAGTACCACCATTTATAAGTATTGGATTTAGTAAAGATACATATTTTTGTCAATTAGAATTAGAATCAACTGGTGAAAAAATATTAATTGGGAAATACCCTATATTAGGTATACCTGTAAAAGCTGCTACTACAGAAATACTATACGAGGATTGTAAAACAATGACTAATTGGGTACAAAGTAGTGCAACTATAAATCCAGATAGAAGTATAGATGGAACTATGGCTATTACAGATGAAGGAGAAGGGATAAGATTATCAACACTAGGGAATACAACAACAAAATGGAGAGGGGCTTTATATAGAATAAACTTAGAAGAAACATTACAAGAATTTAAAGTAGAAGCATTTTTTACACATAAAAGTACAGGGATAAATGGAGATCCTACAGTAAAAAATACTGATACGCAGACTATTATCTCTGGAAATAAAACAACTTATTATAAAGTTACTGTATCAAGTTTAAATGTTAGGAGTGGACCAAGTACTAAATATAAAAAGTTAGGAGCACTTCAAAAAGGATATAAAATATATAATGGAATAAAATCTAACGGATGGGTAAGTTTTACATACAATGGGAAAACAGGATATTGCAGTGCTAATTATCTTACTTTAGTAGTAGAAGATTCAACAGTAACAACTACTACTAAAAATATGGTAACTAAAATGAATACACCTTTAAGAAGTGGACCTTCTATGACATCACAAATAATTAAGACAGTAGGCACCGGAAAAGTTTTAAGAGTGATTACAAGCAAAGAATATACTGATGTAGATAGTCAAGGTATAACTAGATATTACTATAAGTTAGACAAAGAATTTGATGGAATAATGGGTTATGTATGTAAAGCTAATTTAGTTGAAGCAGGAAACGTTACATTTTCATATGATGAAAAAGAAACAGAAGTTACAGCTGATGACAAAACAGGAACTATAGAATTATATTTATTTTCAACAAATGGAGTAAAAATAGGTAAATTAGAATTATCAGACCAAAGTGAATACTTTGAGTATACATCACCTAAAGTATATGTGGGTGAAAAATGTATACTTGAAGATGATAAAACATTACCAGAACCTAAAAAGGAATATAAAGTAACAGAAAATGATGGTAAAACATCTATTTCTATAAGTAATTACCTATCTGGAGCATGGGGCGATTGGAATGATTTCTTCGGGAAATTATCTATAAAAAGAGAAAAAATAAATAATGAATTTGTTTGGAGTGCTGAGGTAATAAAGATAAATGACGGAAATATTATAAAAACAAAATCAGTTAACAGTATAAAATCAAATTCTTTTCCAGATGAAGGTTTAGGATATATATGCCTATATATAGGTACAATGGCAGATTCTATGGAAAAATGTAGCGATATGTCTATGAAATGGCTTAAAGTAGATAGTATTAATCCTATATCAGATGAAGATGAAAATGATATAACTTATTTTAAAGAAGGTGACATACTAGATGTTGACTTAGAAAATCATTGCGCTTATTTAAATCATCAAAGTTGCGATAATTTAGTTGATATTGGTAGTCGATTTTTTATGTGTAAAAATGGTGAAGAAAAAATAAAAGTAATAAGCAATGATAAAGATACAGTAGCAAGTGCAGTTATAAGAGAAAAATGGATAGGAGGTATATAAATGATTACGGAATTATATATTCTCGATAGAAATAAAAAAATTGTATGCATACTATCTAATCAAACAGGAGAAAAAGTATTTTATGACTATACATATACTTCATATTTAGAAACAGGAGCAGAAATATTTAATTTTTCAGTTATATTAAATAATGATATTGAAAAGTATATTAAAAATATGAACTATGTACTTTTCAAAAGAAAAGATAAAATAAAGATGTTTCAAATAAAAGAATATAGCGATGATGAAATTATAAATTCTACAGTAAGAACAGTAAAATCGGAGTTTATAGGATTAGAATTATATGAGGATTCGGTTAGAGAAAGCATAATAGAAGGTAATATAAGAAAAGTATTAGAGACCATATTACAAGATACATCTTATGAAATAGGATATATAAGTCCTAAATTAGATGACGTTATAGGAACTATAGAGATAGAAAAACCTACTCCAATTTATAGTGCTATACAACAATGTATACCTATATTTAAAAACATAGAAATAGAATTTGATTTTGAATTAATTAATAGCATAAATGGAAAATATAGAAAGATAATAAATATATATGCAGATGGAGAACGTGGAAGAAAAACTTATAAAAGATTTGATTATGATTTTAATACATATGGAAGTAGTAGAGATGGAGATGCTATAGAATTTTGTTCAGGATTAATTCCTGTAGGCTCAAATGGAATTGGAATAAAAGAAATTGAATGGTATAAAGCAAATGGATTTCCTTTAGATAAACCTTTAGGACAAGATTTTATAGTTGATCCAGAAGCACATGATATGTTTAGTAATGAAGGAAAATATATTTTAAAACCTTATGAAACTAATGATAGTAATCCCTCTGAATTAATTTGGAATGCTTATTATAAATTACAAGAATTAAAGAAAGAAAAATATACATATGATATACCTATATATCTTACTGAAGAAGAATATGACGATATTGAAATAGGCGATACAGTATATATTGTAAATGATAAATTTTATCCTTCTATTCAATTAGAAGCTAGAATAACAGAATTACAATTATCTGACAACAGAGAAAATAATAAAGCTATATTTGCAAATTATAAGGAAGTAAGAAGTAATATAAAAAATTTAGATAGAGACAGTATTATAAACGAAGCTATAAAGAAAATAAATGATATAGGTATAGGCAAATTAACTATAGCAGATATTCTTACTTTAAAAGAATATTTAACTAAATTAGGAATAGAAGAAAAAGAAATTGATGAAATATACAATAAATTAATAAATGAAATTAATCCTGCAATACCACAATTACCAGAAATAGCAGAAGATAGTGAAGACTATACTAAAATATATATAAATAGTACGGATGGAGGGCTTTGGATTGGTGATGAACGTATAGCGGATATTAGAAAATATAAATGTGCAACAATTACTAGTGAAGAAGGAGATGCATCTACAGATGATGATCCTAATGGAACAATACCTCCAAGTTCGCAAATAAATCAGGAATATTATGAAGCTGTACAACATTATAAAACTTTTAATTTAGGAACAAAGCAAAATACTACAACTGTAAGTAATATATTAAGTAGTAATAATAAATACAAATTAAATATAATTGTTCCTTATTGGGCAGAAAAATTTGGATTAGATAAAAACTTAGTAGTAGCTGTAATAATAGCAGAGAGTGGTGGAAATCCAAGTGCACATGGGAAAAGCTCTGGAAGTGGATATGGAGCTATGATGTGTGAACGTAGTGTATTTTTTGGTATAAAGCAAACGATAAAATTTCTAGATGGGACAACAAAAAGTTTTACTCCATCTTATTCAACTATGCAACCATATGCAGCAGGAAATATTATTTTAAATGGAGTTAGTGTAGATAAGAATATAAGCAATCAAATAATGTTTGGCTGTAATGAAATGAGAATAAATATAGAACAGTTTAGAGGAAATATATTTGCAACTTTGGTAGGATATAACTTTGGACCAGGAGGAGTATATTGGTGTATATGTAAATATGTAGCTGAAAAATATAATTATACATTTGTTAATAAAAGAAGTTTATCAGCACAAAGTAATCAAGTTAAAGCAAAATATTATGAAGAACTAGAAAGTGGAAGATGTAATTGGGGAAGTTATAGACAACAATATAAAAATACATGGGGAGCAGGTACACCCACAAACATAGAATTATATTTACAATGGTATAAATCAGAAAATGGACAATTACCATATTATATTGATTCAAGTGGAAACAAAATGGGATATGGAGTAGGCAAGATAAAAACAGAAGTTAAAAATAATATAGTAACAACAACTAATATAACAAGCAATGTATCTACTGTATCACAAAAAAAAAGTGGTAGTGAGATAAGAGAAATAATTGTAGATACAGCAAAAGCTATATGTAAGCAACATACTGACAAGTTAGCAACATACGACCAAACATATAGAACAGTAAATTTTAGAAAACCTAGAAAACATCCTGGAACATTCTATGGACTAAGCAATCCTATTTGTTATGACTGTTCATCGCTTGTTTCATGTGCATATTTAGAAGCAGGATTAGAAAGTGCTTATTCGGCTAGTTGCTATTATGGAACATTAGTAGCTAATACAACTAAAAAAGATGGATATGTAATGTTTAAAATAACAAAAGAAACAATTGAAAATATGTTACCAGGGGACATAATAATGATGTGTAATAAACAATGTCCAACTACTTTTACAAGAGCTGAAGCTATAAAAGTAGGCTTTACACATCATACACTTATTTATTGCGGGAAAGAAAATGGAACGCATATGGTTGCCCATGCTAGACAGTGGGCTTACTGGCCTAATGCAATTCGTTATATGGCAGTTTATTCAGATATTTATAAGTATGGATTTTGTTTACGTCCATATGATTTAGTAGAAGCTGATAAAATAACAAATAATAATAATAGTGGTGGAAGTGCAGGTTCTGAAGGATTAGATACTGGAAGTAAAAGTGATATTGGAGATTCTATAGTAGAAGAGATGAATGAAGTTACTTTAAAAGGAGTTGTAGGAGCTATACCTAGTGACTATTATAATGATGAAACTTTAATAAAAGTTGTTGAAAAAAATAATAGTTACGATTATTTAGATTATCCTTCTACTGTACCATATATTTATACTCATTTTGGAATAAATGATCTTACTAATAAAGGAGTACAAGAATATAAAGATTTAATATTAGCTTTAAAATCTTCATATATAAATACTCCTATTTTTATTGCAAGTGAACTTAAAGTAAATAGTAGTTATACAGAATATCAAACTGTAAATGATAATATAGATTTATTTAATGCACAAATGCAAAATTTTGCTAATACAGAAGAAAATATTATTTATTTAGATATAAATGAAGGTCTTACTTCTAATGGTATGGTAGATAGTAATTATTCAAGTGGAGGATATAGATTTGACAGTAAAGAAAATTCTCAACGATATTACAATATAGTAAAAAAACATATACTTAAAAAAGCAATAGGTGGCATATATAATCCAAATACTCCAGAAACTAAGCCGCAAGATAATCCAGAGGATGAAGATAAACAATATGAGAATGTAATTAACAATGTAAGTATAGTAATGTATCACAATAATACTTATAAGTATGATGTGGTTAAAAATATTACATTTTTATTACCAAGTGCAGTAAAAGAAAATTATTGGAGTAAATTGAAATTTCATACCAATAAAAATTCTGAACCTACTAAAGTAACACAAAGTAAAATACTATATTTAGAAGGAACTGATTGTAAAGCAGGGCAATTAATCCCAAATGCCGATACAGAATATAATATAACAGTTATGGCCTCTACTAAAGATGATAAAGTAACAGAAAAATATTATGGAGTAGTATCAGGGATTGCAAAAGGAGGAAGTTACAAAGATTTTTCAGATTTCGTAGGTAAAAGTGATATTGTAAAACTAGCAAAAACTTATTACGACAATAAAGAAAAATTTAAATATAATGCTCCAACAGCACTTAATTATTCAAATCCACAAGCTAATATAAGTAAATGGAAAGTAGATGGATTATTTAATATAGATGGTTCTACATTTGTAAAATTATTATGTATGGGATTATCTTATGATAAATCTCCTTATGGAAAAACAACAAGTAAATTAAAGAAAGATCCTAATTATGCATGGGCATTTACATTTCCAAGAACAGCAGCAGAACAAGCACAATATTGTGTTACACAAGGATGGGTAATGGGAGGAATTGATGTTACAAATTGGAGTAATGTAGAAGCTGGTGATTTGTTATTTTGGGATAGAGACGGACAAGAAAATGGAAGATATATGTCAATTTCACACGTTGCAATGGTATATGGATTTGATGAAGAAGGAGATGCACTTAGTATAGAAGTAACAAATAAAACACCTTGTATTGTAATAAAAAAAATAAAACAAAACACAGATGATAAATTATTATTTGTAGCTAGAATTAGGAAGGAGTAAATATGAGTGATATAGTAGAGAGTAAACAAAACTATGATAAAACTGCTGCATCTTTACAAAACTTAATACAGAAAATATTAGAAGCTGGTGAAATTACACAAGATGATGACAATGAATTAGTAGATTTACTTACTGAATATGATAAGCTATATAATACAATAACAAGTTCTATACAGGAGCAGAAAAATAAAACAATAAGACAAGAAATAGATGAACTAAAAAATAATAAAATAGGTGCAACAGTAGATGATTTATTAAATATTTTAACGGAAAATGGAAGAAAGACTTTTATATATAAAGATGATGATAATAACATTTTAATAGATATGAAAGCTATTCCATCACTTGTTATGTTAGTTAATAAATTTAAAATGATAGCAAGTGATGGGGAAGATGAGTCTAGTATAGTATTAACTCCTAATTTTATAGAACTATTATCAAACTCTGATATACTTTTAAAAGCTAAAAATATTAATCTAGAAGGATTGGTTACAGCTAATGGATATTTTAAAATATTAGAAGATGGAAGTATAGAAGCTGTAAACGGTAAATTTACAGATTTAGAAGTTGATGGCTTAAATGTTTCTAGAAATCTAACTGCTGATTCAATTACTGTGAGACAGTTAAATTGTGCTAACTTACCTGGAAGTATAGCATCTGATATGAATGTGACTGTTGACCCTTCTGCTACAGATGCCACTAATATATTTGCCAACAATGCAAAATTTACTTCATTACAAAATTGTATTAATAATATTCCTAAAAATCTAAATGGATATACCGTAAATATAACCGTAAATTCTATCACCTATGAGAATATAACAATCAAAGGATTTAATGGAGGTACTTTATATATATTATTTAAGGCAAATAATTTCGGATATGTATTTGGTCATAATTGTAGTTCTGAAATATTACTACAAGGCACAGGAACAACATCGCAAACACTTGTAAGCAATTATAAAACAACAGGAAATGTAAACATGAGAGAAGGCGGAGATACTTCTTACAATATAGTTCAAACTGTTCCAACTGGAGCAACATTATTACTTACAAACTTTAACTCAAATGGATGGGGATATACAACATATAACGGCAAAAGTGGATGGATGTCTACTAATACAAGTTATATGGTAAAAGAGGAAGTATATGAAACATCAGGTAATTCTACTGCTATACAACCAAGTGAATTATTAACACAAGATGGTAAAAATTATGCTGCAGTGTTTTGTAATTGCCCTTATGTAGCATTATTTGATTTAGAGGTATATGGTAAAACTGGTAACACTGCTAATTATGCAGTAGGAGGAATAAGAGGTTCTTATGTAGATTTAGAAGGTATAAAAATATGTGGAAGTGAGAATGGAGTTGCTGCAGAACGTGGAGGTCGTGTTTTCGAATCAAATACTACAGGTAAGGTTAACGGAATTGCACAAAATGCTAATTGTAGTGGTACTATTTATATACAAGATGGTACTACTATAAATGGTACTATTAGTAAAGATAATTCATCTCAAATAATTTATTCATCAAGCGGAGCTGTACAAGATACAACTAGTGATGTTGGAACAAATAACAATACTACAACTGCTACATCTACAATAACTATAACTAGTACAGGTGCAGATACTTATAGAAGTACAACTTATTATAATTATAAGCAGGATAATACCTCAAGGCAAGGTAATTATGGTTGGGGTAATTGTAACGGTTTATGGGTATTTGGCAATAAATTTACACAACTTAAAGGAAAGACAATAACTAAATTAAGTGTAACTGTAAATCGTATTCAAGGCGGTATATATGGCAATGTAACAGCAACATTGAAAATGCATAATTATGAAGCTATACCAAGTGGAATGCCTTCGTATATAGATGGATGGAATACATCAATAACTACTCCTATCAACACTACTAAAACAATTGAAATAACCGATGCGGCCGTATTAAATGCTATTAGTGCTGGAACATGTAAAGGATTCGGTGTTCAAGGACCGTATGATTCTAGTCATTATGCAGTATTTGATGGAAATTGCACAATAACAGCTACAATACAAGGTTAATTTATAAATATATATTCGTATAATTAAGTAAATTAAGGTATACGGAGGTGATAATAATGGGATGTAAGAAAGGTAAAAAGAAAGGTGGAAAAGGAGGCAGATAATTTAAATCTGTAAATTATTATATAATTCTTAGTATGATAAAGTAGGGATTAATTATGTAAAGGAGAGATGGGTAATGATTTACAAACAAAGTATTTTAACTATAAATGGAAATAATGCTAAATTAGATGAGGATATTTATCTGTTTAGACTAGATAAAAATATAGAATTATATTTCACTATAGTTAACAACAAATATAAATTCAACAAGTCAGATTTAAACAATATTATTAACCTTACAAATGCTAGCTATTTCCAAATGAGATTGTATAAAAATGCGGAAGTAAAATATACATTTGCTATACAACCAACAGATAATGGAAAAGCAATATTGACTATTACAGATGATTTAATTGATGAACCTATTGAGGTAGGAGATTATGATTTCCAAATATCATTATTAGATGCCGATAAATCTAGTATGATCTCTTTACCTATAGTTAGTAAGCAAATCCATGTATGTGAACCACTTGTAACAGATGCAAGTGAAACTGGTACTGCTGTACTAGGTTTGAGTACGTTAGAATCTGGTGAAATTGTAGATGCTTTTGATGAAGAGGGAAATTATATTAGAAAAGTTCATGTTAATGGGGAGTTAATATCTGCAGAATTATTTAATAAATGGGAGGAAGCTTTAGAAACTAACTCATCGAATATAAAAACTCTTGATTCGCAATTTAAAGATATTGCGAACTATTCTTTAGCAGTAGGTAATGATGGTTTGTTATATTTAAGTGATGGGAAAGGTACTTTATTGGGTAATGGAATAGATATAAAAAAAATGCAAGAAGTGGTAAGCAATTTAGTATCAGTTTTTACAGCTGATTTTAGTGGTGATACTCCTTTAGCAAATCAATTTTATTCATGGGAAAATAGAATTTATGGAAGCGCTATATATGATGCATTATCAAACATACAATGCATTGACAATGTTGCACATTTAACATCTGTATATGACAGTGAAAATTTAAGATGGAAAAAACAAATGATGTGTACAGGTGGATTATTTGAATCTGATAATTTTACTTGCGAATTTGAGGCGAAATTTGATGGAAAAGCAGGAAGTTGGAATAATGTTATAACATATGGAACTGGTACACATTGGACTAACGGAGTATATTCAGACGGAGTAAAATGGCCTGCTGGTGGAGAAATAGATGCGTTTGAACAAGCGGGTGGTTATTCTAATAATCCAAATTATTTTTATACTCCTACTGTACATTATGGTTCTGGAACTGGTAGCGGATATCCTGACACCCATGAAGTAAGTAAAAATTTTAATGAAAACACAATATTTACACTTAATGAGTGGCATAAATTTAAATTTAGTTTGCAAAATGGATATGTAAAAATATATATAGATGATGAATTAAAACAAGAAGGCGATTTTTCAGGTTGTATAGTTAACAATAATTATTTATGTGACTATAAACCATTTTTAAAACCTCAAGCATTTTATATAGATGGTTCTTGTGCTGATAATTCTAACACATCTAACGTTTATGATTTTGCAATTAAAAATTTTAAAATATATCAAGATGCAAATGTTGAATGTACAAATTTAGAAATATACCCTCAGATGTGGGAAAAAGGAACAGAGTTAGTATTTCCAACTGGGGTAGAATTTTTCTTAGATAAAATCTTTACGCCTTCTAACACAAGTAATAAGGCTTGTAAATGGGAATCCAGTAATCCAAATGTTGCAATGGTATGTGAGGGTTATGTAAAAACATTAACTGAGGGAACTACAACTATAAAAGCTACTTGTGGTAATGTTAGTGCAATATATATTTTAACTGTTAATAATACAAATACTAATATACCTTGTACTAAAATTAAATTAGCTAAAAACAATTTAATTGTAAAATCAGGGAAAACAATAGATTTTTCTTATTATGTATATCCAAAATTTTCAACAAATCAAGTAAATATCATATCCGTTGATGCAAATATAGCTACTGTAAGCAATACGAAAATAACAGGCATAAGTGAAGGGAATACAAGGGTATTGTTAAGTTGCGGAGAAGAATCCGAAATATTAAATGTATCAGTAGAAGCCGATAAAAGGCAACCTTATGTGGAGTATGATTTTACAGAAGCGAATAATAAAATTGGTATGTCTGAAAATGCAGAGGGATTTTCTACTACTGGTGTAATAGAAAATACAGGAAGTGATGGAGAGTTTTTAAATTTAAATCTTACTTATGGAACTTCTGTAATAAATAGTGATACAGGAGAAAAAGGCATAAGTTATTACAATGGACAAAGTAAAACTTTATCAGATGCAAAAGATTTACAGTCATATTCACATTTAATGTTATTAAAAGGGGTAAATACTTTTAACAATACGTTTAGTTTAACATTAAACGGAGATAATTCAAATATAATGCCTTCTGTAACAAGCTCGCAGAATGATGCGTGTATTAAGTATGGTTCAGCAAATGTATACACTTTCCCGTTAGATACAGATAAAACAACAACTCATGATATTGCTATATATCATGATGCTTCTAAGGCAAGTGTATTCATAGATGGTAAAAAAGTAGTATCTGATGGGAAAATAAATTATATTACAACTGCATTATCTTATTTTATAACACGAGGTAAACATAGTTACTTTGCGTGTTATCATAACTGTGAATTTTCGGATGAAGAATTAATTGCTATGACATCAGGTGAATAATATAAAATAAAAAAATAATTCTTTGTATTGAGCATGATATATATTATACTCAATACAAAGGGGGTAAATATTTATGATTAAAGAAAGTGTTAATTTAAGAAGTAAAGGGTATATAAAATCATTACAGTCATGGAGAGCAATTATGATTATTATGATTTTTATTTTACATGTATGTCCTGATAAATTTAAATTACTAGCTGGGGGAAATGAAACAATTTCATTTTTTATTATATTATCTGGATTTTTAATATCCATAAATAATTATAGTAAAAATATAGAATGTTCATTTAGAAATATAGTAAACTTTGTTTATAGAAAGATTAAAAAATTTTATCCATTGCATTTATTAATGTTATTGGGATGTATATTTTTAAGTTTAATATCTATAGTAATCTCTAGAAATTATAATGAAATCTTTACATTAATAGTAAAATGTGTATTAAATATTTTTTTAATACAATCTTTTATACCAAGTGCCGAATACTATTTTAGTCTAAATGGTGTATCTTGGTATTTATCCGCAACATTATTTTTTTATGTTATATCACTTCCAATGTTAAAAAAAATAAAACAGATTGATAAAACTAAATTGGGTGGTATATTACTTTTATTGTTAATATCACATACATTAATTATATTTATATTGCAAGATAATAGCAATTTTTCATATTGGACTTATATTTGTCCGTTATTTAGGAGTTTAGAGTTTCTTAGTGGTATGTTATTAGGAGTTTATTATTTAAACTCAAAAGAGAAAATAGATAAATATATTACATATAAAAAGGCTACATTATTGGAATTCACCATAATAGTTATATTTCTAACTCAAAGATATTTGTGTGTATATACTAATATCTATGATATGCCATATAATTATAAAAGTCTAATTGCTTTTATAATTTCACTTGCTATAATAGCAATTTTTTCTATAGAAAAAGGAACAATATCACGTTTATTATCCAATAGGGTATTGATTTACATAGGGAATATAAGTTTTGAAATATACATAATGCATACTGTTATAATGAATTATTGTGATATATTTCTTGGAATTTTAGGAATGAATAAATATAAAGTGATTTTAACTTTGATAGTTACATTAATTTTAGCTGGATTTATTCATTCACATACAATAAAAATAAGAAAGTTAGACTAGATTAATTTCTAGTCTTTTTTTAATACTCAAGTTAGCACACAATTTAAAAATATTGCGTACTTAGTTTTGCGATATGGTGGAGTATAAAGGTACACCATTTAAAAATTAGGGGTATGAAACTATAACTGTGGATTAATAAGAAAACGTACTTTGACAAGTGAATATAAAATTTATTACTTAAAATAACTTTAACTGTGGATTATATAACTTTAACTATGGTATAATGAGGTATATTTATAAGAAGGAGGTTATTATGAATTTTAAACAAGCATTAGAAGAAATGAAAAAAGGGAACAAAGTCAAACTACCTTCATGGGGTGGTTATTGGTGTTGGGATGACACTAAGCAAACTATTATGATGCACTGTAGACCAAAAGATGCAGATAAAGGACAAGGCCCTATATTAGACATAAGAGAAACACAAAGAGTTGAATATACTCTAAGTAATGTTTTATCTGATGAATGGGTAATTGCTGATAATGAAAACTGTAATTTATTAGGTGGTACTCCTACTTTTAACTTTGGTGAAGCTATAAAATACCTAAAACGTGGATTAAAAGTATGTAGACAAGGTTGGAATGGTAAATCTCAATACATAGAATTAGCATCAAATATTAGTTATAAATCAGCTAAAGGGGATATCGTTAACTGTGAACACGAATGTATAGGCAATAAAGCTATTGCATTTGTTGGTACAAGTGGAGTTCAAATGGGTTGGCTTGCTTCACAAGCTGATATGTTAGCAGAAGATTGGATGTTTGCTGAATAGGTGGTAAAAATGGAGCAATTAGTCAAAAGTAATTTTGAAGAAAATATAGATTGGATTTTTGAAAACAATCGTAAAAGAAGAATAGAGGCATATAAAAAAGAGCATGAAAAGAAAGAAATAGAATCTAAGAAAGTAATAGGCGAACAAATCGAAGAATTTATGGAAGCATATTATAATGACTTAGAAATAGATTATGAAGCATTTTTTAAAGCATTAATCAAAAATAGTTAAAATTATCAGAAAGAGAAAAAGACAACATGAATATACTAAATTTACCAGAATTTGAAGTTTTAGACACAATACAAGATGACCACGATATGACGGTAATAGTAAAACCAGTTAAAGAGCCTGTAGCTTGCCCAGAGTGTGGTGGAGTTGAATATTATAAGCATGGCAAATCTAAACGATTTGTAAGGGATTTAAACAGCTTTGGGAAACGTGTAGGGATTGAAATACATACACATAGATATAAATGCAGATACTGCAATACAACATTTAGTCAACATTACAAAAGTATTGACGATAGAGATAAAATCACTATTCGTTTAAGAGAGCAAATAGAAAAAGAATCCCTTAAAAAGCCATTCGCCAATATAGCAGAAGAATATAGTGTTTCTCCTACTACAGTAAAGAGAATATTTAATGCTTACATAGAAAGGCTAGAAAAGGATATGACCTTCCTTACTCCAGTTATACTAGGGATAGACGAAGCACATCTAAATAAAAGCATGAGAGCCGTTTACACCGATATAATTGGACGTAAGGTATTGGATATCCAGCCAAGCCGTAAGAAATCCGATGTAAAGGATTTTTTAAGCAAATTGCCTAACAAGGAGAATATAGAAGTAGTAACCATAGATATGTGGAGATACTACAAAGAGGCAGTCTATGAGGAGTTGCCAAAAGCTCAGGTAATAGTTGATAGATTCCATGTAATACAATTAGTTAACAATGCTTTAGAAGGTGAGAGAAAGTCATTTAAAGGCTCTCTAGACAGAAAGCAAAGGTCTAAGTTGTTAAAAGATAGATTCTTGCTATTAAGGAATAAGGAAGATTTAGAACCTAAACAGATTTGGGATATGCAGCTAATGTTTCTAGATTTTCCACAGTTAAAGTTAGCTTATGAATTGAAGGAACAATTCAGAGATATCTATAAACATGATAATCGAGAAGATGCTTTAAAGGCTTATGAGGACTGGAAGAAGGCTGTTCCAAAGGATATGAAATACTATCAAGATGTAATCAAAACAGTTGATAACTGGCAGTATGAGATATTTAACTACTTTACATGTAGAATCACAAATGCTTATACAGAGAGTTTAAATAACTTGATTAAGAACATCGAGAAAGCTGGTAGAGGTTACTCTTTTGAGATACTTAGAGCAAAGGTGCTATTTGGTACAAGTGCTACTAGAAAACCTAAATATACAAGAGCAAATACAAGTAACAAAACATATACATTTACTACGGCATTTAATTGGAATGATTTCGTAGGAAGTACAAAATTAACAGAAGGGTTTGGAGTAGATATTCCACAACTACTAGAGGTATTAGAGAGTGATAAATTTTAATTCACTCTCTTTTATTTTCCACAATTAAAGTTATATACCCAAACTTTTAAAGGACTGTAGAAATACAGTCTTTTTATATAGAAAGGAGAAGAATATGGATACAGAAGTAATAGTTGCGGCGATTGCATTTATTGGAACATTAGTAGGATCTTACTTTGCGAATAGTAAAACAACTGCAGTTATGCAGGAACAAATTAAGAGCATAAAAGAAGAAATAAATACTCTATCAAATAGAGTCGATAAGCATAACAATTTAGTAGAAAGAATGGCAAAAGTAGAAGATTCAGCAAAATCAGCGCATCATAGGATAACAGAACTATCAGAAGGAGGAAAATAAATGTTAGACTTAAATATATTGGGTGATTATATAGTATTGTTAGTTGTAGGAATTTGTGTATGTATAGGCTATGTAATTAAAACAAGTTTCGATTTTATAAATAATAAATATATACCATGTATAATGACTATACTTGGATGTGTTCTAAATATTTGGGTAGCAGGAGATATAAGTCCAGAAATAATTTTAGGCGGTATGTTATCAGGACTTGCATCAACTGGATTACATCAAACTTTTAAAAATTTAATAAGGGGTGAAAAAAATGAGTAAATATTTAGTAGCAATCGATGCAGGACATGGAATGTGTACACCAGGTAAGCGTTCTGTAAAATTGTCTTCAGATCTGTATGTTAATGGAGTCTTAGTTAGAAAAAAAGGTGAAATAATTAAAGAAAATGAATGGAATAGAGCTATATCTGAGTATTTAGCAAAAGCATTAACTAGATGTAGAATTGGCTATATGTATACTGCTGATATGACAGGAAAAACAGATGTACCTCTAGCAACTAGATCATATAGAGCAAATAAAGCAGGTGCAGATATATTAATTTCTAACCACTATAATGCAGCTGGAACAGCAACTGTTTGGCAAACAAAAGTTAAAGGATTACTTGTTTTACGTACTAAAAATTGTTCTTCTAAGTCAATAACATTAGGTAAATTAGCAGTAAAACATTTAGCAGCAGATATCGACTATGAATACAACTACGGTTTGATGAGAGATGTCGATATGAGCGGATTTACATTAGCTATTTTAAGACAAACAAATATGCCTGCAATATTGATTGAATATGGATTTATGGATTATGAAAAAGAAGCAAAACTTATGTTAAATCCATCACATCAAGAGAAATGTGCAGAAGCAGTTTGTAAAGCAATTTGTGAGTATTTTGGTATAAAATATATTTTGCCAAATATTAAAGAAGAAAATAAAACACTATATGTTAAGATAAAAGAAGATATAAATATGCATAGTCGCCCAGACTTTACAAAAGAAAGCACAATAGGTATTGTAACTGCTGGTGAAGTTTATACAGTTATAGAAGAAGTAAAACGTTCTGATACTAATATGTATAGATTAAAATCAGGAGTATATATAACAGCATCTCCTAAATATGTAGAAACATTCAAGAAATAATGAGCCGATATGAGCTAATATGTATAAATATACTAATATAAGTTTATACTTCTAAAAAAGAGGTATACGCATGTTACTTAGATTAGGATATTTTATATTAGGAGCATTATTAGCAACAGCTATAGTACCATTATTATTAGTAGGCTAAGGTTTTATACCTTAGCCTATTATAATTTTGATGCTTTATATTGATAATTAACTTGTCAACCAGGGGATATCATGGAATATATATCAGAAGGAGATAAAAAGGCTAGGGATTAATTTTACTCCCTAGTTTTTTTATATAAATAGCTTGTCCATACATATTGTAAAATTAAAATAGATTAAGAAAATTTACTTTAAATACATTAATTTAAAATATAGGGTATGAAACTATAACTGTGGATTAATAAGAAAACGTACTTTGACAAGTGAATATAAAATTTATTACTTAAAATAACTTTAACTGTGGACTATATAACTTTAACCATGGTATAATTAGGTATATTTATACTACTGATATTTATGTTGAAACCAGGAGGTAATTATATGAGAAAAACTGAATTTAGAGGCAAAATTATAAATACATGGGACAGAAATAAAAATACAGGTGATTGGGTTTATGGGAATTTAATACAAAATGAAGATGCCAGTTTTATAGTAGAAAAAGTTAAAGATTCTTTTATTGGATATTGTGATGATTGCGATAGAGTATTTGCTAATATATATAGAGTAGATGAAAAGACAATAGGACAATACACAGGAGTTAGAGATATATATCAAATAAGAATATTTGAAGGAGATATAGTTGCTTACGATGAAGATGTAAATACGGGGAGAGGATATAGTAAAAAAAGAAAAATAACTGGTATAGTAAGGTATGTTAATAATAGATTTTTAATATGTGACATGATAGATGAAGAATTTATTCTTAAATATAATTTTGAAAGTTGCAGGGTCATAGGAAAAGAAAGTACATTAGACAATAGAGGATAAGATAAAATGAATATACTAAATTTACCAGAATTTGAAGTTTTAGACACAATTACTAGAGGTATTAGAGAGTGATAAATTTTAATTCACTCTCTTTTCTTTTCCACAATTAAAGTTATATACCCAAAATATAAAATCTAAAAGAAGGTATAAGAATACATATGTAAAATAAATTTATATTTAAATTAT
>OLSO01000479.1_pt1 | contig 39034 bp, 68 predicted proteins | sample 1672441 | NCBI WGS metagenome assembly OLSO01 (sample SAMEA3136686, study PRJEB25190) | human gut metagenome | biome: human gut; feature: human-associated habitat; material: faeces | place: Austria | collected 2013 | reverse complement strand
CCAGAAGTTTAAGATAATCCATTTTTGTCATTTCAAAGTCTCTCCTTTCAGTATCAGCGTTTGTAATATTTCTTGTAAATCATGTATGTGACTTGAATTAAAACTAAGAATCAAAAATTTATTTCAAATGTAGATTGATAAATTCATTTTCATCACAAATAAAACATATTTCTCTCTTTTTCTTGTAATCCATAACAATTATTATATTTAAAATTCAAATTTTCTTGATTATATCGTATTATTTTCAAAAAGCTATTTAAATTGTGTTCAGCATTTCTTTCAATTTACTAATAAGTAAATTACTTATTAAGCACGATTTGATTAAAAATTTGGGAGAAGTGCTATGAAAAAAATACGATCACCACCTTCCTCATATTTATTTTTAACAAATAAATATGGAGGAAACAAAGGTGAAAGATTATTTATACGACTATAAAAAAAGTAGTTTTAAAACAGTCAATAACTCAGGAAAGAAGAACTATTACATAAAGATTAATCAAGACTATATTGAAATAACTGAAGATGTATATAAAACATGTAAATCAAGTTATGACAAATTAAGATACACATATAAACAAGAAGTCGCTATTAATAAACTATTATTAAAGGATCTAACATCTACAATTTATTCAGAAATAGATCAATTAAATTCTACAGACAGGAAAATTGCAATACTCTTTTTTATCTATGAGTATAACATTAGTGAAATATCACGAATTCTCGATTTACCAAGAAAAACATTTACATATCGAAAAAATAAGATTCAAAAACATTTGCAAAAAGTTGTTAAAGATTTTTGCCACTTTGATGATTAGTTTTCACGTATTTAAGTGAAAGGAAAAATCAAGGAGGTAAAGAAAAATGAAGAAGAAATTAAAAGCGTGGATTTTTTGCAGAGTGGCACCCCACTCTCCCACATCGCTGCTTACCTTTCAAAAAGAACAGTTAGAAGAAATTGCCGAAGCATGCAATATGGAAGTAGTTGGGACAACTCAAGTTATCTCAGATGGAAAATGGCTCAATGGATTTGAAATTAAATCTCTACTTATTCAAATTCGAAGAAAGAAATTTGATATTTTGCTCATCAATAGTCCCTATAGAATTTCTATCTATCCAGATGTATATGAAGAATTTGAAACGATATGTCGCTTATATAATGTAAAAGTACTTACTTATATGGACTACATTAGCAAATAGTTTTAGGGTATCTTGAACTATGTCATACAATTATCGAAAAGAATATGCAAAATGGAAAAGATGGAAAGAACAAGAAGAAAGAATTCTTAAGCAAATGAATATGCCTAAAAATAAGATCAACGAATTAAGAGAGTTTGATTGGGCACAGTTCAATGACGAAAGACGTTTTACTAGGAAACAAAACATTACAAACGAACAATATTTTACGTTGATACCCGTCAATGATAAAAAAGAATTCAAAAATATCAATGATATTTTAGATTCCATAGAAGATGAAGCATTATATGAATATTTGAAAGATGAAGAACCGGTTTTATTAACAGTGGTACTATTAAAAATACAAGGTTTTTCAATAAAGGAAATATCAAAATTAATAAATATGCCAATCAGTACAATTTATAGAAAAATAGAAAAAATTAAAAGAAATTTCAGATAAAATGAGAAAATTTCACTTTTTCAAGGCATTTATAGTGTAAGCATAAAAATGATGCTTAAATGAGTACCTTGAAAAATAAATAACATCTTATCAAACACGTTCCTAATATTTACCTTTAATCAATACGCCAAGACCATTTTATAGATATTAAATAAAATGAGAGCGATCAACTATTGAATTAAGATGTAAAAGGCAATTACATTAGCGAAGATATTTATTAAATAATGATACACCTGCACGTCAGTTGCATGAGATACCATGCGATGGTGAAATTCCAGTGAGAACCAATGCTAAAGTTCGTTTGATAAGTATTCCCTAGTTTTGGGTATTCAGGGATAAATAAAAACAACGATTCATATTACTTCTCATCCGAATAGACTTAATAGTCTATTCGACATACATAGGAGGACAAAAATAGATGAAAATTAAAAGAGGCGATATATTTTTAGCTGATTTAGGTGAAGGCTATGGAAGTGAGCAAGGTGGAATCCGCCCTGTTCTAGTGGTACAAAACAACAAAGGAAATAAGCATTCACATACTTTGTTAGTTGCCTGTATAACCAGCAAGGCTCATTCAAAACACTATCTGCCAACACATTACATTATACCTAAAAGTTTTGGTCTCAATTATGATTCAATGGTTATGATGGAACAAATCAAAGTTATTGATGAAACCAGAATTATTAAATATATAGATAAATTAACACCAAGATTTATGAAAATATTAGATAAGAAACTTATGATTAGTTTTGGTTTGATATTTCCAAAAAATAAAACTTCTAAAAAGAAAGTGCGAAAATAACGTACTTTCTTTTTTGTCAAATGTACAAATTAGAAAATTGCACGTTCGCACATTCCAATTACAAAATCTATACTGTAAACGGATTCCAAAAGAAATAGTGATTAATCACAAAAAAAGAAAAGAGGTAATAAATATGAGCTCAGAAAAAAGATTTTTAAATGCAAAAGAAATCGCAGAAATTACTGGTTTATCAAAAGAAGGATCTTATAAAATCATAAGAGAATTGAATGATGAACTAACTAGAAAAGGTTTTTTAACCGTACGTGGATAAGTTATCAATTCATATTTCTATGAAAGATTTTTTGGAAAGGATGATGTAACAAATGCCAATATACAAAGATGATAAAAAAGGTACCTGGTTTGTTGTACTTAGATACAATGATTTTACTGGCAAAAAGAGACAAACAACAAAAAGAGGATTTAAAACCAAAAGAGATGCAAAAATTTATGAAAGCAATTTTATACTTAATAAAGCAGAAGATCTAACAATGAGTTTTGGTGAATTTTACAAAATATACTATTCCTATATTTCTAAAAGAATCAAACTCAATACATTAAAAACGAAAGAACATATCTTTGAAAAGAAAATACTCCCCTACTTTAAAGATAAAAGAATGTGTGATATTAAGGCAACTGACATTATTCATTGGCAAAATGCAATGATGGAATTAGAAACAGATAAAAATACAAATTTTTCTCAAGATTATTTAAAAACACTTCATAATCAACTGAGTGCTATTTTTAATTACGCAGTTAGGTTTTATGATTTAAAAAAGAATCCAGCTCGACAAGTTGGAAATATGGGAAGAGAAGAAAAAAAAGAAATGCAATTTTGGACAAAAGAAGAATATTTAAAATTTTCTTATGCAATCATGGATAAGGAAGAAGTCTATCATGCTTTTCAAATGCTTTATTGGTGTGGTATTCGACTTGGAGAGTTACTAGCATTAACACGCGGTGACTTTGATTTGGAGAAATCAACTTTACGAATTAATAAATCTTATCAAAGAATTGATCGTCATGATGTCATTACTGATCCAAAAACTAGTAAAAGTAATCGTATTGTTCAAATGCCTTCTTTTTTAAATGAAGAAATGAAGGATTATTTTACAAGATTATATAACTTAGAAGAAAATCAAAGAATATTTACAATCAGTAAATCAATGTTGCATCATGAAATGGATAGAGGATGTAAGATTTCAGGTGTGAAACGTATTCGTATCCATGATTTACGGCATTCTCATGTTTCACTTTTAATCAATATGGGATTTAATGCTGTAGATATTGCTAATCGTGTTGGTCATGAAAGTGTTAAAATCACATATCGTTATGCACATATGTTTCCTACACGAGATACTGAAATTGCTGATAAACTAAACGAAATAAGGAGCTAAATAGATGAGCAAAAAAAATGTAAAAATGAATGAAAAAAATTGTATTTGGAAAGATGAAGAGTATTTAATGTTTATAAACGCAATTGACCCAAACATAGAAGAATGTCTATTATTTGAATTATTATACATTGGAGGTTTAAGAGTTGGAGAAGTTTTAGCTCTAACTCCTATGGATTTTAATTTTAAAGAAAACACACTTACTATTAATAAATCATTGACATATATCAATGACAAAGCAGTCAGCACATCAACTAAACAATTAAATGATAACAGAACAATTCGATTGCCAAATAAATTATTAAATGAGATGGAAAATTTTATAAATAACAATCAAATTAAAAATACCAATAATGTGTTTAGTACAAGTCGTTATAAATTAAGCAGAATACTAGATGATAAATGCAAAAAGATTAATCTTCCACAGATCACTTTTCACTTTTAGAAAAACATATAAAGAAAAGCAAGAAGAGAACAAAATCTCTAGCTTTGCAATACAGTATTAAAAATGAGCAGAAAAAATTATGACAATAAAGGAAGATTAAGAAATAAAGTCGTTGCATTTAGAATGTCAGAAGAAGAAAATGAATTATTAAATAGAAAAGTAGCTTTGTCAGGTAAAACAAAGCAAGATTACATAATCGGTTCTATCCTTGAAAAAGAAATAACAGTACAAGGTAACCCTTATGTGTTTAGGAGTTTAAAAGACGAACTGGTTCGTTTTGTAAATATTTATGGTACTCCTATCCAAGATGATGATGAAGAAATGATGATTTGGGTTTTAGAAATGATACTTGCAATGAGAACGAAAGAAAAAAGTAAAGTGTTACCACTCAACAAATAAGCATAAATACCCATTTATTTGATAGCCACTTTAGAACGCTAGATACTTGTAAGCCACATAAAAGCCAAATGGGTAAAAAAACGGACTTGTAAGCCACTTGAAATTTTAATGAGTAATTCTCTAAAATTATGAAAAAAATGAAGAATTTTTACGAATTTCCAGTAAATTTTGCCAGTTTTTCGTAAATTTTACTCAAAAAAGTGAAAACGAGCGAAAATTGAATTTTATGAAATGTTTTCAAAACGTTTTCAGCAATAAAAAAGTGCCCATAGAATGGGCATTTTTCATTGTTTGGATTATTCAAACTCTATCATTTAGTGATAATTCTTAAAAAAAAATACTGTTAAATTGCCAATTTATACACAATTTTTATACAATTTTATCAACAAATATAATCAATATTTTATATTTGGGAGTAAAATAGGAGTAAAAAAGACCTACCCAAATTAATGAGTAGGTCTTTCTGTTTAGTTAATAAAATAAAGTTGTAGTTTTTTTTGAAGAATAGATAATATTACATTTACTTTTTCTGTTAACTAACAAATATATTATACACTATATTTAAACGATTAACATCCAATTAATTTTAAAATAGTGTTTCTTCCTGCAATTCCATCAACTTTCAATCCTCTATCTGATTGGAATTGTTTTACTGCTGCTTCTATGCCACTTCCAAACTTACCTGGACATTCAACACCATCAGGATCATATCCTCTACACATTAATGCAATTTCTACTGCAGTAACAAGGTATTGAGTTTCTTTACGTTTGACATAGTGATGACCTAAAGCAGCTTTACTATTTTTACCAAAAGCACCATCTACTTTTAATTTAGCACCATAATCTAAATTAATAGCATGTTGGAAGCATCTAGTAATATTTGCTTGGGTCTTAGGACCAAAGACACCATCAGTAGCAATACTATGTCCAGTGAAGTTAATTGAGTGTTGTTGACCTCTTGAGATGATACTATCCAAGTTGTCATTCTTAGCAGCAGCTGGAACTACAGTACCTGTACCTAATGCTCCAGTTGTAGAGTTAACAATGTTATTCTTGAATGTTTGCCATACATTATCATTTAATAAACCATTACAGTTTGGGCATAATTTACCATTGACATCATAATGACGCACAACATGATCATTATCAATTCCATATTTCTTCATCAACGCTCTAGCTAACGCATAAGTATTAGCAAGAGTTTCATCACAAATATGAATTGTACCATCTTTATGGTTATCACACATCTCAATAGAAATTGAGTTAGTGTTTTTAATCGTACCATAATATGGGTGGTGATTTGATTGACATTTACCACCAACGCTATAAGCAGCATAATTATCTGGAACACTTTGAGTTACTGAATCATCATCTACAAAATAATGAGCAGATGCTTTAACAACTTCCCTAGCAAAGTATTTTCCGTTAGATTCATCACTATCACCATCGTTAGAAGTATAGTGAATGACCAACCATTTAATATCATTAGTATTACGTTGACTACCATAATTTTCTTTACGTGCTAAATTTTGTTTCATAACATATCCCATATGTTAATACCTCCTTTTTCATAATAAAAAGAGAGTATTTAACTACCCTCTTTGCTTTGCAAATGTAGAAGCTCTATCTCATTCTTCATTTTAGTAACCATACCATTGCCACCTAAAGCATGATATGCATCATACATTTCATTGAAATTATCATATGCATATGTAGGAATTGAACCCCTTTTCATATACTTTTCATGATATTCAATCAATTTTACTCTTAATAAGAGCATTGTACCTTTTGAGTTAGCTTCTCGCATTTCTCTTTCTTTTCTGATTCTTTCGTCTCTTTCAATCGCATCTTGTTTTGCTTTTTTCTTTTGTTCCTGTAAAAGCTATACAATGTACGAAAGAATAACCGGAAGAACAATCGTATAAGTTTTTATTAGAAATTCATACATAATTACTCACTTTCAATTTCTTCCAACTCTGGAAGTCCTGCAACGCTTGTTAGAATAGAAACCACACCAGATAGACAACTTGCACTAATGATCATTGCCCAATTGACTTCATTCATGACTGTAGATGTTCCAATTAGTGCTACAGCAGTTTGAGCTACTGTTTTGATTGCTCTAATACCTGCAGCTTTTACCCACTGATTAAAATCATATTTTTTAACTTTCAATTCAATCACCCTTTCTAGATAGTTTTAAGCCGTGTCCAGGGCATCAAAAAAAGGACTTTCGTCCTTTAATTATTTGCTTTTTATATATTTCAATATTGCATATCCTGTAGCATCAGCAAAACTATTTGATTGTCCAACTTGCAATATTAAATTTTTTTTAGTTACCTGAATAGAAATACCATCATGATCTTGATCTTTATGTGCTCGCGGTATCATGTGATTTGTTTCATCGCTAGTTTTCATAAATAAATCACAACTCAATACTCTGTATAAATCTGATATATTATGTGGTACATATTTATCCTCGCTATCAAACCCACTTACGAGCATTACTTTGCAATATATTTTTTTACCATCAATCCATTGCATCCCTGTTTCCCGTTCTTCTAAAGAAAACTTAAGATTTAATAATGTATTTCCATTTGCATTAACAAATTGAGACATAAGTTCCTATTTGCTAGCAATCAGTATCCTATTACTTGATATATTGTTCCTTCAACTGCAGTTATATACGTACCACCAATGACTTTAGTACATCCACTTAATGTAACATTTTTACCACTGAAAACAAGAGTCATTTCATATACTGTAACAGAAGAACCATTAGTTGTATGAACATCTGATAAATGTACTCTTGCACCTGCTTTTAATGACATTCTAGTACTTTTAGGATTTATCCAGTTATGACTTCTATAAAAGATTTCTAAATAGTCATAATTAGATATATCATCAGTTAATGTAAAATCACTTTGAGTTGCACCATCAAAAAGGACAGTACCAATTGGAATTTTAGTTCCATCATTTTTAACAAATTTCCCCATATCATGGAACAGCTTTTATTTATGACTAATATCTTCCAATGACTTTAGTAACAGTTGTACCTTGATTGTTAGATGAATTTGTCCATCTACAATTATCAATGTGTAACAGTTTTGATGCCTGATTATATTTAAAAGACATATTAGTAACAGTCCAGTTGTTAACAACACCAGAATATATGATCTCTCCATCAATAATTGGTGCAATAACTGCGCTATTATCACTAATTATGATTAACTCTTTAAATTTCAAAGCATCATCATTTAATGTTAAATCGTGACCATAGCCAAAATGACTACCACTCCAAAGAACAGCATCAGCATTGATTTCATCTCCGTTGGAATTAACAAATTTAGCCATAAATAACACCTCTTTTTATAGAAGTACAGCTATTCAACTGCACCTCCTTTGTCAAAGGTAATAGGTAAAAGGATACTGTTTTTAATATTGCTAGTAAACAGTACCCCCCCCCACGAATTTTTTAATTTTTGACATTTGTATGATCCTCTCTTTCTTTAATTCTTTTAATAAAAATCAAATAAGAAAAGATACATAAGTGCCTTTAGTTTTTTGTATAACTAATGATTGCTTTAAATTTATAATTTGCCCAACTGTAATTGTTAGCAAAACGAATATTGTTTACATTCAAAATGAAATACGTAGAGTAGAACGTTCCCGTATTCCCACCAGAATAATAAACAACTGGGAATCTATAGAAATCTTCTCCGTTTGTACATGTGACTTCATAATCAATGAATTCACCCAAATTACTGATTGAGTGATCTATAGTGCTTACTCCAACCCTTAGTCCAGTCCATGTAATGATTTTTTCATAAATCTTTTTACCATCCAACCAATATTTCCCTGTCCAGTGCTCATCAAGGGACATTTGTAAATCAAGCAATTCATTTCCATCTTTATCAATAAGTTTTGGCATGTTGACATTCAGATTAAAACTAATCTAAATGCTTTTCACCACCAATCTTTTTAAAGAACGAGAAAAGGCACTTTGATGTACCCTTTCTATTTTTGGTAAGTTGTGTGTGTGTGTGTGTGTGTGTACAACGCACTCACGTGTTTCAAAATCTTTCATAGTTAGCTCCTTTCAAAGAAAAAAGAGCAGAAATCAATCTACTCTTTGTAATATACTGCATCTTTTAAATCGGTTTCTAATTCACTGATTGTTTTTTCTAACTGCCCGATTCTCTTTTGTAAATCATTTAGTTGAGAAACTGTTATAAAAGTACTTTTCAGCTTGGTTAAAAGTGCTTGTAAAACATCATCAGTTAGGAATTTTTTTGACGAATCAGTGTTTGAGGCTCTTTCACCCATGTTCGAAAACATCCTTTTGAAATATTCTATCATTCATCAAGCCCTCCTTGATGGATTATGCTCCAAATACATCTGACCACATTGTATTTAATTCAGTATCAGTCATAACTACTAATTTAGCATTGATAGCTGAAGTCACTTGTGCTGCAGTTTGATAACCTGTATCATTTGTTAATGATGAGACTTTTGTTGGAATATCAGTCTTTTTAGCATATGAACTTAAATCTAATTCTCTAGATCCTAATTTTTCGAATTTAGAATTGATATAGATGTATTCATCATAGATGTTGTTATTTGAACCGCTATTAGCAACTAAATAGATAATACCTTTTTTACCAGTTGAAGGTAATGATTCGACAACTGAGTAATCGATTTGAGTTACTCCTGATACTGCAGATGCGATTTCTTTCGTTACATCAGCTGATTTAGCATATGCTGTTAAATCAACATTTACCGCTTTTGATGAATCAATGGTTAAAGCTGTACCATTTACTTTTACGCTTTCAATTTTGTTTGCTTGAGCACCAGTAGCAACACCATCTAATTTAGTTTTATCAGCAGCACTCATTAAACCATGTGTAGATGTTGTTGCATCTGCATAAGTAGTATTTGTTGGCACAACCCATGTACCATCACCTCTTAAAAATGATGCTTGTTTTCCTGCAGCTGGAGCAGGAACCAGCCTTACCTGCAGCACTTGCAGTAGCAGCTGTCATATTAGAATAAGTTGTATCTTGTGCTGGAATACCCAATCCAGTAATATCTGCTTTGGCAACAGCAGTAGCAGCACTTACATGACCTGTAGCATCTACAGTTACTTTATATAACCCTGATTTTTGAGCTGTATATGTTGGGTGAGTATATTTATTAGCACCTTCAGCAATACCACTCAATTTTGTTTTTTCTGCACTTGTATAATCATTTGAAGATAAACCTTTTCCAGATTCTTGCGCTACAAATTTTCCTTCGCCCCATGCTTTAATTTTTCCTAGGGCTGTTTTTAAAATTGGATCAGTTACAAAACTCATAATATTTTTTTCCTCTTTCTTTCTATAAATTTATTTAATTAAAAATTTCATTCCATATGTTTTCCAAGTCTTTATCTTGCATAATATCAAACTTGTCATCTAAATCAATTGACTTTAAATAACCGTCAACCTCACTACGAACAATCTTTATCCATTCTGTACGTTCTTCTGGAAGAATATCATTGCCATTTCCTATCGTAGATCTAACAATAAAAGATACGACACCAAGATGTACCTCCTTTAATTCACTAACTAACAGAAAAGATAAATTCAATAATCCATCTTTTTGAAATGCATCTTTATTTAATGAAAACACTCCATTTTCATCAATTTCCAACAACTGAGTTTTTTCAAAATAATTTGTTCTATAAAAACCTATAACACTAAAATTATCATAGGCTTCATCCTTGATGAATTGCATTTGAATGTTTCCACTATATTGATATGGAATATCACTAGTACTGCTAGATATAGTCAATCCTTTTTGAATAATTTCAGCAACAATCAAAATCATCACCTCTATTCTTTATACATAACCATTTTGTCAATAAGCTCTTGCAAATTAGGAATGATATCAAATTGACTTTTAACACTTTTAATACTTATCCCATCAATTTCTACAAGATATAAAGGCATCTCACTAACTGTACCTCCATTGAACGTATCACTATCTGTATACTGTGGAACAGTTTCACCCTCTCCACTAATAACCTTTATTTCATGCTTTTCATTGACACCATCTGTTTCAAAATGAGATACGATTAGATCATATCTTTTTTGACCAACAACACCATTTTCTAATTTTATTTCTTCATAAGAACCTGGTGCAATCCTATAAAATCTTCCTTGATTAATAAACAAGCCATCATAGATCTTTAAAAGATTATTGTTTATGATTTCACACTTCAACTGTTGGCCACATTTAAAAACACCATTGTATCCAAATAAACAATGGTGTATGTAAGCATCAATACTTGCTGTAACATTTGACTCATTCAATGTTATATTTTCTAGCACATCTAATCACCTACCTTATATTCAAATTTGCAATGCGAAATAATACCAGATATAGTTACCTTTAAAACTTTTTTTGTAATTTGTTCTTTAAATTCTATTCCTGTTATTTCTTCTTTGGAACCAACATAATCAAACAAAGAAGCTTCATCCGTTGTAAAGTTAATGTTAAGAGTATCCGTGCCATTCGTTTTTTCCGTCGCTTCAATAGAACTTTCTATTAATTTTGATTCATCTTCTTCATTTGAATTATCATAAAGATATGTTTTCCTTTTCAATCCTGCATACTTTGCATTTTCACTTGTATTCCATGTTCCATTATCTTGCAAAAATAAATTGACTCTTATTCTTTCGGTCAATTCACCCTTTCCAAGTGCAACGATATGGTTATACTTGCTTATTGCTTTTTCAGAGATCATGGAAATGCCATAAGAATTGTCATATCTTAATAATTCTGATAAATCAACAATAGGAACAGCTTGTAAATGCACCTTTTTATCATAAAACGTAATTTCTAGTTTTGAAGGGATATCCGCCTTAAGTAACATTTTTTCAAGTGCATCTAATAAATTCAAATCCCTTATTTGATAATTAACACCAATATCACTTAATCCTACGTTGTCTACAACAAAAAGATTATTAAATTTTCCATGAATAAGATTATCAATGACCTGATTGGCTTCTCCATTTGCGACATAATAGGCTTGTCCATCAGGTGGCTGAACATATTCTTTTTCAAGAAGACCTCTAAATGTCTTGCCTTTAAATGTAATTGAATTTTTAGAAGTATCTACTTTTTTACCATCTAGAATTCCACCAAATTCACATTCTTGACAATAAAAAAGAGAACCTTTATCAAATTCTCTGTTCCATGATCCTATTGAGATAGACATTTGATAATCATTTGATGCGACGTCATACTTCCCAATCTCAAAATCAATTGATGAATTTTTTAATACACCCAGTTCTTCATATTTGTCATTTGTATATATGAATTTCATTAAAGCCACCTCGGTTCTGTTCTCTTATCAAGAATAATCAATTCGGCTTTAAAAGTTCCATCCCAACCTAAAACATTTGAACCGCTAGGGATTTTTGTAAAAAAATCACTTCTGGACATATCTCTATAATTAAAGAGATTTCTTTTTTCACCATAAACTGAAATACCAAAAATAGTATTATCAGTAGAATTTATTTCTAAATACTCACCAGCCATCAATGATGTGTTAACTTGATATAAAATATTACCTACTTTTATATATGGATTTGCACATGGTCCATAAAACCTCATGATAAAATCAGCATCAGCTAATGAATCATTGATAGCTTGAACAGCACCTTTTTGATTGGAATATAAAAATGGATATCGATACGTATATTTCTTTATTCCTGTCTGATTGCTTTTATCATCATACATAACCAAATTGTATTTCTTCTCTTTGATCCATTCCTGTTTGATACAGAAAATACCAAGTTCTACATTGGTCCTTGTATTAATATTAGCAATGCTAGTGTTTGATGAAACAATATAGCATTTAATATAATAATCTCCAAAGTACAAAGTTCCTGGTGTTTCATTAATACAATCAAGTTCAAATATGTCGCACATTTTATCCAATGTTTCTTTTCTTTCTTTTAGACTTCCTCTCAATGTTAAAGTAATTGTATAAGTATAATTACCTATACTTAAACTAACACTGTCATTTTCAATTGTAGTATTCCATTTTCTTTGATGAAGATAGCCACTTGTTGGAAGAATATTTGCATCTACAAAGTCAACACTATAATTTTGAGAATTTATATATCTTACTCTCATGAAAATACAACCCCCAAACTTTTCAACATACGAATGAAATCTCTATCACTAAAATCATTACCTGTATCACCTTTATCAGCAATTACCTTCAATAATTTAATAATGATTTCTAATAGATAATTTACATCATTATTTGAATTTGATTTATTTTGTTCAGTATCAAAGCCTTCACTTGCTAAATCCAATGTTTGTTTTGAAATACCGTTCATTGCATCATATACATCTTTAGCATTTGCTTCAATCCCAACTGCAATACCTTGAGGAAGATATTTACCAACTTCATCAGCCATGACTTTTGAAGGTGAATGAATTCCAAAGAAAGATTTCAATCCATTTAAAACAGCATCTCCAAATCCCTTGATTTTTCCTAAAATCCAATCTTTTACAGAATTAATACCATTCCATAGACCTTTAACAAGGTTAACACCAACATTTGTACTTTCAGAAAAGGAATGTTTAATACCATCAACAATTGCTTTTCCACATTCTTTTATCCAAGAGAGCATTCCCTTAATACCATCACCAACATTTTTAATAATATTTTTTCCTAAATTAAGCCATTGAAACGCCATAAACGCTGAAACGATAGCTTGGATTATTTGAGGAATATTAGCCACGATTGTTGGAATTGCACCAATCAATCCCTGTACTAATTGCCAAATCAATTCTGCACCTTTTTGTAAAATTGTAGGGAAATTATCATTAATGATGTTTGCAAATGTCGTTATGATATTAGGAACATATTCTACAAGTATTGGTATTGCTGAAATGATTCCATCTAACAATCGGCTTAATAAATCAAACCCCTTAGAAATCATCTCAGGTGCTTTTTGTGCAAGATTTGTTCCTATATCCTGTACAAACTGTAATATTTGAGGAAGTACAACAGGAACGTTTTGTACAAAGCCTGTTACCAAACTATTCAAAAGATCATAACCTTTTTGAAATAGAATAGGTGTTGCTGATATCAATGCAGTAGCAAATCCCTGAACAATGTTTAATGCCATTGGGACAGCATTATCAAAAAGAAATGTAGAAGCTGTAGTAATCAAATTGGATAAGGCACCTGTAACATCCCCTCCAATAGCAACATTTCCTAAAAAATCTTGTGCTGCAGCTTTCATTGAAGCAAATGAACCACTAAACGTAGTAGCTGCTTCTTTGGCGGTTGTTCCTGTAATGTCTAAGTTATCTTGTATAACTCCTATAGCTGTATAAACATCCGCTAGATTACTAATATCATACTTTTGACCACTCAACTTTTGAGCATCTTTAAGAAGTCGTTGCATTTCTTCTTTTGTTCCACCGTATCCAAGCTTCAAGTTATCAAGCATGGTATAGTTTTGCTTTGCAAAACCTTGATATGCATTTTGAATATCTTGTATATTGGTACCAAATTTATTGGAATTATCAGACATATCCTGCATAGCTCGGTTAGCTATGTCGGCCGCCTTACTTGTATCGCCTTTTAAACTTGAAATCAAAGACGCTGAAAATGAAGTAACATTTTCCATATAAGCATTTGCACTGACACCTGATGTTTTATAGGCTTCTTTTGCATAAGCTTTCATTTTATCAGCGTTTTCCTTATACAACGTTTCAATCCCACCTAAAGATTGTTCTAAAGCACCACCTTCAGTAAAAGCCTGAGATACAACTTTTCCAATTCCAGCAGCAACAATGATATTCTTTATTTTTGAAGCAATTGAATTTCCCGCTTTTTCTCCTGCTTCTTCAAGGTCTTTCCCCATGACCTGTTCAATCATGCCCTTCATTCCTTCAGCAGAGGGAACAATTTGAACATATGCTTTTGCTAAATTGGTTGCCATATTATCCTCCTTCCCTTATAATCTCTAATCTTGCTTTTTCATATTCTTCAACAGTTTGAAAACCATCATTGACAGTATTTTCTTCTCCATTGTTTAAAATAAGTGATACTATCGATTTAGGAGGATTGATGCCTTTTACAGGATCTTCTGTTTTCATCCAAATCAATCTTGTCAATTCATCTGAAATCATTGATAAAAGCAATTCTCCAAAAGGAACCTTTTGATTGCTCAACTTCATTTTTATTCTTGAATTTTCCCTCAAACCAACTGAAAAAGTCGCAACCATATATGCTGGAAGCGACTTATAATCATATATTTGATAAGTTTCTGCTAAATCACAAATTAAAGCATCCTCATCTGTTTTTATCATGTTGGCGAGGATCACTAGTTTTTTACTGTTTTATTTGAATTAAAAATGTCCATGATGTTTTCTTGCATTTTGCTTGTAAGAACTCTACCTGTTTTTTTATCTCTGCAGAATTTTTTTAATCTTTCATATTGGGCATTTCCTAAAAGCTTTTTAGCAAAAGGAACAACACTTAAATATTCATCATTGTTCATTTCACTTAAAATTTCAATAAGTTCCCAATCATCACCTACTGCATCATCTACAGAATAATGAAATCCTTGTTTTGTAATACCAGTTATCTTCATCTAGATTACTCTCCTTCTTTTTTCTTGATCATATAATCATAATGGGATGTTTCTGTTTCATCAGGAACTCCTGAAAAAGTTATTTCATAACCAATAGCATCACTATCAGAATATTTAATTTCACCAATTTCAGTAATCCCAGCACATGGAATAACAAGCCTTTTTAAAATTTTCCCTTTTAGAATCATATCAATGACCCATGAAAACTGTTCAGGTTCCTCATTTTTAGCTTTGATTGTTAATCCAGTATCTAAATCTCCAGTAACATTGCTAGAACCATAAACTGTCTTCAATACATTTACGTTCAATGATTCAATCAACTTTAATTTAAATGTATCCTCTTTTCCAGAAAATAAATTTAAAACAACAGCTCCACCCCATGCTTTTTGAGTATCTGTTTCAGGTGAGTTATTGTTTGAAACTCCATCATCTGAACAATATCCTAATGAATTGAATTTAGCATCCAATTCACTTTTTGCATCTTCTGGTAGTTTTGTACCTAAAGGTGCAACAAATACTGAACCACCTATTTTAGGTTTAGCTGCACTTACATTTTTTGCGTCCATCTATATCTACTCCTTTTTAAAAATATCCAATATCAAACACAGCCTGATATCGATATTTCTTTATTGTTGTATCTGTATAATCATAATCACTATTGAGATGTAATGATGTGATCTCATCCAACTCAATTAAGTCATACATGACATCTTTTACTTTTTCATTGAGTAAAGATGCTTTATATTTTGAAGACGAATACGATTGAATAAAAAAAGTGGCCGTGTTTGTAAAATCAAATCTACTACTGCCACTTTTACCAATGATTACATATTCAACTTCATTAATATTTTCAAATGTCACAGGAACATTCAATTTGTTTTTAAGATAATTAAAAACAATTTCTTCAATCATTTTTATCACCTCAAACTTTTAATCAATGTATTGTTTTTGTAGTTATCTTTTATTGTTTCTATTGTATCTGCTCTAACAGATGCATTTACACGATTAGTTCCAACATGAGAAGATATCTCATACCCTCCACCACCAGCAGCTGCTTTGGTTGCTTCTGCATGTTCTAGGCAAATATCCATCATTTCTTGAGATCTAAGTAATTCCCTTACACCTTTTTTATCAAGTACTATTTTAGCCATATCTTTCTACCATTACTTTCTTATTCCAGTCTAAAGGAATATTTTCATCTATTCCTTCAATTGCAAAACCTAATACATGCCACTTTCTTCCTAAAAAAACAACATTGTTATCTTCCCAAGAATTTTGGTCACCTTTAGGAATGGCAAGTGTATAAACTGCTTTTTTACCAGTTAAATTTTGTGAAGTAATAATATCATTGGCTGATGATGGTGAAACAAGAACATTTTCAACTATGATTTCTCGTTCTCGATAAATAGCTTGTCCAAAAGGATCTTCATCAACCTGTATTTTTTGTAATAAAACAACAGGAATACCTTTAATCATTGCCATAAATATCAATTACACCTATTCTTTGTCTACGCAAGCCTAGTCTGGCAAGCTCACTTTTTTTAATGAACAAACCTCCTCCAGGTACCAAAAAAGTACCTGATACAGAGTATCCAAGAGCTGACTGTGACATTTGTTCCATAGGTTCGCTGTTGGTTGAAGTCATCAAGTTACGAGCAATAATATCAACACATACACTTTTAACTACATTTTCATATACATCTCCATTTTCTATCATTTGGTCAAGATTTTTCCCAACTTTTTTTGCTTCTTGTCTCAAACAATCTGAAACAACCGTTAATAAAAATGTTGCCTTTTTTGTTTCATCTACTGTTAAATCTCTAAACAGCAAAGTAACATCATCTATTGTTACAAATGGTATCATTACTCATCAGCTCCACCATCTTTAGGTGGCACATCTTTATTAGCATTCTTTTTAGGTTCTTTTTTCTTTTTTTCTTCGATTTCCCAATCACCACCACTGATAATCAAATCAGTAGTGATGGTTGCACCTGTTTTTTTATTCCTATATGTCGCCATTATGCTTTTACCACCCTTGTAAATGAATTAGCATCTAGGATTCCCCATCCCATGAATACTTCAGCACGAATATATACTTGATTATATCCTTGTAAGTCTTTTCCTGAATTGTCAGGATCACCATATTCGATAACTTTTAATGGAATATCTTTTGAATATCCCCATTTGAACATGTTAGCAAAATCACCAACAATTGCTTGGTCTTTTGTTTCTGAACCAAATGATACTGTATTATTTGTATCTAATGCCTGAGAACCCAATGTTGATGGTTTACCACCAAAGCGGAACTCAGGATACAATGGATCTCCTGTCGTAGATTTCATTTTTGATAAATCACTACGTACTGCAGAATTGATTACAATACCTGTTACTTCACAATCAGCATCCTCAACTGTTGCAATTGCTGTATCTAAGCAATCATCAGGTTTATCATTTGCATAAGTAACGGTTTGTGTAACTTTACTATCAAAGTTATTTTCTCCTACTACTGCAGATTTTTCGCCAGTTCTAGGATTTAAGCCATGGAATGCAGCAATATCTAAACCTCTAGCAACTTTTTTAGCAAATCCTTCATTAAATTCTTTTAAAATATCTAATTGTTCTTCTTCGCTTGCAAACATAAATTCATTAGAAACACGAGCACCATATTCAAATTTGATTGGAACAATAATTACTGGATCCACTGAAGCTCCGCCTTCACTTTTCTTACCATTTTCAGCTACGATATCTACTTCATTATCCATAGAAAAAGTAAATTCTTTTGAACCATTAAATGGAATTGGTGTTTGCGCTGATAAAACAGCTAAACTTGATTTTCCTTTTACTTTGTTGATTAGATCCTTTGTTAATACAGGATCAAATAAATTTCCTTTGCTTAATACTGCCATTATTTTAATCTCCTTGTCTTAAATTTTTTAATAATTTCTTTAAAGCAACATTTCTTGCTTGTTCTTCATTAGCAACTGTTTGTTCACCTGTTGCTAAAGGTGGTTCTTTTTGAAAAAAGCCAGCAAATGATTCAGCATCCTTACGAATTTCTTCCTCAGTAGAACCTTTTAAACGTGAAGCGACAGCTGAAGGCAATCCCATTTCATTTGCAATTCTCGTTTTTACTGAGTCGGACTCATATTTTGCAATTTTCCCTTCATATTCTTTTTTCATGGTTGCTAGGTCATCTGGTGAAGTATAACCTTCATATTTTTTACTGATTTCTTTTTCATAATCGGCTTTTAATTCTGCTAATTTGTCAGGACTTACAAATCCTTCATATTTTTTGTTTTCTCTAGCCAATCTTTCTTTGATAGCTGTATCAAATTCTTCTTGTGTTTTAATTTCTTTAAATTCACTCATTTGTATTTCTCCTATTTACCGTTAGTAACGTAATTTGCATAAAAAAAACGAACTTTCGTTCGCTTAACAACTTATTTTTTGTTTTTTCTTAACCCCTTTGTATGTTGCACATGCCCAATGGGCTAAGATTACACTATCAAGCAATGCTATTTCATGTTCTTCCATCATTGCTTTAAATCCAAAACCGCCATTTGTACCAATCGCCCTTCTTTTACAGTTGGTTACAATTTGTTTTAAAGATGGCTGGTCATTATGACATATGTTTTTTGAAGATGTAACTGCCTGTTCAAACATATTGTTTGCTACAACCACATCCGATACCTTAGGAAGTACAGGTTTCAGCTTTATTCCGTAGTCCTTGATTTCATCACTCAATATCTGTTGAGAGCCACTTCCATCAATAACAACTTTTTCTATGTCCGCTTCTTTTAGAAATGAAATAATCCATGTATTGCCATTTCTAACACTTTGACAATCAATCGATTCAACAAAAATCTTTTCATCTACCTTTGTAGCAATCGACATGGCAACATGTTTCCCATCTACTCCATATTTGATACCCACAAAAAGCTTATTTTGAAAATTGGGAACTGTTACAACTTTGAGATTTTCCCATTCCTTTTTCGAAAATTCACTGCCTTGTGAATAGGATAGCCAATGTCCTAACCTTTGAATATTGAAATCAACATCATCTGATGTAATTTCATTTTCAATTACACGTTCTGTCAATCCTTGTCCTAAGGACGGGTTAGTTTCATACCAGACATCTCTATCATATGGATCATGCATATGCTCAATAGACCATTCGGCCCAGCCTGTATTCTTGCTTTTCCCTTCTAGAACCTTATCTCTCATTTTTTGAAATACTGTCCCATGAGAAATTGCAGTTGGTGGTGTTCCTAACATAATGGTTTGAGGATTGGAACTTGCTGAAATAACATACTTTAGCGCACTTTCTTGATCAATCGTGTATTCCTGTGCTTCATCAATAACCAGCACGTCATATCCTTCACCTAAACCGCCTGTATTAGAACGAGTTCTAAAATTAACAAGATGATCTAATTTATAGGCTTTTCCTTTTTCGTTCAATAAACGAATATTTTCCGAACCTTTTGCCTTGACTGACGTATATTCTATTTCCGCCTGATCAAGCAGTGCACATATTGTTTCAAAAACTGAATGTGCTGTAGAAATCATGTGAGCCGTATAGAGTATCTTTTCACCATGAGTTATTCCCCACATGATTCTCATAATAACATCTTCAGTTTTCCCATTTCTTCGAGGCAAGCTATAACAAAAAAGGGAATGAACCCACATTTCCTCTTTATCGATTGCTAATATGTCATAAATCAATAGTTCCTGCCACTCTCTAGCAGTTCTACCGGTTTTGTTGTAAATTTCTACCGCTTCCTTCCCTTTTGTTTCAATATAAGGAAGCACTAACGAAGTTGTAGGAGTTTGTCTTCCAATCCTTTTTTCAGACATTCCTTTTACCTCCTACTTCATATTCGCTTTTTTTGGTGGTGGTCGATACTCTTCACTGACTGAATAACAATAGTTACAGTTAGGTATATAGCACTCAAAAGTGATTTTTTTCATTTTTTGATGCTTTTTCTTATCGTAATATGGTTGAATATCACTTACAAAGCATACATGTCTATGCGGTCTTAATCCTTGTGCCATAAACTTCCTCCTTTCTTCTAAAATCCGTATAAAAAAAGCGAGCCTTTTGAACTCGCTAATATTCATATTTAATTGTTATAATCCAACGGCATTGATAACTGACCGTTGTATTCTTTGATTTTTAAACTTGTATTGACTTCAGGAGACCATGATTTCAAATAATTTTTAGCATTTTCATAATCGGTCTTTAGTGTATCTCGATATGAGCCTAATTTAAAATACTTTTTATAGTCTCTCCAGATGTTACTGAAAAGCTTTCTGCTCATTAATTGATATGCTCTAGATTCAATGCCTCCTAGTACACTAATTACAGTTGTCTTGGCGATTCTTTCAAGCATATATTGTTGTGAGCTGTCAATCGTTGTTGATTTTTCTAAATCAGATACCTTTTCTTCAAGAACATCAACTCTTTGAGCTGTTTCTTCTTGAACTTTAACACTCAAAAATAAGATCTCTCTATCAGTTTTTGGAAGTTTGATTTTTTGTTCCATTTCTTCAAAACGATTAACATATTTAGCAGTAAAGATTACACCTTTTTCACCTGTTAGTTTGTTTGCTACCATTTCACAACCTTTCTTAGTTAGAAGGTAGCAATTACGGGTTTCACCTTTACCATCTTTATACTCACTAGGAATAAAGAAATCTAACGGGCGCAATTTTGCGCTGGTTAAAATATCCTCATAATTACGTACTTTTTTCAATAAATCCTTATGTTTCATATCAATCATTTCAGCAACTTCTCTACTGTCGATTGTTTCGATTGTTGATGTGTTCATTAATTGATTATCCATTGAAAGCACATCCTTTCTTTTGTGCTTTTGCACCTTGAACATATCCAAATACAAAGAATTTACAAATTAAGTCAAAATGTCCTTTACTTGCTTTTTCTATTTTTCTAATATCTTCAAAAGTTAGATCATATCTAGTGTTTAACTTTCCTTTTGCGTTTTCAATTGCTTTTAATGCGTTTAATCTTCCCATTGTCTTTTACCTCTTTCTTTAATTGTTTTCCAAGGCAAAATGTAGTACAATAATCTTGCCTCTTTTGGCAATAGTTAGTTGTAATGTTTGGTCACGGAGCAACTAACTATTTTTTTATGCTTTCATAAACCTTTTGAATACCCAATGAAATAATTTCAGTTTTGGTTAAATTCAATTTCTTTTCACATTCATCAAGCATTTCTTTTTCATCTTGAGTAAGTCTAACACCAATTCTTATATTTTTTGGGTTTTCTGTAGGTCGTCCAGTTCTTGGACTCATATAGTCAACTCCTTTCTTTTAACTTTTGTACAAACAAAAGTCAAGAGCTTCTTTACAAAATAAAAACCGACTACTGTCGGTTAACTATTCATATATAAATAATACTTGTCTTTAATATTTTTTGGTGCATCTTCTTTTAATTTGATGTCACCTGTCTTTTTATCAACGTAGCACCAAGGAGCAACTTCTTCTTCAAATATTTTAATAAGTTCTTTTTGCCTTTTTGTGGGATTAACCATCATAACCAAGCACCTCCATAACTAATCTGTCTAAAAATTCATCAGAAACATTGTTTTGCTTATTCAAGACAATACAATCTGCTATCAATTCATTCAATGATTTTGTATTTTTAAATGATTCTTGTGCATTTTGACTTACGTTTTTTCTTATATACATTATATCATTTGTTTCCTGATTAAGCACATAATTTCTCAGTTTTTCTTCTAAATCATTTTTGGCTTGTAATTCGTTTATATTGTTTGCTTGTTGATATTTTCTTACAACTTCCCAATGTTTTTTATGACCACCTAGTTCATGATTTAATACATCATCTAAATTTTTAGATGGAAAATATGAAGTATCAACAATTTGTGAAAACTTATTGCTTATCAGTTCTTCACATATAAATAAATCATTATTTATATGATCATAACAGGCAATACCCTGTAATGCATTTTTTTGAACCACCACGATATTGTTTATTTTTCCATATCGATATTCTTGATTTATTTTAGTATTTAAGTATTCACACATTCTTTTTGAATTTTGCGAATATGTTTGACAATAGATATTAGGATATTTGTCATTTTTATACGTAACAAAAGAAATCTCTTTTTTTCCTAATTTCATATTGAATGGTTTCTTTGCACCCATAAAATTTGAATTTTTCCTAATATTTTCTCTATAATCAATTCTTTTACTCCAAACATCCTGTACTTTCTTACTGCCATCTCTAGGATCATAAACTACAGTACAGTCGCAATTCGCATGTCTTCTAAAAACATTATTACCTGTATTGCTAACTTTACTGTAATCATAAACACCAGCCATTGACTGACACCATTTACATGTTTTTCCAACTGTTGTTCTAATGATTTTAGGCCTTAACCCCGCATTGTAATGAAAATCAGCATTTTTTCGAACTGAATCATCTACGACCGACTTTGCATTGGTTTCTAATGAATCAAGAAAGCTTTTTTCACGTTGGGAATACTTATCAGCATTTGAAATATAATCAATGATGCTTGCTGTTTTTTCTTTGCTATATTCAGGAACAATTGCTTTTAATCCTAAATCAGCTTTTTTATTCAAAATATTTTGTGTAGCCTCACATTGTTTGGATACCAAATCATAATTTTGTTTGATCATTGGTTCAAGTAATCTTTGAGCAATGTTGTAATACATTTTTCCATCAGGAAGCATTTCTTCGTTGATATTTTCTTGTATTACCTTTTTTAAAGAAACTCCTAATTCTTTTGCAAAAGAAAGAGAGTCGGTATAATCTACCGCTCCCTGCTTTTGTCTTATTAAAATTGATTTTATTTTTTCATTAGCTTTTATTTCTTCATCAAACTGTTTTTGAATTTCTTCTAATAAAGAAGGAACGATATCATTATTCATCTATTTCTTCCTTAAACATATCATCTATATTTGAAGTTGATGAAGATGCACTATAATCGATTCCAGTAAGTTCTTTTAGATTGTCCTTATCAAAATATCCTGGTACAGCCTGATTGATTTTAATTGCTCCATCTCCAATAACTGAAAGAGCTGAAGCATCCGGTTCAAAAATCGGTGCCCATTTGATTTTTGTTAAATAAATTTGATCTCTTGAATATGTATAACCATCTCTCAAACATGCTGCTAAAAATCCAGCATTGATAAAACCTGTAGCAAATGTTTTTTGAGCTTTTCTTGCTTTCAATCTTAAATTTTCATGTTGTGCCTTGATTGCTTCAACACTTGATGGATTTTCAGTAGAAAAACCTAGATCATCTAATGTCAACCCTGTTTCACCAGCGAAAAGACTGGCCAACATTTTTAGTTGTTCAACATAGGGTGCCATTGATTGTTGGGCAAATTGGCCTACAGTAGGCTTGTCCCCGTCTTCATCCTTTGAGATTTGCATCAATGATGAAATAGTTGCCTTCCATTTATCCATTTCAGCTCCTGGTTCAAGTCCTAAAACATATTTTTGTGGGAATGAATAGAACTCAGCAGATACTTCACTTCTTTTTAGAGTTCTCATAGCTGCTTGCTGAATAGAAATACATGCTCTTGAAATAACTGAATGTCCAAATGGCCTTTTAGCATCAGGTCTATTAATAATTGGAACCAACAGTGGATACGGAGCTTTATTTTTGATTTTATAAGGTTTTTCACCTCTTTCATAAAAATATGTAACTCCTTGAATAAAATATGCTTCAATAATAGGATTCCCTAGAACATCTTCCTCTAATATGGCATATCCTTCAATCAACATATTTGTAATAGGATCAATAATCCCTGTTGCATGTCTTCCATCAATTACCTGTAAGCGAGGCATTTCTCCAACCTTTTGAGAAATATAAATAAAAGAACATGATGTAATCAATGATGAAATAATTGCACTGTCAAACAACACATCAGGATTATTCATGTCGTATATCTCTTGCATATTGAAATTATCATTAGAAAATTCAACAAAGGAAATTCTATCAGCAATAGAGTCAACAGCCTTTGAACACCATCCTAGACATTCTTTTAACCATCTAAATTCAGGCGGTATTACACTTGAAATATCAATCATTTGATTTTTCATTTCGTAATAATCGTATCTTGTTTCGCATCTTTCTTTCCTACTAGCAAGTTTTCTTCTTAAATATCCCATTCCTTTGTATTTCATATATCTTCTATTCCTTTCATAATTTCGTTTTGAGAGCCGTTTTCATAATCCGTGAGAAAATATTCACAGTACGGCGTGAAGTCCGGAGAACGCATTTTTAGGGGTAGTATGCCCCGTCCTAAAAAACGATTATTTTTTGCTTCGATACGTAGTCCAATCAATTGTTTGTGGCAGTATCCTGTTTGATATGACTTTTTCGGTTTTTATTGCGTTATTAGCAAAGATTTTGTCACTCTTTTGTCTATTGCATGTCATATGAGCCAATTGTAGGTTATCTAAATCACTTGGATGTCCACCTTTTGCTACTGGTATGATGTGGTCAATACATGGTGACAACGGATGTGGATATTTATAACTAAAATCTACTGGCTTTCCACAAATCCCGCATATAGTTTGAGTAGCATATATTCTTTTCTTGTTGTTTTCAAATTGCTTTCTATGTGCTCCATCTCTGTCTAATCTTTTGACTGCCATAGTTATACCTCCATTTTTAAACAAAACAAAAAGCTCCTGAAACAAGAGCTTTTCATAATACTTCAATTGACAACAAATCAATCATAAATGAATTCAAGACAAAGCGTTGACATTGTGGATGTCATCTTTTTGAAAACTTCACAATAACATAATAGCACCAAATAAAGGGGGAATCTTCCACATAGAAGCAATTTTTTAATCTTTTTTTAGTAAATTCAATAATATATTGTCGGCTTTTCGATAAAGACTTTTATTATTAACAATATTGTAACGTTGTAAGCATTGAGTCTTTGAAAGATTATAATAGAAGTCCTCTATGAATTTTCTATCAAGTGCATCCATCTTGTTAAGATAATATTCAACAGTAGCAATACGTACATCCCAATGTTTTAGATCTTCTAAGTAATCTTTTTCATTTGACTGAATATAATCAACAATTGATTTTTTCAATTGATCCTTTTTATCAATCAAGTAGTTATACTTGTCAGCACTATCTTGAACAAAACCACCTAATCCATCACCTTTACCAGGAGACTTAATAAGTTCCAATTTTTCTTCAACCTCTAAAAGTTTATTTCTAAGTGTTTTAAGAGGTGCTTCATAATCGTTGATTAATTTGTCACGTTCTTTGATTAGACTCTTATACGTACGAATTTCATTTCGAATAATTGGTAATGTGTGTATTGTTAAATGCATTTGTTATCCTCCTTGTGTTTTTAGTTCTTTTAATCATGCTAAAGATGTTCGTTATACTCAGCCATTCCATGTATTTCTTAAAAGTACAATATTTTTTTCTGTTTTGCAGAATTTTTTACACTAAACATAACTTAATAAATTACTTATAACCCCTAAAAGTGTTAAATTTTTTATATTCTTGAAACTCCATGCTTTCTATTGATTTATCAACACTTTTGTGGATTGTTACTCTTAAAAATTTAACCTTGGACATTGAATATCGTAAAACACACTATTTTTTACACTTTTTCAATGTGATTACCTTGCTTGTCTCTTTATGAATTATCACTAAAGAATCTATCGTATTTTTTAGAAACCAATAATCTTTAGGATTCAATCCATTAGCAGTAATCAACTTCTTCATTGCTAAATTAATTCTTTTTGGATGTTTCATTTGTTACCTCTTTTTTTTAAACGCGGATAGTAATCGTCGCTTCATCGAACTCATTCATTGAATCTAATGAAACTGATTTTATTTCTCGATCCAATAGATTTCCATCTAGATTGTTTAGATTGTTTTTTTCTGCTTCTGGTACAACTATTGTTGCTTTTCCTGCTCTTTGAATTAAATATTTTTCAACAGGATGTTTTTCTCTTTTAAAATATTCTCTAATTGTCATTTTCTAATTTCTCCTTTCTTCCAATCTTCATAGATGCCTAATTTCTTATATTTTTTCTTGATTTTTCTTGGAAGCCTTATTTTTTTACTTTTTCCAATAATTTTTATTACAATTTTGACAGTTTGATTGATTATACGTATCACTTCATCAAAAAAAGCTCTAATAGGATTAGCAATTACTTCACATAACTTATCAAATGCATCTCTCATTTGAATTGCAGCATCTTCTAATGTCATTTATTCTCACTTCCTCTTTCTTTTTTCTTTCAACTCATTTTGCTTCTTGTAAGTAGATTCTAATGTTTGAGCAATTAATATTCCTTCTTTTGTAAGTTTAGGATCATCATAAATCAGCTTCTTATTACACATGATCAGTCTTTGTGCTTTTGTAATCAAAGCAAGATTGTCAAGTGTTACATTTTCCTTGTTTCCATCTAAAAATAATAGTGATTTATCTTCTGGAATAGGTCCATATTCCTTTTCCCATAACAAAATATGTTTTGGTTTCCAATTGATCAAGTGAGAATATTTGACACCTCTTTTATCAGATACCTTGACATAAATATATCCATCCGACCTTTTTCTTTCAGCACCAACAGGTACCCAGTTTTTAGGAGTATGTCCTTTTTGAAATTCGGTTTCAACCGAAAGATGTTCTCCTTTTTGGATTGGATTTGCTGGTCTAGATCCTTTTTCAAATCTTCCTGTAAGCCCTGAAATTAAATGAAGATTTCTTTTTTGTGCCTTTATTTGCTGACATGAAAAAGAAGTATTGAATTTTTCATTCATCAGTCTTGTACACTCTCTATTGCTGATGCCTTGATAAATCTTTTTCAGATATTCGACCTGTTCATCATTCAAAAGCTTTTTGTGTTTAATTCTAGAATAATCTATTTTAGAAATCCCAGATATAATTTTATGATTATCCTTGTAGCTTTTTATAGTTTTAGCACTCAAATTCGTTCCAAACTTTTTATTGAACATATCCGCTATTTCAGAATTCAATCGACCAGGAGCTATTTCAATGATGTAATCACGCATTTCCTGCGTATATCTCATACTCATTTTTTACTTTCAATGCCTAACATTTTGGGAAGCACAGGAGTTTCCCGATTGTAATCAGCTTGAAATTGGGCAGCTTCAATATGGACTCTAGCGTTATCGACAATTTGTGCACTAATATCTGCCATTGCTCTACTTCTTTTTATTTCGGCCTGAAGTTCTTCGTCCGTAAGATCATCATCGTTCAGTCTTTCTAATTGTTCCATCAAGATATTGTGCATATCCGTTAGTTTATTTCTTGGCATTGTTCCACCTCACTTCTATTTTGTAGCAGCAATGTATACTCTGCTTCTTTCTTTTTCTGCATCATCGTTTTCCCAACAGACATATCTAAGTGTTGTTGCTGGTTCATCATGATTGTACATTTTCATGAGAGTAATAACATTGCCACCATTTTTAATATAAAAATATCCAAACGTTTTTCTAAGGGAATGCATTCCAAAAGTAGAAACAACACCGACTTCATCTGCATTTTTCTTCATGATTTTGTAGCCCATTTCACGTGTCAAAGGCAAAACATAAGAAATACCTGATTGTTTTTTCTTTTGACCTTTGAAAAGATAATCATGATCAGCAAGATGATTTCTTTCAATGTAATCCAAAACATCTTTATGAAGCCTTTTATCCATACGATAATGTTGCATTTTGCCTGTTTTAAGCTCTTTGATATGAACATAGCCCTTTTTTACATCAATAACTCTTAACTGTAAAAGATCATTTGCTCTAAAAGCAGTATTGAAGCCTAATAAAGCAATCATATAATTACGATCAGCTTGATATCTTTTTACATCAGTTGTTGCAAGGTCTCTTTTTAAAAGAAGATTATTCATAAAAGAATTCAATAATCTCTTATCTTTGATTGGCAATGTTTCTTTTTGACCTTTGAACGTTTTTACTCTTCTTTTCGCCATGTCCATTCTCCTCACATTTGAATATTTTTACATTTTTATTACTTTATAAATTTTTTACTTTCATTTCTTTGATTTTTAAATGACAATTGTCCAACAATTCGTCTACTCCTAAATTTTCTTTTTTAGAAACATACACAAGCAAAGAAATTGCAGATAAAAGAATAAACTCATTGTTACAATCCTTTGTCCCACCAATTCTAATTTTTTCTTGGGGGCTTTCCTGTACAACCTGAACAATCATATGCTCTTTTCCTCCTAATCGTACTTTTCAAGCATAGAAAGTGCTTCATCATCAATCGGTATTTTTTCAACCGGTTCTACATAGTTGCTTTCTTTTTGAAAATCCTGATAAATATTCTTTTCAAATGCGCTTTTAAAATAATTCATCCGATTTTTTAAATGTTTAGTTTTCATTTTTTTCAAAATATACTCACACTTGCAATTGATATCAATACCATTAAAAGATTGTTGATACGTATTTACAAGGTCATCAACAAAACTCACTTCATCTTCTAATATTAAATCTTTTTTTAAAAGACATTCAGTAATGTAGTTTAAACGAGGAGCCTGCTCCTCAGTTTTATCTTTCTCTTTTATCTTTTTATCTTTTATCAATGTATCTGTATCAGATACAGATACTGATACAGATACATAGGGGTTAGGGTTAGGTTCTTTTAGGTTACGGCTAGGTTCTTTTAGGTTTTGTTTAGGTTTTTCTAGGTTATGTCTAGGTTCTTCTAGGTTTTCTTTTATTTCTTGAACAACCTCTTTGTCTTTCTTAGGTCGACCACCCTTTTTTCCATTTTCAACACTTGCAACATAACGTTTATTTGCATTATCAATTGTAGGAATCATAGCCGTTAAAAGTGCCTTTGTTATTGGTGATAGATCATCCCTCATTTCACCTGTCAAACCATACTCGGCAAGTGCCTTATAAACCTCAAGCTGCATTGATTCATCAAGTGCGTTGATTGAATCATAAAAGCTTTTATAAAATATAAACCCGTCTTTTTTTTGAATGTTTCCCATATAAAATAACTCCTTTTTTAGGAGCTATTCTATAGCCCCTTGAAACTTATTATTTGCATTTACTACTTTTCTTTTTTCTTGCAGCCTTGAACCAACAACAATTGGTGGAAGTTCTGGAGCAACTTCACCATCAAGATTGATTTGCCCTTGAACAACACCACCTAATTCTGAAAGTTTTGAACCTAAGAACTCACCTGTCGCAGGTTCGAATTCTCTCGTATTTACTAATGTAATAGGTTCGTTTAATTTAGGTGAAAGTTTTGGTGTAACCTTATACCCTACTGTCAATTCATTTCTTTTTTTGTTTGGTGTGATTCTAATGCTTACCTTAATTTCTCTCGCCTTTAAATCCGTGCTTTCATCATTGATATTGAACATCACTTGCTCTAATGCGTTATCGATTTGTCGGATGATATTTCCACCCTCAATATCCAATATAGATCTATTTCTATTCATACTGATCACCTATCTATAAAGCAAGAATTACATCTTTTCTTTCAATTTCTTTATCAAGAGCAAATTTAAAGTAATCTTTTAATTCATCTTGAACTTTTCTTTCAAAGATTCCTTCATCACATACCATTAGAGCTACCTCTCCATCATGATCCACTCTTAAATTAAACTTTCTTCTGATTTGATTAAGCTCTGGATAAGTTCCAATAGGCGTTAACGCAACAATCGGATTGATTGTAACAGCTTCGTTTGTATTAACTCCTTCTGTCACTTTCAATTGTGCTCCAATTCCATTATCAACTGCCTCAACTTTGCTCACTTTATATAGTTTAGATATGCTTTGAATAAAATTATCAGTGTTTTTGTCTTGTACAAAACAAGTATTAACGTTAATGATCATTTGTTCAGCAGGAATGAATCTGTTCAAAATAGCCTTTGGAATAATTGGGTTTGCTTCAAAAATTAATTGTCTTCCATATGTATTATCTATAGAAGTGTATACTTTGATATTATTTCCTTCGGCAGTTATAATTACTGGCAAATGAACATTAATTGCTGTACTATCATTTTCAATGAAGTTTTTGATCATTTGTTTAAGCGCTGTAAGGCTTTTTACTTCAACAGGATTAATTCTTGGCACTGTGTAACGAGTAAGATTTTCTCCTTGATGAATATATCTTTCACCAAAAAGATTACATTCTTCTACACGACAGTTTTCTTGGGCATTTGATAATTCTTGAATTTTTTCTATTGCTTTTGCTAACATTTTTCTTCCTCTTTTCATTTAATATTTTTACTGCTATAATTTGTTTGAAACTGAATTTAGAAGACGACATTTATTTGTTGTCTTCTTTTTATTAACTTATCTTATCTATATAAATCACCCCTTTATTGAAAAATAAGGCACCGTTGAGTAAAAAACGCTAGAAATACTTTTTTTATGTCACTTGCTCTTCTTTAAATGTTTGTGTTTTTTTATTCAAATAATGTTACAGGGAAGTATCACATGAATAAAAACGGTGCCTAGAGGCTTATTATTACCTCTTAGCAAACACAAAGGGATGGTGATTTTAAATATACATACAATGTTTATAGAGGAATCCTTTGTATTTGCTAACAAGCAATAATGCTTGTTATTTAAAAAAACTGTGACAAAATAGATTTAAGCTCTTCATGCGCCTCTTTTGGAAGTTCTCCAGGCATATTTTCTATGATAAAGTCATGAATTTCTTCCATTGAACATCCTCTTGAATACATGTCACTTGCTTTTGTAGCAAGATCTACAGAAGATGCAAACTCTGCTTTTCTTCTTAATTTTTTTAGTTCTTCTTGAACTAGTTGAACAGCTGAATCACCAAATTCCATAATATCCTTTACAGATATTTTTAGACTTTCAGCAGCTTTTGCTAGTTCATCTTCAACAAAGTACGCATTAATTCCAAAACCGTTCTTTGTTATAATAATTTTCATTCCAAAAGCTTCATGTGATAAATCAATATCTTCTTTTACTACATCAGCTTGACTGCATGAAAAAGAATAAGAATCTTCTTTTTCATCGTATATTCCGTTTTCTTTAACAAATTCTTCCATACTTTTTTTATTCATAATTATTTCTCCTAATATATACTTCTACGTTGTATTTTTTAATCGTTGGGTTTTCAACAAAAATATCTATTCTATTGCCTTTGATTGCACCACCGCAATCTTCCGCAAGATATTCATTTCCATTGATTTTTATAATCGAACCATATGGAATGATTTCAGGATCAACAGCAATCGTCTTACCTTCTTGAGCGATTACACCTGTTGATGTTAAACTTCCATACTTGTCCTCACCTGGCCAATAATATGTAATTGTAAACTGACCTAGTGCTTTTCATTTTGATAATTCATCTACTTGTTTTTGAAGTTGATCTTTTTCAACCGCCATACATTCATACATTGCTTTGTACTTTGTATATTCTTGAAGCTGACCTTGCATATCATTGAGTTCATCCTTGTACAACTCAATTTGTTTACTTTGTTCTTCATACTTTGCTTCTACTGATTTAGCTTGAGCATAACCAGTTCCTGCAAAGATTAAACTTGCTACGCAAGCACCAAACAATGTAACCTGTGCTTTTTTCGTTAATCTCATATTTGCAATTCCTCCCGAATTTGTATATAATTTAATTGCTATGTTGTGCTGATAAGTTTTACTTATCGGCCTTTTTTATTAAATCCATAATTGTTTCTCTACTGATTCCTTCTTTAATCAAAACATCAATAGGAAGTTCAGCTTGAGAATAATGCAGATTATACTTATATTTAAGTTCTCTAATCTTTCTATAAACATACTCTCTACTTCTACCCATGAATATTAAAGAAAGATATTTAACAGATAGCATTTCTATCTCCTCCTCTATTAACTGTTTTTCTTTAGAAATAATGATTACGTACTCCTCACATTTTAAAGTTCCTTCTCCAACCATCTTCGAAAAGAGTTTGGCTTTAAATCCTGTACCTTTATAAAGTTGGTTCAGTTCATAAATTTTACGTTTTGCGTATTCCTTATCTCCATACCATGGAATTCTTACTGCTGGCATATTTCCCACCACCTTTCATAATGATCTGACTAAAATTGCAAGACAGTTACCAACAAAACAAGAAACTGTAATAACTGCTGCTATACCTTTAGATGTCATAACTTACCCCTCCTTTTTGCTTTGGTAATAGTTCTTGCTAATTCCCACCATGATTTTTCATACCAATCACGACTTTCTTTTAAAATCACACAAGCAATAACTAGTACAACATTAAGTAAAATTGAAATACATAAAATCCATTTCATAACTACTTATCCTTTCTACTACTGACCATCAAGGAACCAACCTCTTTTAATAAAAACTTGTATGGTATTAGTTCTTTTTTTGTTTATACTCAGTAAATCATCAATGCTATTTTGGAAATTATTGGAGGCTTTGAGATTGACTCCTGGATGATCAGTAATTTATTTAATTTTTTTCGACATCTTTCATCTCTTTCTTTATAATTAAGTTATCGGTACGGCAATATCGAAATTTAATTATAAAGTGAGGTGAAATTTATGTGTAAAAAATGTTTTTTTGTATCTCCAATCGGTGAAGAAGATAGCAAAGAACGTATACGTTCAAATAAAGTTATGAAATATTTACTAAAACCTGTTTTAAGCGATTTAGGTTTTAAAATTACCCGTGCAGATGAAATTAATAGTACTGATAAAATTGATGATTCAATTTATAAAAATTTGTATAAATCTGATTTAGTTATCGTTGACATAACAGGTTTGAATCCTAATGTCTTTCTTGAACTTGGATATCGCATGTCATTAAATGATCATCTAGATAATTTACCATTGATAATCATTAAAGATGAATGTGATAAAAGTAAAATACCATTTGATATAGTTACTCATCCGGTAAATCAATATACATTTGACGTTGAAGGTTCAGATGATTTCAAAATTAAATTAAAATCAATAATAAATGCTATTGATTTTAAGCAAAAACGAGTAACATTAGTTAATGCAAAAGGTGAAAGACTATTTATCAAAGATTAATAAAGAAATAACGAAACACTACAACTCTCTTTTAAATCATCTATTAGAGATTGAAGTGTTTTTATTTTGTTTTCTAATAATCCATATTCATCTTCAGATAGTTGACTTTTCATATTACTGACAAGATCTTCAAATGAATGACTTAATGAATTTAGTTTTTTTGGATATAGCTGAATCCCTTTACAATGAATTACAATATCTTCATCTTTTTTGCTCTTTATAAATTCATCCATTGATTCAATAACGTAAGTACTATTTTTATCTGCATCAACTTTTATATTTGGCTTAATTAAACGCATGTCGACATCTTGAGATGTTTTCATATACCCATCTCTATCTTTTGACATATTTTTCACTCCTTTTATTTGTTTTTTGAAACAATTCATACTTCCCGTTGAACAAGCAACTCATTTTTATGTAATCAACATAATTTCCTTCTTGATCAACAAGCTCTAATTCAGGCATTCCTCTTTTTCTACATTCATTACACATACAAATGTAATTTACTTTGTAGGTTTGATTACCATCTTTTACGAATAAATCCATTCATGTAATCCTCTCTTTCTAATCTACATTTTGTAGATTAGATTCTAAAAAAATAATATCATTTACAGAAACATTTAAAATTGTTGCTAGTTTATCAGCTTCTTCCATGGTGATATTTTGAGGTTTTTCTTCCATTCTTGCATAAGTATTTCTATGACAACCTAATTTATTTGCCATATATTCTTGTGAATAGCCTCTTGCTCTTCTAATTTCATCAAGTTTCATTCGTGAACTCATATTGTCACCTCCTCTTTACGCACTTTATTTTATCCTACGTTTTGTAGAATGTCAATAAAAATATGCAATTTGTAGAATTACTTTTATGATTTGCTTTATTTATTCTACATTTTGCATTATAATAGTAGCGAAAAGAGGTGTTATAAATGAAAACACAATTTGGTACGATTGTAAAACAATTACGTGAAAGAAAAGGAATGGACCAAAAACAACTAGGTGAAATTGTTGGTGTGAGTGATAAAACAGTTTCGTCTTGGGAGATTAATAGAACGGAGCCAAAAATGGGAATCGTTCAGCAACTTGCTGATTACTTTGGCGTTTCTACAGATTATTTAATAAAAGGTAATCAAGATGATGCCATATATAAAAAAGCTAGTATTGATTATACCAGTGTACCTTTATACGAAGATGTGTGCTGTGGAAATGGTGGATTCGTAGATGAAAATATAATTGACATGATTCCAGTACCTAGTAAAGGATTAAATCCCCGCGCCGAATATTTTGCTCAATATGCTAAAGGCGAGAGTATGAAAGATGCTGGTATTAATGATGGAGATCTTCTTATATTTGAAAAAACAGATAAAGTTGATGATGGAGTTATTGGATGTTTTTGTAATGAAGACAATGTTGCTACATGCAAAAAATATAAAGAGCTTAATGGGATAGTAATGTTACAACCTATGAACATTGAATTTGAACCAATTATTATTGATCCATTAAAAGATAATTTTAGATGTTTAGGCAGATTAAAGAAAGTTATAAAAGATTTTGATTGGGAGGATTAAACATTGGTAAAAAGTATTTTTGAGCTAGAAAAAAGAACAGACATAAGAAAAGAATGCTTACGTATAGAGAAATATTTAGCCAAACCACAATTTAGGAATTTCGACGGATACTATCATAACAATACATTTTGGAGTATGGTTAATAGTTGTTTCAAATTATGGCCCTATCGATATACTGCAACAAACGCTTCTGATTTCTTTGATTTATTAGAATTACATACAAAAGTCGAAGAAATGAACAATACAGAATATTTTTATTATTTACAATTTATTTACGATTTTGTAATGTGGGTAGCATCATATTATTATGATGCTGATATTTATGGAATAAATTTTAATAAAAAAATTTTGGATCTATTCATTGACAATCAAGACGAATTTGATTTAATTACCTCAAACATCAAGATTATAATGGATTTTTCAAATTATTCTATAGAAAAAATCAACGATCATTACACATTCATAAAACGTGATGCTGATACTGATAGCATATTATCAATTATCGAAAATGAAAATGATTTAAGATTAGCATTACTTGAATACAATGATTTTAGAATTGAAAATGATATAAATGAAAAAAGAATTATTTTGAAAAAATTAGGTGATTATTTAGAACCGAAAAGAAAAGAATTTAACTCTATTAATAAATCATTAACTGACGATATATTCTACATGCTAAACAAATTTTACATAAGGCATAATAATGATGGAAATATTAAATTCGATTCTAACACTGACTATATCAAATGGTATGATAAACTTTTTAAAATGATTATTCATTTAATTAGAAGTAAATATATTCTTGATGTTCAAAGGGAATTGAAAGATTATAAAAAATAATCAGCAAAGGAGGAAAAACTGATGTGGTATTTATTATCTATATTAGGATGTATGATTATTATTAATATTGCTTTACTTGGATATATTCCACGAATAAATTTCCCTATAAGTAAATCTTACTCATTTTTTATAGTTGTAATAGTGCTTATTCTTCTTGTAGTAATTTATGAATGGAGACCAAAAAAGAATAAATTATCTTCCTATTTTTTAAGTAAAATAAATCCTCATGTAGAAGCAATAATATTTGCAACATGTATACTTTCTCTATCCATAGGAATTTTTATAATGGCGTTTTTTAACGGTGATCCTAATAAAGTTTCAAATACATTTTCCGGATTATCAGTTATAGCTTTTGGTGTTACGCTTTGGACAATACTTACAGCTTTTCAAGAAAAAAACAAAGAAAACAATACTTCACATGATGATATCGAGATATCAGAGCAAAATAATAATATTTTAAATAAAAACTCACATGATGAAATTGAAAAATTAAAACAACAAAACGACGACTTAACCATACAATTAAAAGAAAAAACGGACAAACTACGTGACAGTCATGCCACTTCACAAAAAAATCTTGATAATAATCTAGCATTATCTAACCAACTATTTATTTTGAAGAAAGAAAAGAAAGATTTATATAAAGAAATTGAAAGCTTAAAGCAACAAAACAAAGTTCTCATTGAATTGTTAAAAGAAAGTAAGCAAACATATACATACAAAAAAACAAGAAAAAATGGCGAATACAAAAAATAATCAAAATCAAGAAGCAAGGAGTGATTGTAAATGGACGAAAAAGATAAACAATTATATGAAACAACATTAGTTGTAGAAAGTGCAAAACAAACTGCAGAATTAGGAAAAGATGTAGCTAGTGATATTGTTAGACCAACTTCAAAAAGCATTGGAGAGAATATAGGATATTTAGTTGACGGTACATTGGGTTGGCTAGGTGTATGGGGACAAAAGCAAAAAATAAAACAAGAAAAATATATAGAAGACTATAAAAAAGAAATAAATAAAAATATTGAGAATATTCCTAAAAATTGTCTTAAAGAACCTACAATGTACATAGTGGGTCCAGCAATTGAAGCTTCTAAATACTATTATGAAGAAACGCAATTCAAAGAAATGTTTGCTAAATTAATAGCATCTTCTTGCGATAATAGGTGCAAAAATAAAATCACACCATTTTTTGTAGAGGCGATAAAACAAATTTCTTCCCAAGATGCCGCGATTCTTTCATTGTTTAAAATTGCAAATATTTTATCAATAGCAAATTTAAATTTAAAATCTAAATCAGGCGGATCAGTACACTATAAAAATTACTTATTTTATAACGATTCAATTTGTGGGAATAATTATGGTTCTTCTTTGATAAATTTGCAACGTTTAGGTTTTATAAACATTGATTTTCAACAAAGTTTTACTGACAAGAAACGCTACTTAGCATATGAACAGGATGAATTTTATATAAAAATAAAACATGAAATTGCAAATAACGTTAATAATCCATCCTATGAATTTAATGAAATACAAATTGAACAGGGAATCGTCGAAATTACTCCATTAGGAAGAAATTTTCTTGATTTGTGTTTATAATTTCGATAATTCTTCTTTAGCTAATTCTATAAGTCTTTTTTCATGACTTAGTACAATTGTTTCTATTTGGTAGCTAATGATGTTGCAACATATAAAAATAGTACCAATACATAACAATATGCATATTAATAATTTCATTTTCTTACTGCCTTTCTAGTTGTTTCAATTATCTCATTTTCAAGCCTGCGTTGATTTGAAATAACTTTTGAGACATAAAAGACACCGAATAAGCTGCATATACCAGCTGTAATTAAAACCACTAAAATATAAATATAAATATCACTCATACTTATACCACCCTTCCTTGATATAAGTATAACTAATATATGATATCAATTCAATTTACAAATAAAAAAACTCCCCTGCTACCAACAGGAGAGTAATTATGATCATCAAGCTCTCACCCAAGATGATCAATAGTAGGAAAAAAGAAAGGGTTTCCTACCACGTACATACTCATATGTAAAAAGATTTCTCAAGTCCTTTTACGTACTCAATTTTACCACATAGAGCACGTTCAAGGCAAATTAAATTGAAAGGACGTGTTTTTATTATGGCTAAAGAATATAAAGTAAAGACATTAAAGAATGGAGAAAAAAGATATATTTTTGATGTAAACATAGGATATCGTGCAGATGGATCACGTATCAGAAAAACCGTTACTTCTAAAACTGTCAAAGATGGTAGAGAAAAAGTGGCCAGATTACTTTTAACGAGAACAAGTAAAACAGTTATTTCAAAGAATGATTTATTTAAAAATGTTTATGATACATATATCATTGATTGTGAAAATAAAGGCTATTCCCCTACTACACTAGAAAACATAAGAATAAATTACAGAAAACAATATACCAAATTTGAAAATGTAAAAGTTTCTAAAATAAAAGATATCGATATAAAAGATTGGATTTTAGATTTAAAAAAGAAATATGCCAACGAAACAGTAAGAACAAGAGAAGCAGCCTTAAATGCATTTTTTAATTGGTGCATAAAAAATAAAGTTATCGATGTTAATCAATTTATATATATAGATAAAACTAAATCCATTAAACCTAAACTCAATTTTTGGACTGAAGATCAGTTTAAAGAATTCTTAAAAGTTGTAGATTGTGATACACATAAATTAATATTTACAACTTTATTTTATACTGGATTAAGAAAAGGAGAATTATGTGGTTTAAGTATTGATGATTTAAATATCCAAAAGAACGAGTTGCACTTATCACATACAGTAAAAGTTACAAGTAATGGTTTTATGATCAGTACAAAATTTAAAACTGAGAATTCAAAAAGAGTTGTTCCTATTCCTAGATGGTTAACACCTCAATTAGAAGAATTTTTAAAAACAAAAGACTATCCTTTTGAATATTATTATCGCCATATGAATGAATTCTTAACACACTATCTCTCATTGGTTGATTTACCAAAAATACGAATACATGACTTTAGACATTCATATGTTTCTATGCTTATAAATAAAGGTGTGGATATTTATACTGTAAAAGAGATGGTTGGTCATGGAAATATTAAAACAACAATAAATACATATGGAGATTTATACCCTGATAAACGCTCATATGTGACATCATTATTCGATTAAAAAAGGTATCTTAAATAGATACCTTTAATATAT
>OLSO01000474.1_pt1 | contig 39164 bp, 34 predicted proteins | sample 1672441 | NCBI WGS metagenome assembly OLSO01 (sample SAMEA3136686, study PRJEB25190) | human gut metagenome | biome: human gut; feature: human-associated habitat; material: faeces | place: Austria | collected 2013 | reverse complement strand
AGAACTAGGCTTTATTAAAAAAAAGCCCACACTCGTAAGAGTGTGTTAGTTCAATGTGATTTACCCCTAATATTCTTATGTTCAGGAAGAGTTCCAGAACTGTTTGTTTTCTTTTGATTCATCAAATTGTAAAGCTGCTTTTTAAAATGTGTATAGTTATAGATATGAGATTCCAGACAAGTCTTGGCAGCTGTATCCGAAAATACTTTTGGATTGTTTTTACACAAGTGAAGGATTCCATTGCAGCTTTTATAAGACTGTTCTTCATAGCGGAATGTGCCGATAACCATACAAATTAATTCATAAACATTTGGACCATAACTCTTTGCCCAGCTTTTGTATGATTCTGCATTCATTTTGTTTTCCAGGTAGTAATAACGATGGCTCTCAGGCATATGCTCTTCCTTTGTTATATATTTTGGAAATGGTTTATAAGCACGTTTATGCGTACAGATCAGATGGTTCATAGAATCACAGATAATAATATCGAAATATGAAGCTTTTAATGTAACTTCCTGTTTATAATAAGTATGGGGAACAGAATAGTAATGGTTATCATATTCAACATGATAATTATTAAGAACGGTTTTGATTACATATGTATATGGCTTTAAAGATTCATGTGGTAGTGGCTTTAAAGCAGGCTTGTCATATTTATCAAATAATTCTTTTCTGTTTCCTTTTTCTTTAGAAAATTCTCGATTGTTCAACTCATCTATGATTATAGATATGTCTGCATTCAGTTCTGAGAAGCTAGAAAAACGACGTCCTTTTAATTTTTCCAAAAGATGTGTTTCTATCCATTTGACATTGTTTTCAACCGTAGACTTTGCGCGCGGCTTTAATGGTGGAGCTGGAACGATCACAGTATTGTAGTAATCCTGCAAGTCTTCATAGACCTTGTTTAAAATCAATACATCTTTTGTGTTTTTAATAGAAGCAGCCTTTGTATTGTCGGGCTTTAGAATTTTAGGAACACCTCCATAAAAGTTTAAAGCTTCTATCGTACCCTGAAGAAAGTTGGGTGTTTGTTCATTTGGAAACGCCATAACGAAGCAGTAAGTGCTCACACCTAAGGTTGTTGTAAAAAAATGAGCAGTCTGAAGTTCACCAGGCACATCAGTATATACAAGATCCAAAGTGTCTCCAACCCAGTCTATATACATAATTTCACCAGGAACTCTGTTGATTGCCATTCTAAGATTGCTTTCCAAATGATTCTCATCAAGCCATTGTTTAAAGTAATGTTTAAATTGCGTGTATTGATAGCCATCTGGATATAATTTCTTATAATCAATCCAAATAAAATACAAATTCGCCTTGGAATTTTTATCTGTAAGCTTTTTATAGACTTTCTCAAAATCCGGTAACGGAGCTTCCTTTCTAGGATGTGCGTTTGGATAGAACATTTGTTCAACCATTTTTGGTGTCATAGAATGAAGTTGCTTAAGAGTTACATCCATTGTCTTAAACTTTTTCTTGATGTCAGTGATAGTGCTATTCCCAATCGAATATCTTGTACGAATGTCGTTATAAGAGAAACCATCTTCTAACATTTCAAGAACACCAATAATTGTAGTGCTTTTCTGCATACAAAAAGACCTCCTTTCACTACAGTCAAACTATAGCATTAAGGAGGTCCTATTACACCGGTAGTACGTCATGTTGAACCGCTTCAAGCGTCATTCGAAACCGGTATGAACGCTAGGGGTGCACCGAATTAGCCGTCAATTGCATTTATAATTTCAAGTTACACCATTAATTACACTATGCGTGTCTAAATAGTAAATAAATCAAATTATTTTTTGAATAGACCATTGGACTATTTGGAAAATAAAGAATCATTCGATAAATGTAGTACACAATCATGAGTGTACACCATAGAATTAATATCATTTTTCTTTTCTCGGGTTTTAACAAGCATAGAATGCCACAAATGATTGTGGGTATTAATAGGGCATGGTAATACAAAGATAATTGAATGTTTCCTTTCAGAAGATAATACAGGCTTGTTTTCATGTTGCATCCTGGGCATGGCAAACCTGTAATGAATTGAAAGGGGCATTTATAGAATAATAAAAGAAGGAATAGTACAAGAACTATTCCTAAATATTTAGTCTTTTGCGAAACCATTAATATGACTTTGAAGGATGCAATAGGATACTAAAGATAATTGAAGTATAGATAATACCATTAATACAATACTGTCGTCACTTGGATGATGTCCATTACTTCTTGTAAGACTTGAAACCATCTTACCAGCCTTCCATAAGTAGTATAGTAAGTAGATTCCACATGTCACAATACTTAATACAACAACAAGTCCAGGTTCAGCGCCTTTTTCTTGGTTTTGACTTTCGCATAAATCATTCAAGTCATGTGCGATTGTATATAGCCAATAAATACTATAAATGCCACATGTCACTAGACTTAATACTACACACAGTCCAATACTTTTTTCTTTTACAACTCCAGTAGTAAATGAAAAACTTGGTTCTACATGCACTGTTTCATTACCTGCAAGCTCGGTATTCTTTAATCTCTGCCAATCTTGCATGCCTGTTTTCCATACAAAACTATTTCCTGTTAAGATACCACTTGAAATAAAGCTTTTCATTTCAGATTCACTAAAAGGACCTTTAGAATCATTATTCTCTACATAATACCAATCTTTTGAAGATGAAGTAGAAATAAATTCATTCAACTCTGTATTCTCTAGTCTTTCCCAGTCTTTCATACTTGCCTTCCATACTAGAGTACTACCATTGATTTCACCAGAAGTAATCTTAGCCTTCATCTCTTCTATACTGAATGATCCTTTCGAGTCATTATTCGATACGTAGTACCATTCTTTGACTGGTGTAGTTGATTCATTCTCATTTACTGATTCTGCTTCAACATCACTTTGCTCAACATTAGTTGTATTTAATGTCTCTTCTACATTATTTTCAGCTACTTCTTCCGTCTTATCCACGACTGCAACAGGTACAACAATATCTTTGTCGACTTCTACCTTTGTTCCACAGTTTGAACAAAATTTAGCATCATCACTTATTTCGTGCCCACAATTTTTACAAAACATATTCAATCTTCCTCTCGATTAATTCAATTATAAAATGAATGCCTTCTTAACTCAACCACTTAAGAAAAACTTAAGATTCAAAAACAAGCTAGGATTATCCCCAGCTTGAATAACTATTCTTTGATCATATCCATTAAGACTTCTTTGATTTGTAGTTTGTCGTCTGTTTGATTCATTAATTCATTTAGCTTATTTAATTTAGAATCTACTTCTTTTGAATCAATATCCATCTTTTCGTGTACAAAGATTAGATTGTTGTCTGTCTTATGACATTCTTCCATTTCTAGAGCTAATTCTTCAAACATCTTTTCTCCAGGACGCAATCCAATTTCTTGAATTTCAATGTCTCTTCCTGGTACAAGTCCTGCCAATCGAATCATTTTGTCGGCTAAATCCCAAATTCTTACTGGTTTTCCCATGTCTAATACAAAGATTTCTCTTTCATTCGCATAGAAGCCTGCTTGTAGTACTAATTGAGCTGCTTCTGGAATAGTCATAAAGTAACGCTTAATGTCTTTGTGTGTTACGGTGACTGGACCGCCATTTTTAATTTGTTCTTTAAAGATTGGAATAACAGAACCATTGGATCCTAATACATTACCAAAGCGTACAGCCGCCATATGAATACCACCCCTAGTATTTCTTGATTGCATATACATTTCTGTCATACGCTTAGTAGCACCCATTACGTTTGTTGGATTTACAGCCTTGTCTGTTGAAATCATAATAAAACGAGATATACCACAGTCGCAACAAGCATCTATCACATTCTTCGTTCCAAAGATATTATTTCTAATAGCTTCTGTAGGACGATCTTCCATTAAAGGTACATGTTTATGTGCTGCCGCATGATAAACGACGTCTGGTTTATAGTTTCTCATAAGCTTATAGATTTCTTCTCTTTCACGAATGGAAACAATCAAAGATTCTAGTTGAATCGAATCATTCATTTGTTTCTTTCGTTTCATAACTAAGAATTCTTGTTTAAGCATATATAACGCATTTTCATTAATATCCACCATAATCAATTTAGAAGGATTAAAATGAATAATTTGACGACACAATTCAGAACCAATAGATCCCCCGGCTCCGGTAACACAAACCACTTTATTCGTAAGATAAGAACCAATCTGATCGACTTTTAAATCAATACTTGGACGATTTAGTAAATCCTTGATATCAATATCTTCAAATGAAATATGATTGCTCTCATCATTTCCAACAAAGATACGCATGATTTTCGTTGGTATAGAAGTGGATGTACATAAGTCTAAGATTTCTTGTTTTCTTTCGTCGCTTACAGAAGAAATGGTAATAAAGATACAACGAACATTGTTCTCTTGACAAATACGCTCTACTTCAGAAATTGTTCCAAGTACTGGCTTACCACTTAGCATAGTCCCCTTTTTCTTAAAGTCATCCAAGAAACCAATCACATTGTATGGATAGGCCATATTATGATAAATTTCATTCATCAATAAATATCCACCATTACCAGCACCAACAATCAAACAATTGTCTACTCGTTCTAAGTCCATAATGTAACGTCTTACCATACGGTACAACATTCTTGCCCCTAGCAAGAATACAAAACATAATAATTCAGAAAGCGCAATTAATTCAATATTAAATAAATGAACTTTCAAAACAAAGTAAGACATTACACCAAAACATACTATACAACTTAAGAATGTCCGAATAATTTCATTTGGCCCTGTATATGTCCATAATGACATTTGTGTTTTAAACAATCGTAAAACAATAAAATGCAAAGCTAATAAAAAGAATAAACCTAGTCCTAATAACTTCGTTAATGTAATAACTCGTCCTGCAATAAGGAAATTATTCTGAATTAAAAATGCTACAATATATGCGAAAAATACGATCAATACATCAATTAAAGAAATCATTAGACCTCTATATCTTTGATATATATTTGATTTGTATAAACTGTTCATAATAAAACCTCTTTTACAATATGTTTATTATAACTGAATTCTTATAAAAAGTAAAAAGAGCCTTAATGGCCCTTTGTACTATCCTTCAGTTGTATTGTCTTCTGTATCATATCCAGCTTCTGAATCATATCCGGCATTTGGATCATATGTTTCCTGGTCTTGTGTTAATTGATCTGAACTTACTTCATTATCAACCGTTTCGGTTTCCGTATCTAGATAATCCGTAGTAACTTGACTTGGATAATAGCTATATTCAGGAGCACCATCTTCAGCAACATCATAGCTTGATTTACCATCCATTACGGCTTGAATTTTTTCTCTAGCAATTCGAACAGTATTTAAATCCGGAATTTGAACACTTGCAGATTGACCTAAAGATGCACACACCAATTCATCACCAATACCAGAAATTTGATATGTTTCAAACTTCCATTCAGGTTTTGTCTGTAACTCATATTTAATTAAATCCGTAATTTCATCATAAGTCATATTTGTTTCAAATGCACTTTGTAACGAATTAATAAAGCTAGTGTAATTAACTAATACACTACTACTTATAGCACGATTAATAATAGCTTGTAATACTTTTTGTTGATTACGTACACGCTGATAATCGCCATCTACATAAGCTTTTCTCTCACGAGCAAATGCAAGAGCAGTTTCGCCATCCACATGATGTTGTCCTACAGGAAGACCTGGCTTCATGTTAGCCCAGAACAAATCACATTGCTCCCCTTCTTCAACATTTAAATCAATTCCATCTAATGCATCTACAACATCAATTACACTCGTAAAGTTAACGCGGTAAGAATAATTAACTTTTAAATCATAAAAGTTTTCAATGGTTTCTCTAGTTGTATTCAAACCGTAAATACCCGTATGTGTAATTTTATCCATTTGACCATTTGGACATGCAACATCCCCATCGGCATCACAAACCGTTTCAACATAAGTATCACGAGACATACTTGTCAATAAAATTGTTGAAGTTTTCGGGTTAATAGTAACAAGCATATTCACATCACTACGACTTAATTCACTAACATCACCAGTTGTATCATTACCACTAATTAAAATAGTAAAAGGATTTTTAGTAATGTCAGATACAACTAAAGAATCGTTTTTCTTAGTTGTATAATAAGTTGTTGTATAAATAACACGTGTTTCTGTTGAGAAATGTTCATATTCTTCAACACTTGTAATATTACCACGATACGATTCGTTTAAAATCATCGCATCAATTTCACCATTATATAAAGCTTCTACTTCACTAAGAGCACCATCATATTTCTTTATATTGAAATAATCATCACCCTTCTCTTTTTTTATAGCTTTTAATAATTTGCCTGTTCCAACCTTATCCACATTATTTAATCTACCAACTTTTTTTCCTTTTAATGAAGATAAATCTTTGAATTTACTATCATCACGCACAATGATAGATACAGTATTCTTAACATCCCCTACTTTATGGTCAGTGACCTTTTGCATAAAGCCATCTGTCTTATATACATAATAATTTCCAATTCCCATAGATACTGTATATATAAGCACAAAAATCATTGCGAACACACGGCTAACAGTTCCATGTGCCATAAAGTTAACCCATAAGATTAGAATCAAACTAACTAACACAAAAATTAATATAACTGGAATAAACAAGTTATGTGGCAAAATATCCATCTTTAATAATTGAAGAACAATTAAGACAGCAAATACCACCATAACAATGGAAAGTATTAAAGAAATAATTTTATAAATACCTTTATTTTTCATTTTTCCTCCTTATTGCCCTTCATCATAATTATCATAAGATGGTTCTTCACTATAGTCTGTCTCCCCATTTGAATACAAATCATCTTGACTATTATCATAATTCTCATCAGAATATTGGTTTTCATAATCATAAGTCTGAGATGGATCATAATACTCTGAATCATCATAAGAATCAGTCTCATCAGTTTGATGAATCACATTATCTGCACTCGGTTCTTGTGAATACCCTGAAGTATCTTCTACAGTATTTGAACTTTTACCTTTTAAAACTGCCTTAATTTTATTTCGTGCAATTTCGTTCATTAAATCATTTTGATATGTTACTGAAGCATATGACTGTGCCTCATAGCAGAAATCATATGCCGATTCCCCATAAATCGTATACGATTCAAATTTCCATTTAGGCATATTATTCAATTCATATTTAATGAAATCACTAATTTCATCTCCTGAAATATTCGTATCAAATGCTACAGCCAAAGCATCCATAAATTTTCCATAGTTAGTAATCATCTTAGGAGATACAATACGCTTGAATATAGCTTTAAACACCTTCTGCTGATTTTTTACACGTTGATTATCACCATTAACATATGCATGTCTTTCACGTGCAAATGCAAGTGCTGTTTCACCATCCACATGATGCTTACCGACACTTAATCCAGGCTGCATATTCGCATATAAAATATCACATTGTTCACCTTCTTTGATATCCAAATCAATACCATCCAAGGCATCAACTAAATTCACAACACTAGAAAAATTAATTCGAATATTATAATTAATTTTAATACCCAATGCATTTTCTATGGATTTTTCTGTACTCTTGATACCTAATAATCCAGAATGAGTTAACTTATCCTTGCTTCCTTCAGGACAAGCCATTTCTCCATCACCAGGACAAATTAAATCAACATAGTAATCACGAGGAATACTTGTCATTAATATAGTTCCCGTTTTAGGATTTACCGTCAACAACATATTCGCATCACTACGAGTATTTGCATCCTGTAGGCTTCCATATGAATCATTACCACTAACTAAAATAGTAAACGCATCTTTCGTGATATCATTTACTGGATCACTCTCATTATCGCTAGCTTCTCTTTCAACATAATGAACATTTTGATAAGCTACTTTCGTTTCTGTGTTAAAAGTAAAATATTCATCCGTTTCATGAAGAATATCACGATACTTTTCATTCAAACAAATCGCATCAACACTACCATCATATAATGCATTAACCAAGTCATCTAAATTACCATAATTCTTTGTAGAATACTTTACATTTTCTTTTGATAGTGCTTTTAAAGTTCTTTCTGTGGCTTCAGAATCCATGCTTGAAATAGTTCCTATTTTTTTATTTTTTAAATCAGATACTTTTTTTATATCTGAAGTTTTCATAGCTATTATTGAAGTAGTGATAGCTTTTTTATCAGCTATGCTAGTTACTACTTCAAAAGTATCCTTCGTTTTATAAACAAAGTAATTTCCATAAGCTAATCCTAAGCACATACAAAAAGATATTAGTCCAACCAGTAAACACGGGAGAAACTTTTTAACTTTAAAATTCATTATTAACGTAATAATTAAAGATACAATTAGCAACACTGCAGAAATTAATATAATTAATTTCATTGGTAATAAATCTAAATATATCATTTGAAAAATAAGTAATGCCAATGCAGCAAATATAAATATAGTCATAAATTTAGCTAAGCGCCTCTTATTTTTCTTCCTTTTCTTTTTAACATTCTGTGAAAGTTTTACATCTTTTTTAGACATAATAAAATCTCCTATAAACTCTGTTGTAGCTCACAATTATATATTATATAATAAATGACCACTAGTGGCAAATTCACACAAAGAGTAAGGGATTACATAAACCTTTCACAACGATATGCAAAACCTTTAAATCCACTCTGTTTTGCTTCATATAAGTTCTTTTCATAGTTCAATAAATCAGCCTTATACTTATACTCTAATGACTTTGATGAATAATTATTTAATACATCAAAGAACAATAAAAACAATCCTGCTAATACCAATACAAACGAAGCGAGTATTAACCAAATAACTGGAATAATCAAATAAATTACATTCAAGATAAGAACACCAGTAAAGCAACTAAAGCAAGCAATCATCAACCCTATATGACACCTATGATATTTCTTACTCAATTCTTCAAACCTACGAACATTCGTACAAATTCTATTTTGTATATAATCAGTAGTTTCCATAATAAACAACACCTCACTACATCAAGTATACACCTATAAAACTAAAAAAGAGCAAGGAATATATCCTTACTCTACATCATCCGCTGATTTACCAGCAAGAACAGCATTGATCTTATTCTTAGCTGTTGTTACTGTACTTTGATCTGGAACCATTACATAAGCTGCATCACCAAGCTCAGCACACATTAATGTATCTCCAGTACCGTTTACCATATATTGTTCCATTTTCCATTTAGGATTGCTATTTAATTGATATTTTATCAATGCTGAAATTTCATCATTTGACATAGTTGTTGAGAATGTATTTGACATACTATCCATGATTGAAGCATAGTTTGTCACAATTGCTGGACTTGTAATCTTATCAACAATACCCATTAGAACTTGTTGTTGGTTCTTAGTACGTTGACGATCTCCTTCAGTGTATGCATAACGTTCACGAGCATAAGCTAATGCCTGACGACCATTCAAGTGATTCACACCCTCATGGACACTCATCGAAGGTAAATCTAAGAATCCATTTACAGCATATCCAGGTTCGACAGTAACATCTACTCCACCTACTGCATCAACAAGATCAGTTACTGTATCAAATCCAACTTTAAATGTATAGTTAATTTCAATACCTAATAATTTTTCTACCGTACGCTTTGTCGTATTTGTACCATGAATACCTGTATGTGTAATCTTATCTAGTGCCCCTTCCATACAGCCATCACCAGCATCACAAGCCGTCGTTACATAGAAATCACGAGGTACAGAAGTCAATAATATAGTGCTTGTCTTAGGATTTACCGTAGCTACCATAATAACATCACTACGACCATTTTCATCAAATCCACCACGAGTATCTGAACCGGAAATCAATACATTAAATGGTGTATTAGTAATATTACTAACAGCATTTGCTTTATCTGTATTTTCTACTTTATACGAAGTCTGATAAACAACACGTGTATTATTATCAAAATCTGAATATGAATCCATATCTAATATTTGACTACGACTTGATTCATTGATAATAATTGAATCTACTTCACCAGTATAGAAAGATTCTAACATTTCAGTTAAACTTCCAAATTCTTTTTGTTCCATTTGGATTCCATCTTTATTTAATTCTTTTAAAACCTTTTTAGAACCAGCCACATTAATATTTGCCAACGTTCCAACACTATGTCCAGAAAGATCCTTCTTTCCTTTCATATCACTAGATTGTTTGACAATAACGCTTACTGTATTTTTTGAATGTTTAGCAACATTCGTCATATTTGATAATAATCCGCCTGTTTTAGACATATAATATCCACCAAGACAAGATCCTAAAGAAATCGCCAAAGCAAATATGATACAAATTAATTTTGATAAAAAGCCTTTTGTTGAAAAGCATAACAACAAAACAAAGATTAAATCAAGCAAAACAAAAATAGTTGTCATTAAAAATAATAACTTTGTAGGTAATACATTTAACTTAATAAGATTGAACAATAAATACATTGTTGCAGCAACCAGTAAGATAGAAAAAATAATTCCAAATACCTTTCCTACCTTATTTTGTTCTTTATTTTTTTTCATATAAAAATTCTCCTCATGCTTTTTTATTCTACTACATATTTAATGAATTTACAAAAAAGGAATAGCTAAAATCTGTATCAAGCATTATTTAACACAGCACCTATGATTTTATGACCATTTCTTTTCAATCGTTCCATAGACTTTACTGCAATCTTTTTTTTTGTTGAAGGTAATGAAACAACAAGTATAGTTCCATCTACCAAATGACTAACCGGAATAATATCACAATTATCTTCTAAACTTGGACAATCTAAAATTATAAAATCAAATTCAGATTTCATTTTTCTTATAAACTCTTTAAAACACTGATCACTTAGCAAATCAATAGGATAATTAACTTCTCTTCCTGTTGTAATCACGTATAATGAATTATCGGAATCTTTTTCTTTATAACATTTTGTATACTTAGCATAATTAGAATACTCTTTATTTTTGAGTATATCCGTCAATCCTATATCATTATTTATATTAAAACACTCATGAATGTGTGGCTCACATATATTACAATCTATTAATAACACTTTAGGTGTATTCGCCATAAAACAATTTGCCAAATTATAAGCTAAAGATGTTGAACCAGCGCCGTGATCAGCTCCGGTTAAACAGATACTCTGAACATTTGGATATTTTTCATTATATACAATATTAGTACGTAATTTACGAAATGCTGAACTACTATCTACTTTACATGTCATTGCATTCTGACTATCGTTTGGAATTTCTGCAAGCACATCAACACCCAGAGTACATTCCACTTCCTCTAAATTTTTAAAATGTGGATCAAACAAAAAACATATAACAACAAATCCAAGACTAACAATGAAACCAAGAGCAGTACCCATAAACGTATTTTTTTGCACATTAGGACTAACTGGTTCAGTATCTACTACAGCACTTTTAATTACATTTACACTACTTAAATTTAATTCATCACTTAATTCATTCTTAAATTCCTTAACAACATTCTTAGCAATTCTATATGATATTTGAGGATTATTTGTGATAACCTTTATTCTATAATTGTATGAATTATCTGAATTTTTAGACACTTCAATACTATCTAAAAGTATTGATTTATCAACACCAACTTTTGAACTTACTTTATCCAATACTGAACTAGCAACAAGATAAGAAGAATAATCCAAAGTCTCTCCATCAGATACAATTGAGATTTCTGTATTTGATGTATATTTTTTTGGTAACACAAATTGTGATATTACAAAAACAATAAAGCCACAAATAACAGTTATTTTAATTATAAATTTAATATTTTTAATAATGTCTTTTAACATTTCAATTAAATCAATTTCATAGTAATTCTGTAAATTATTATTCATATAGAATCCCTTTCTATACCGCTCCACGACCATATAAAACTTGTTTTACTGTTTTAAATAATAATGTAATGTCCAACCAGAAAGACCAGTTACGATAATAATATTCATCCAACAACAAGCGATGATCGAAATCTACATCACTTCTACCATGGCTTTGCCACATACCCGTTATACCAGGCTTACATGCAATAACGTCATAATAATAGTCTCCCATATCATCTCTTTCTCTTGGTAAATATGGGCGAGGTCCAATTAAAGACATTTGACCTAACAATACATTAATAAATTGTGGAAACTCATCTAAACTCTTTTCACGTAAGAATTTACCTGCACTTGTGATACGTGGATCATTCACTAATTTTTTATTCTTTGTATATTCTTCTCGAATGGCTGGATCTTTTTCCATTAACTCTTCTAGAATCTTATCTGCACCAATTACCATGGTACGATATTTAAACATTTTGAATTCTTTACCATTCTTACCAATACGATTCTGTGTAAAGAAAATAGGACCTTTATCTCCTTCTTTACGGTTTTTAATAAAGACAAAGATTGACAATGGTATTAAAAGTAACAAACCACATAGTCCAGCACATATATCCATAATACGCTTTAATGCATAAGATAAACAATGTTTTAAGCCACGAGAATTAGAAATCATTAAGATTCCATCAATATCCTCCACCATTGTATCAAATGTTACTAAGCCATTTACTTGTGGTAAATATTTAATTACTGCTACTTTATTTTTAAACACTTCAAATACTGCATTTAAATCTTCACTATCCATTTCAGGAATCGCAATTAATACAGTATCAATATCTTTTTCCTTGATTACGGAACAAATTGAATCTAAATCGTATGTCTTATTTATATCTACTATTTGTTGCTGCTGAACATACTTAACTCGATTTGATTTATTACAATTCACAAAGCCGATCACATCTAACAACGAATATCCATTACCTCTACATACATATTCTAGTTGCTCAGCTGTATGACCGATACCAACAATTAAAGTATTATGTTTAAACCATTTTCTAAATATTTTATGAGAATATCTAGAGTTACATCCTGCAAATACAAATAAAACACTAGTTAATAAAACAAATCCAAAGAATTTCTTTATAGTCCAAGTACTAATTGGAAAAACAAGAAAACTACCTATAAAAAAACCAATATGACTTAATATGATTAATCGTATTTCATCATACATTAATAAAACTCTTCCTTGATATCTTCCAATCAATAATTGCATTAAAAAATATAAAATACATAATTTCCAACACGTTTCTAAATCGTATCCAGAAAACTGTATAATAAACATAAAAAATACAAATTCAATCGTAATTTTTAAAGTTCCAATTCTAGACATAATATAACCCTTTCACTACAACTCAATTCATTCTACTAAAAAAAAACAAAAAGAACAACACTTCTTTTTGTTTTGTCTGTATATTATGCCTGTACTGATGACACTACAGTAAATGTAGCCGCATCCACCATTGCAGTATTATGAATATCTTGGAATATAAACGTAACTGTATATTGTTGTGTTGCTTCATCTAAAGTACAATCAATATCTGTTACATCTTCTTGTTCAAGTCCTGCATTGGCAATAGCTGCTTCAATAGCTGCTTGTTGATTTTCATCAAAAGAAGTTGATTCTTTTTTTTCTTCTTTCTTTGTATCATTTTTAGTTTCTTCCTTTTTCTCTTCTACTGGTTCAGTTGTAGAAACTTCTTCACTATTACTTCTTCTATAATTTCTTTCTTGTATAATACCATCTTTACCAATCTTATATTCATAAGATCCAGTAATTGTATCAAAGCTTACGGTATAGTATTTCTTTTCTTCTTGAATCGATACATTCGAACATTCTTTTTTAGTGGCATTCGCATCGTCTCTTGCGACTTCTAAAATATCGTTTTGCGTGATTTCTAATTCACTATTCCCACATCCAGTTAATAATAGAGTTGAAGCCAAAATAATAAAACTATTTCTTTTTCTTCTTTTTACCATTGTCTTCTCCTCCATAACCATATCCGTAACCATAGCCATAATTACTGTCACTTGCTGATTCTACTTTATTTAATACAACACCCATGACATGACCACCATTTCTTTCAACATCATTAATGGCAGCTTTTACTTTACGTTTATCAGAAGATTTTGCATCAACTACATACAATACTCCATCACTTACGTTACATAATGGAATGGATTCCGAAGCAACAGCCACTGGTGGACAGTCAATAATTATATATCCAAATTCTTGACGTGCTTGATTTAAGAATTTAGCAAATCTTTTAGATCCTAATACTTCACTAGGATTAGGTACTCTATGACCTGCAGTAATGACAAATAAAGGATACCCACCATCATATTGCACATCTTGTACTTCTTCAAATAAATGAATATTAGTACCTTCTGTAAAGTCAGAAATAATGTTCGTTAGTCCAGAACGATTTGAAATACCTAATGTTTTATGAACTGATGCATTTCTTAAATCACAGTCAATTAGTAATACATTTTTATATTTAGCTGCCATAATACGAGCCAAATTATAAGCTACAGTACTCTTTCCTTCATTAGCAATCGTACTTACTACGTTGATTACTTGAATCGCATCATCCATCTGACTAAATTCAATATTTGTACGTAATCCACGATAAATTTCATCCACATCAAATTGATTTTTTTTCTTTCTTGCCATTTCTATCTCCCAAAGAAACCAAACAGCTTCTTTCTCTTTTCAACCTCAATATTTAATATCTCTTTATTACTCAATAATAATTTAGGATTCTCATAAAATAAGATATCCGCATTCTCAAAACCAATACGCTTAGAAACAAATGAATACACATCACTCAATTGCTCAATTCGATTACCACTGGCTCTATGCGTATCTGTACATATGACATCACAATATCCATTGTCTAATAATTCCAATGCATTGGCTTGTATTTTCTTTCCATTTACACCAAGAATGGAAGTACGATTCAATTGTAGTATGCAACCCATATCAACCCAATGATCAATGATTGAATAGTCTAGACCCTCATGAAAATATCTTTCAATATGAGCCAGTACTGGAACAAAGCCCTTCATCTTCAATTCATATAAACATTCATCTCTATAAGCAATCGAATGAATATCACGAAGAACATTATATTCAACTAACATATATTTACTACTATTTAAAGTAGGATATAAATCTAATACTAATCCTTCAATGAATTCACTATTCATCATAACTTCCCCACCAAAATAGATAGGGATAGGACTCATCTTTCTTAATTCCAATTGACGAGTCACCATTTCATTATAGATATGAATATCCAATTGACCAGGTATAAAATGCGGTGTACTACAAATACCTACAATACCATCCTTCTTAGCAGACTCTAATGAACCCACTGCATCCTCAATACAAGGCATACCATCATCAATACCCCAAGCAATATGAGAATGCAAATCAATATACTTAGCCATTATAGTTCAGGAATCTCGCAGAATACTGGAATACCCAAATACTTTTCTGCCTCTTCCTTATTACGTAAACGATTATCCAATAAGAACCTCAATACAGCATAACCACAACCTAATACAAAACCTACCATAGTAGCTAATAAAGTATTCTTCTTAACATTCGGTCCACTAGGAATGTAAGACAATTTCGCCTTATCAACAACCTCAATATTACGAACATTCAAATTCTTCTGCATTGTTCGAATAAACGTACTTACCGTATCATTTGCGATATCCTTAGATAACTTAGGATCCTCCGTTGTAGCAGTAACTGTAACAATTTCTGTATTCGCTTCATTTGTGACACTAATACATTTTTTTACACTAGAAGCATTTTCCATACCAACATCCTTAGCCACTTCAGACATAACATTATTCTGAGTCATTAAGTTGACTACATTGGTAACCAATTTACTATTAGCCATCTGTGAATTATAATCCAATGATCCAGTATCATTTATCTGTGGTGTTAAATAAATAGTAGTACTAGCCGTATATTTAGGAGCAATCAAGAACTTTGTTCCAAAAAATCCAGCAGCACCAAAAACAACACAAAGCAAAATAATTAATTTAATATATTTTAAAATAGCACGAGCTACTTCTAAAAGATCAATAACATCTTCATCATCTTCTACATTAGCTACATTCATATTAGCATCATTACGAAAAATTCTCTTATAAGCCATAACCTTTATCCTCCTGCTTTTCAATATAAAACAATTATAACTATACCATAAAATGAACCTTTTTTTATAACTAAATTCATTTTATAGGTAAACAATTGTTAATGTTATATAAAAATCTATCAATGATACAAAATCCAATCTAAAACACACTCGTTATTTGTTCTATTTTTTCTCTTTCAACACTAGTTTCTAGACATTCAATCCTTTACTATATTAACTTTTTTAAGTTCTAGAAAATCAATGCCAGAAAGATAGCCAGAGAACGTAAGGAAAAAGGTGAAATACTTAACACGCTGTATTCGTAAATCAGGGTTCCTGAAGGACAAATATGGAGCAGAAATTTGGAAGTTATCTCTACTGTTTAATATACCAGGTCCAATTGTAAGCATTGATGTTTCCAATGGAAACAGTCATTACATGTGTTTTATCAAGAACAATAAACGTTTTGGTAAAGTAAAGAAAATTGATCATGATATTGAAGGATTCAAAAGACTTCTAGAAGATATTCAAAAGCTGGAAGCTGAAACCAATGAAAAGGTATGTGCCGTATTTGAAGCAACCGGAGTTTATACAAAACCTTTAGAAAGATTTCTAAGTAAGAACAGTATAAAGACATATATAATCAATCCTTTAGAATCTGCCAGAAAGCGGAAAGAAGAAATACATAATAAGAAGACGGATAAGCTTGATCCAATATCTATTTCAAAAGTTTATTATGATAAAGAAGAAATGATGGAACTAAAAAAGAAGGATGAAACATATAACTGGCTCAGGAAAAAGAATCGATTGTATGAAGATCAGTTGAATCATCTTAGAAAATACAAGGTTACATTTCAAAATCAGTTAAGCATCTGTTTTCCGGGATATCTTGATTTATTTAAGGATGGATACAGTGATATTCCAATGACAATCCTAAAGAAATATCCACATCCGGATTTATTGAAGAACAAGAAGGCTGAAACAGTTGCCAGATATCTTGAGAAAAATACATGTCATACTCATAAGATATCTTTAGAATATGCATTAAAAATAATAGGATTTGCGAAAAAGACATATCCCGGATGTGAAAAGGATGATGTAGAAGTTGAAATATTTAAAATATTACTTGATAAGGTGAATATAACGGATGGGCAAGCCCATCCAATACGGAGAAATAAGTCCAGTTGATACGGTGACGAAGTCCATTGAATCCGTTGTATAAGTCCACACCTATATTGTAGATATAAACTATCATCCTCCTGTTGTAAGATAAAAACAGGTAAGTAAGTATACTTATCTAGTCTTGCGATTAGGAGGTGTTTTTTTATGCGAGATGTTAAAAAAGTTTTGGAAATGAGATCACAAAACTATAGTCAGCGACAGATTTCTGTATCTCTTAAAATTTCAAGAGATACAATAAGAAAAATTTTTAATGTAGCTGATGACAAAAAAGTGTGTTGGTCATCTGTTAAAGATCTCAGTGAATCAGATGTCCAAAATTTATTATTTGAACAGGAGATGAAAATCAATTTATCCATTAAGCAACCTGATTTTGATTACATCCATACGGAACTGTTAAAGCCAGGAACCACAATCAAACTGCTATGGGAAGAATATGTTGATGATTGTCGGTCAATCAAGAGTCCATTTTACCAGTATAGCTACTTTTGCGAACGATATCGTGATTACGTTAAAAAGCATAATCTTACGATGCATATCAATCATAAACCGGGTGATAAAATGATGGTTGATTGGAATGGCACCCGTATGTATGTGTATGATCGTTACACAGGAGAAGCAATCCCTGCATATTTATTCGAGGCAACATTACCATTTAGTATGTACAGTTATGTTCAAGCATGTCCAAGCATGAAAATCAATGATTGGGTCGATTGCCATATCCAGGCTTACCGTTATTTTGGCGGAGTTACAAGACTTCTGATCCCAGACAATCTAAAAGTAGGAATTATCCAAAACAAGAAATATGAGGATCCAATATTAAACAAATCATATCAGGAAATGGCAGACTATTATGATACAACTATTATTCCAACAAGAGTGCGTAAGCCTAAAGATAAGGCAGCTGTTGAAGGCGCGGTTGGAGATTGTACAGTAGCCATTGTCGGTAAACTTAGAAACAGGAAATTCTTTTCGTTTGAGGACCTAAACAAAGCAATTATCAAAGAATTGGACAATTTCAATAACAGACCTTTTCAGAAAAAGGAAGGTTCCAGAAAAAGCGTATATTTAGACGAAGAACTTCCGTTTATGAAAGCTCTGCCTGAACAGCCATTTGAGTTGAGTGTATGGAAACGAGCTAAAGTTCAATTAAATTATCATATTTCGATAGAAAAAATGAATTATTCTGTGCCATATGAATACGTTGGAAATTATGTAGATGTAAAAGTCACAAAAAGAACTGTAACTGTATATTATAAAATGAATCAAATTTGTACCCATGATCGATTATATGGTCGTATCAATCAATACTCAACAAATGAAAGTCATATGCCGGAGAATCACCAAAAATTTCAATGGAACAAAGACCGTTTTATGAAGTGGGCTGCCTCTATTGGAGACAATACTTCGATTTTAGTTTCCAAACTATTTGATCGTTATAAAGTTGAAGAACAAGCTTATAAAGGTTGTATGTCATTGTTGAAACTATCAGATAAATATGGAAAAACCAGACTGGAAAATGCGTGTCAATTGGCGTTGGATCACATCAGTCAGCCTGGCTATAAAAATATTAAGATGATATTACAGTCAAATCAAGATTTGAAAGATAAAAATGATAATGTACAAAGTGAATGTGATATGCATGCCTTTGTGCGAGGAAAAGACTATTACGGAGGCAAGAACAATGGATAAGAGTGAATTGATAGAAAAATTGAAGAAAATGAGATTACCAGTTATTGCAGAACAATATGAATTACAAAGTGCAAACCCAGAATACAGTCAATTATCATTCAATGAACGGTTCAGCGAATTAATTGATATGGAATATGATAGTCGAGTAAATCATACAATAGAAAGATTTATCAAGAATGCACATTTTTATGATTCTACAGCAAGTATGGAATCAATTAATTATAATCCAGACAGAAAACTCGATCGCTCGCAAATGGAGGAATTGTCTACAAACAATTATATAAAAAATGGTTTGAATGTAATTTTTGTAGGAGCATCCGGTTGTGGTAAAACATGGTTATCAAACGCTTTGGGGATCCATGCCTGTAGAGATAGAAAAACAGTTTTATATATTCGATTACCAGAACTATTCTCAAAATTTGAAGAAATGACGATTCAAGGAAAATATAATGAATATCTAAAAAAACTAGGAAAGTATGATTTAATGATACTAGATGAATTCTTATTAAAATCGACAAGTGAATCAGAAAGAAATGATCTACTTGAATTGATGGAAATAAGGTGTAATAAGAAATCAACAATATTCTGTAGTCAATATTCATTTGATGGTTGGCATCAATTATTAAATGGAGGACCTATAGCGGATGCGATATTAGATAGGATAATAAATTCATCTTATTTGATTACATTACATGGAAAATCATTAAGAGAAACATACTCTAAATTAAAAGATAAGAAATAACCAAAAAACACGGTTGATTTAATTTGACCGTGTTTTTTAGTGGACTTGTATTACGTATTAAGATTTAAAAAAGATGGACTTCTTTAACGGATTATGTGGACTTCTGTAGCGTATTGCATGGACTTCAGATAGCGGAATACTCAATTGTTATTATAAGTGTTCATCCAACAGTATCTATAATCGTATATGCGGAATAAAACGATCGTATTTTTGACAACTTCTATTCCGTAGATTTATACTGATGCGGAACCAACAATAAGATAATCGCATAACGAACGTATGTTCATTATGCGATTTGCTGTCATTTTTTACAAAACACCGGCATTTCGAATCAGGTGAAATTAGATATTATTTGCACTTTTCCCGAATGGTTTTGACAGGTTAGTTTCTGGATTACATATTCCTTTGCACGCCTCAGTCTATATTCGTTATCCCAGATGGTCTGGTTGATTTTCTAATCCATGCACAGTTTTTTTCCCCACTTCTGGTGTGATGAGGTTTTTTTTCAACCTACCTTATTTTATTGTAGCGCCTAGCAATTAACTGTGAATTGCACAGGAAGCACAATAAACCAAGAAATAACCATCTTAGCAATCCACCTCCTGAAAATCAGGTAGGTCTTTTTTTACTTGTCTCCCCGACAACTTTTCACACTTCTCTACTAGCAAAGCGTAGAACAGCTCTTTTTTGGTGTGGTTTTTTTTCTTCTTTTTTTCTTGTCTACCAGACAACCTTTCACACTTCTCAGCTTGCAAAGCGTAGCACACCTTGAGTAGTTTGAATAGTTGGCAAGGTGACGAAAAAGAATAGTAGGAAATCAAGCAGCTAAGCAATCGACCGAGTAATCCCACACAATAAAATAAGAGATGTTACTTATTTAGTGGACTTCCGATGGCTCGTAGGCAAGGATAGCTAGAAGTGCTGTAAATTGCCTTATAGACTTCTTTTATGAACACCGTAAAATTTAGCGCACAATAAGAGTAAAGCAAGACCAATTGCTAATTCGATAGCTCCTACAGGGGCGCACCCTAACATAACTGCAAACTGAGGCGTTAAAGCCACAATAAACACTTCAATTACTGATATTAGTGTATATGCAGTTCCATAATCATCCAGTGCTTTACTTTTCATATCAGGATCACAAATTCTCAGCAATGTAACTCCAATAGCCACCACACCAGTACACCATCCAAAAATAAATATCGATCTTTCAAACCAGTTATTACTGAATAGTTTTCTACCTACAAAGAGAACCATAAATAAAGGCCATACAATTCCTAATAAGCAGAGAATGATTATTGGTGCTAAATATGACTGTACAACTGTTATCGAAATAGATCCGACACCAAACCCTACAAGGTAATCTGTGACCATGCTTCCAATTCGTCCTTCAACATGTTTATCTACACTATCTTTAAATGGAGTATGGTTAATTAATTTTTGAAGAATGACACCGGCAATCATAGTTAGACACATTACTGGAATTTCAATGTTTGGAAGGTATTGTTTGTACCAGTTATAAAATTGGTATCCAGCTAGTGTCGCAATCAGTGTTAAAGCCAAATGCCATGCTAAAGGATCCATGGACATTGGATTAATAGTTTCTTCACCCATAGATACTCTTTTCTCTTTTGGTACAATTCCTGTTCTGCATTCTTCAGGTAGCTGCTTTGCTTCCTTTATGAAATTTGTATATCCCCTCTTTGTTGCAATATTAATCAAAAAGATACCAACAAAAAGTCCTAATAGAAGACCGACAGTAGCAAAAGTTTGACCAATCTGAACACAATCATCTCTTCCTAAAAGATTGTTAAGAGCTGTACCTATGGTAGAAGCATAACCATGTCCTCCACAAAAACCAGAAGGAAGTAAAAGAGAAAATTCAACAAATACGTTCGGGAAAATAAGTTTTAATACAAGTCCACCTATAACCAAAGCACTACCAAAGCATATAAACTCTGTTGCCATGTTCAGACAAAATGTATCACCAACACTTTTGAATATGGACTTTATCGAGGTATGCTCTTTTTTTCCCAAATACAGCCCAGCAAACAAGATGCAAACAAGCAAGTACGCATATGAACCGATTTTATCACTCCATGGAATAATGTTTAGAACTTGTGGTCCCAAAACCAATCCCAACAAACCTGCTATAACAGAGCTTGGAATATAAAAATCTTGAAAAAACTTAATTTTTGCCCTTAAGAACTGTGCAACGAAAAGCAATAAGGACATGAAAGCAAAGTCCATAACAAATGAGTATGCATTATAATCCATTTAAAATTTCCCCCTTTTCCCAAGAAATAATATATTCAGGATTAACTCTATCAAAAATTAAGTCTTCCCCATTTTCACCTTTTACCGAAATGTACTTATACATTTCTTCAACATCTTTTGCTAATTTTTCAAAAGATGTATTGCAGAAATAAGCCATTCCAATTTTAGATAATATTGCTTGCTTTTCATCACACTTTTGGCCCAAATGTGCATACTGCAGAGTGAATCTGCAATCTTCCATATTCTGGATTTCTTCCCACCCTTCGATAGTACTTATAGTTCCTGTTTTAGAGTACAGATTTATAGTGACGCATTTCATATCTTTATCGATAAGTTTTCCTTGTTCTGCGCCTTTAGAAGAGCCAGTAAGAGCATGATAGATAAAAATATCAAGTTGATTATGGAAACCCATGTCAGGAAAATAATTAAATAAATAACCACCGCACAGACGAAAACCACATTCAAAAAAAGCAAAATTTGAGTTTTTATCTGCAAACCCCGAAAAGAACATGTAACCATTTTTTATTCCGAGGTTTTGTATCATTTTTCGAATATTAGTATCAGCCTTTCTCTTATACTGTTCTTGATGAATTGATGGAAGAATCCAGCCACTTTGAACGACTTTTTTTCCGCCATTATTTGCTGCATTTATAACATCATCAGATGATATCATTTTGATTACCCCATCAATAATCTCATAGTAGACATCAAACTTAACAGCATTTGTGATATATTCTTCAATAATGACTTGTTTAGTTAAGCTCATTTCCATGGCGTAATTATAGGACTTTATCAGTTCTTCATAGTTATGAGCGATACTAATTCCAATTGAACCAGCTCTATCAACCGGTTTAACAATAACAGGGAAAACATCAACATCTTGTGGAGAGCTAAATTCCTTAATCACTGGTATTCCGTTAGCTTTGCATTCATTTTTGAATCGGATTTTATCTCTCGTAACCTCGAGTTGATCCATCGTTATATAGCAAGGTAAGCCGAGTTTCTCACATAATCTAATAAGACATTCGACACGAATCTCACTATAGCCAGCTGTTACCCCATCAATATGATTTTCCTTACATAACACATACAGCTTTTCAATATCAGACCAGCTTACATTCCAAGCATAATCGGCATAGTTTTTCGCTGGACTTAATGTATAATCTGTGTGATTATCAGTAACATAAACTATTACTCCATGCTTTTGAGCTCTTTGAACTAAAGAAATTTCACTATAAGTTGCGCCTAAAATCAAAAGTTTTTTACCTTTCAATTTATCCATAAAACAGGTTCCTTCCTTTCTTGTTTCGTAACTATTCAGTAGCCTTCGACTTAAGTTTTTGAAATATTCCAAAAATTTACGAAAGCGAAGGAAAACGGATAAGGTTATTGTGAATATTTGTTCCATACGATACTCACGTGAATAGTTACCTTGTTACAAACAAATTATAGCTTGCCCATAAGCCACACGCAACCGACTTTTCGTTTACCTAATTTGTTGAAAATTAATAGGAAATTATGGAATTAATCCTCGTCTTGTGGCAATCTCTTCAAGACAATATGGTTCCATTCCTGAATGTCCATGTATAAACCTTAAGAAATTTGCAATATCTATCAAATCATCCCTATCCTGAATTTCTACCTCTATCATGCCATTTCCTAAAGGCTCGTACTCTACCCCTTCTCCAATATCTTTTACAAAAGAAATTGGTATGGCTGTATGTTTTCTTTTCGCTCCAGAAATATCCAATGCTTGATTCTTATTTGCAATCTCCATTTCTGCGTTTCCTTTTGGGATGGTCAACACTGTTTTAGAAACAGAATGAGACATGGCACGTTGAAAGTATTTTGTCAGGTTTGGGCCATAAATGAATACCGGGCCATCAATGACCATAAAACTTGATCCATTCTGCTGAGCAAAATTATAGTGTACCTTCATACCATACTTTTCACCGGCACCAACCACCTGTTTTATCTTCTCTTCTTCACGACCGCACTGAATATAAACTTCTCGAATACCGACAAGAGCAAAATAGGAAAGAAAAATGTAAACTAATGGTTTACCATAGACTTCGGTAGTGACAGTAATACTTGTGTCAAACTTATTAACATCCAGAATACCAACCCAGTTATTATCTAGATATGCAATGTTGCCTTCTAATAAATTATCGGTATCTATATCAAGAATCAGTGCTAATTTGTTTAGCATTGAAATATCCGGTGTTCCTAACCCGCGTTCCCATTTTGAAACTGCTTTATCTGTTACTCCTAGTTTATCCGCCAGTTGATGCTGAGTCAGGTTTTTTCGTTTTCTCAACGTTTTAATTGCAATACATATTTTTTCTGCATTCATTAACAATTTCTCACTTTCCCAAAAAGCAAAAAAAGCCCTTACCTACTACAAGCACACCAAATAAGGCGCAGTTGTAGTGGATAAGGGCTTATAAGTGTTGAGAAAACTTTGGAAAAAGAAGAAAGGATTAGAGTACCCCCCCGTAAAATCATCACGTAAAACAGCGTACATCAACATATCCATAAATTTTCCTCCTTTATATCTAGCTTTTCTTTTGCGTCCTTCATAAACAAAACCATTCTTTTCATAAAGATGAATTGCTCTTTTGTTATTCTCTATAACAGTTAACTCTACACGATTTAAGTTCATATTAAAAAAAGCATGATTGAGCATCTCTTTTACAGCAAATGATCCGATACCCTTCCCTTGATTTTCTTTATCACCAATCTTGATATGTAATTCAGCTGATTGGTTCATCTGATTAACAGAAACCAAACTCACCAACCCCAGAATATCATCTTTATTCTCTTCAATAATTGCACATCTAACCTGATTACCGCGATTACTCATATAGAAACAAACCATTTTTGGTCAACTTCAAGATTGATATATCGGAAGGGAGCGCCAAGCTGTTCGATTAATTCGTAATCATTTCTCCATGAGTTTATAATCGTTAAATCTTTTCTTTCCAATTCTCTTAATTTATACATTTATCTATCTCCTGAATAATATATTCCATATCCTCAATTCCATATCTCTGATCAACCGGAATCGGAAGGATATTTTTTGCCATATCATATTCAACGTCATCTTCATTACACAGATTGAACACTGCTGGCCAGAGAGTAGGAATAAAAATTTTTTTTGCCTGAAGCTTCTTTCTTACCTCTTCCCCGTTATCAATGTATAGCGGGTACATAAAAGCGCCATCTGGTACCGATAGAGTAAGTTTATTTATTGTGTGAAGTTTTCTGTGAAGATAAGAAAAATTCTGTGTTCTTCTCTTTTTTGCCATTTCATAATCAATTCCATGCAGCAAATTCTCTGTGAGCTTAGACATCTTTTTTATAGGTTGATTTCTAAAGAAATGGTTATTCTCCACATACTCTGCATAAAATTCAGAGGCAGAACGTTCATACCTTCCTAGTAAGAAATTCATTCTATTGAATGACTCGTCCTGTTCCTCTACTTCAATATACTTATCAGTATATAGGATTGCACCATCAGCCACTCCAAAAAATTTCCTACAGGTGTAAAGTGTATCTACCCTAGGAATCGGTTCCTGAAAATAAGCCTGAGCATTATCAACAATAATATTTTCACCTACCGAAGCTATATATTCATTAGATAATTGTCCATAAAAATTTACGACATAAAGCCACCCTTCATAATCTTTTACTTGTGGTTTAAAATCAAGTCCAACATTATAATAAACTACTTCTACATTATTTTCAGATAATATTTTATCGTTAGAATCGCACATAAACTTCGGCATATTAATTTTTTTTATATTCTTTGCTTTAATAATATAAGCTAAAGCATTTCTACCACAATTCAATTTTATACCATCGTCATGAAGCATATCACCTGTATATTTATCTAATTCAATATATCCGCCTATTTCTTTCATTCTATCACCACTTTATATAATGAATTAATTCTACTAAGTATATTACTCATTTGATATTCATCATCAAATTTCATAAAAATAATTCCTAACGCTTTTGCAGCATTATCAAAATAATCAACTTGATCACCAATTTTTTTATATAAACATTTTTTTATTATGAATCCTTCAAGCTCATCAGAAAACTCAATGTATTTATAAAGTCCTGTTTGAGAAGTATGTAAATTATGAGTAGCATAAAATGGCGTACCCTTATGAACTTCATTCTTAATATTTTCTCCCATTGAAGTTAATACTGCCATCTCTACAACATCAACCCCAAATATAAGGCCTAATAAGTCCGGTATCATATTACCTCCAGCTCTTGGTCCCACATCTATTGGCCATACTCTACCTGATTTATCAATAATTAATTCAACATTAACAGAACCAAATTGAATTCCAAGTGTATCAATCAAACGTTGCAATGTATTTTGAACTTCGAGTTCATCTTTTTTTTCTATTAATAACGGATAACTCTTTCCAACTGGGACTAGGGAGTTCACAGACATATCTCTATGACAATTTAACAATCCCCAAAGTATAATTTTACCATTGTAAACAAAAACATCTCCTCCAATAAGATACTCATGCTTTTTTTCTATATACTCTTCAATGATTATCCGATGCGATCTAGAATATGAAAAAGCAAAATCGCATGCTTCATCTAGTTTATTCCAATCTCTAAGAACAGTTGCTCCTTTGGAACCAGAAGAATCAACAGGTTTAATTATTACAGGCAGTGAAAATATTGAGATGTCAATGTTTTTATCGCTATAACCTTTTGATGTTGGAGCGTTAAATCCATTTTCCTTTAGAAATATCCTAAATTTATCTTTATTGCATAAAATATGAACTGAGTTAAACGGATTTGTAGGTAATCCTAATTGTTCTGCTACATAAGCTGCCGTTGGAGCAGCTGGATCTGAAGCATATGCTAAAATGCCATCAATTTTTTCTTTTTTTGCCACATTAAGAACTGCATTTTTATCAGTGGTACTGACGAGATAAAACTTATCCGCTTCATATTGTCCAGGATTATCACGAAGAAAATCACATAGAACAGTATAATACCCTTGATTTTTAGCAGTCTTAATTGCAACAATTTGCTGGGCCGAACCACCTAATAATAAAAGCTTTTTCATAAATTTAAACTCCTTTAAATATCTAATATTACAGAAATATAATTCTTATTTAATAATATGCAACTGTATCAATATTTGTTTTATTATTTGTTTAAGTACAAGTTTTGGTAATACTACAAAAGTAGAAAATTCAATCGTATGACCATCATCTATAAGTTTTAAAAACTTGTTTCTTTTTGAAGTTAATACAGATGGATGCATTAATTGATGATTATTCTGAATAGCGACATTTAAATCTACATTACTAAGATTCAAGCCAGCTTTATATAATAAGTCTCTACCTTTTTCAGATTGAACTAATATTAAAGATATCCCTTTCTTTTCTTCATCTTTTAAATCACTACCCCAAGAATCTCCTAATGTCACATCTGAAACTCTTTCTAAGGTAGCAAATTGACATGAATAACAATTCTCAGTATAGTCAACCGATTCTAAAAAAGAACATAAATAATGATCAATTACTCTTGGAGTATTGATTTTTACATTATTTACCCATAAGCCAAAATCAGTATCATGTCTAAATCCAATATCATTAATACAATCCATTTCATAGCCACGTTCTTCCAAATAACTTGTTAATAATTTTACTGATGGTGTTCCATGACAAATCAAATCAATTGTATATAATCTATCTTGATTTTTAACAAAATTTTTCAAAGCTGCAACCTGACAAGGCAAGCCGATAAATAACACTTTATTCGTTTTTAAACGTTCATTTATCTTTTTATAAATTCCAGTTGGATTACTTTTTACATACTTTGATCCCGCAAAACATCGTGCTTCATTTAAATCATTTGTTATCTCAAAAACAAAATCTCCATTTTTAAATAGGCATGAAGCAACATAACCACCAGATTTTATAAAATTTATTATTATTGCAGATGCTGCTCCACCTGAAGAACTTTGTTTGCGAACTTCTTCATTAGCGAACCCTTGTTTCCATTCGATAGGTTTTACTTTTTCAACCTTTGTAATGTTAGGACATATTTGTTTACACAATTTACAATTAATGCACAGATCTTTATCAATAATAGCATTAAATGCATCTATACCATCATTTATCTTTATGCAGTGTTTGGGACAAATATCAAAACAAGCCATACACCCATTACATTTATTAATATCACATACTGTATTCATTAAATCTCCTATTACCTTATATTTCAAATAAGTCAAAAAATTAAGTTAATATATAAAAATGATTATTAGAATATACTACCTCATTATACTTTACTCCTCAAATCATAATATTCAATACACATGATGTTAGATTATATAAAAATATCAGAGCGTTAGCTCTGATACTTATTTTAATATATTTATGAATCAAAAACTAAATATTAGTATCCTAGTATTACATCACAAATTTTATCAACATCTTCTAATGATAAATCAGCATATAAAGGAAGAGTCAGAACTCTAAGTGCCATATGTTGCGCAATTGGAGTTTTTTCAGTTCCTGCTGTAGGATAATTACGATAACACTCAAAACTATTAGTTAATGGATAGAAATATTTTCTTGCACCAATGTTTGCTTCCGCAAGCATTTCAAACACTTCATTTCTTGTATATATATAACCATCAAATACAACAGGAAAATATGCATAGTTACTTTCGACTTCTTTTTGGATTGATGATAATTTAATACCTTCAACTCCTTCTAGTCTATTTCTATATCTTTCAACAACTCTTTTTCTTTTTGCAATTTCATCATTTAAATGTCTTAAATTGCAAATACCCATAGCAGCTTGAAATTCATTCATTTTGGCATTTCCACCAACATATTGAACAGATTCCGGACCATGAATACCAAAATTTTTCATATCATTTAGAAGAGTTTCAAATTTATCATCTTTAAAACATACGCAACCCCCTTCTATAGTATTAAATACTTTAGTTGCATGAAAACTAAACATTGAAGCATCTCCAAAACAAGCAGACGATACTCCCTTGTACTTAACCCCAAAAGCATGTGCAGCATCATATACAACCTTTAACCCATATTTTTTTGCGATACGATCAATTTCTTCTACATTACACATATTACCATATACATGAACCGGAACAATCGCTACAGTTTTATCTGTAATTAGTTGTTCTAACTTAACTGTATCAATTGTATAGTCATCTTCTCTGATATCACAGAATACTGGAACTAAGTTATTTCTTACAATTGCATGTGTTGTTGATGCAAATGTAAAAGGTGTAGTAATTACTTCTCCACCTTCTGGTAAGTTTAAAGCTGCAATAGCATTTTCTAAAGCCAAATGTCCGTTTGTGTATAAAGTGACATGAGGTATATTAAAATACTCTTCTAATTCTGCTTGTAGCTTCTTATGCTTTGCTCCCATATTTGTAAGCCAGTGTGAATCCCATAATTCTTTAATCTCTTCACAGTATTCTTCATAAGAAGGCATAGAAGATCTAGTAACTAATATTTTTGACATTATAATTCTCCAATCTAGATTATTTATTTAAAAATTTTGACTTTAATATTGTTAACAAATACATAAATGGTTCTACTTTAAATATATAAGATATCACGACATAAACAATAATACCTGTAAATACTTGTAGAAATAATTTTAATATCATAGGTAAAGATATCAAACCAATCAACCATACACAAACACCCATAGTAAGTGCTAGCGATATGCTAGGAAATATATCCCTTAATTGCTCTAGATAGCCATAATTTAATTCTTTTTTATTTGGGTGAGTATTGATAATTTGATTAGTAAGGCTGCTCAAAAACATACTATATGCCATAACTTTTACACCAAACCACATTGAAGAAACAAGTAATATTAAACCCACTATTTTCTTCTCAACTTCTAATTTTAAAAAGATATCACTTCTACCTATAGCTTTTATTGCATTTAAATTCGCAGTATGAATTGGATAGAACATGTATGTAATACAGAATATACGCATAAAGAAAACGCATGGTAACCATTTATCAGTTAAAAACACAGATATTACAGTATCAGCACAAAAAGCTAATCCCATCATCATCGGAGCCATAATATACGTACTAACAGTGATTGACCTTCTTGTCATAGCTTTAATACGTGCCCTATCATCTTGTTCCTTAGACATTGTTGGTAATAATACACTATCAATTGATGCAGTAATGTTATAACTTATAACATCAGGAAACTTAACACCTTGATTATAGTACGCTAAATCCGAAGTAGTATAAAGTTTACCAATAATTAGTTGACGTAAGTTGTTGTAAACTGTTTCTAATAATGATGATGCTAATAATTTCCATCCATATGAAATTAGAACTCTTAATCTCTCAAATGAAAAAATAAATTTAGGTCGCCAATCAACAGTAATCCATAAAACTAAAGTATCAATCATTAAATTTACTAGTTTTTGTGCCACAATTGCCCAAACTCCATAACCAGCATACGCTAACCATATACCAGCAACAGCAGATGCAATAGTACCTCCAAGTGTAGCAAAGAAAAACTTTTTAAATTGCATAGTTCTAGAAATATATGCTTGTTGAACATTCTTTAATCCAGAAATAATTACTGTAATACAAAGAACTCTTATGACAGGAACTAAACTCAAATCACTATAATACTTTGCAAAGAATGGTGCTAAGAAAAAAATAATAACATATAAAACCAAACACCATACAACGTTAAACCAAAATACAGATGAAAAATCTAAATCATCTGCATCTTTTTTTTGAATTAAAGCATTCCCTAAACCACTATCAACAAACACTTGAAAGATTTGTGCAATGACAATTACTAATGCTACTGTTCCAAATGTTTCTGGAACGAGTAGTCTCGCAAGCACAATTGATACAATAAATTGTACAATTTGTGCTCCTGATCGTTCAGCAAATCTCCATATAAAATTTGATAAAATATCATTCTTCATTTTAAAACAATCCTACCTATTAATTATTTTTTCATATTCTCTTCTTTTTTTATCTAAATTACGAATATACAATTTTCTAAAAATAGTTCTATATATAATTGCAAATTTTTCTCTAGTAGATAACTTATTAAAAATATTTATATATTTCCGAGAAAATAAATTTGAATAATCTTCTTCAAATGATAATCTGTTAATATCATATTTATCTATATAAAAGTCAACAATCTTTGCATATTTATAATCAGTATATTCATTCACACTAATTAACATATCCATATAGCTCTTATATGAACTTGCTCGAGATTGAAAATCACATTCATTTCTATATGACCATGAACCAACAGTGCCATGACGATATACAGACATTACAGTATCAAAATACTTAATCTTACCATTCAAAGATAAGTCAATTGCAAGTTGTACATCCCCAAATGACTTTGCAGCTTCATAAAAAGGAGGGTAAGAATATATCATTTTACTTCTATATAAAACAGATGAAGTGTGAAAACACTTGCCTTTTAATATATCTTCTAAGTTTATGTCTTTATCTTGTCCAAAATTAAACATTCGGAAAGTTGTTCCATCATTTTGATTTTCTTGTAAAGTATCATGCACACAAGCTATATATTCTAAATTGTTATCTAAAAAATCAACTTGCTTTTGAAGCTTTAGTTCATCGTTCCAATAATCATCCCCTTCACATACTGCTACATAATCTCCTTTAACCAAAGGAGCAATATAAGTACGTTTTATACTTATCCCTTTAGAATATTGATTCTCTTTTTGATAAATAGGTTTAATTATATCAGGATATTTATCTGCATATTCTTTAATTATAATAGCTGAATTATCAGTCGAACAATCATCATGTACGATGACTTCAAAAGGAAAATTAACTTTTTGATTAACAAACCCATCTAATGCACTTCTTAAATACTTTCCATGGTTATATACTAAACAATACACGGACACTTTCATAATCTACCTCCAATTTTTATGTTGTCAATATCTATAAATGTGAAATCACAAAAATAACTACATCATATATTGCTCAAACTCAAATCATTCCATATAATGATTTTCTATGTTTCTTAATCTAAATCCCTAATATTTCTGAAGTGTATGGATATATTTGATTACCACCCTTTAAAATCACTTGATAATAAAATATAATAATACTATACACTAGAAAGAATGTAATCAAGATTATTCTATTCTTTTTACGATTAATAACCTTACTTGTTACGAGTTTAGAATAAGCAAAAATTCTGAAGTATCCAAACCATAAACTTATTCTTTCAAAGGTATCATTAAGAGTCGCTAAATTACATATCAAAGTATCCAAAATCAACATAAGTAGTAAAAAATAATAATCGTTTTGCTGTTTTAAATTATTTCTAAAAATAAAAATAATGAACAACGGAATTAGTCTAATAAGTACGGAATTTACTGATAAGCGAAGTGTTCCTTCACCTAAATATCTCTTATATATTTCTGGTAAAAGTCCACCATTAATCAATACAGGTAAAATATAAGGTAATATAATAGTTGCACCAAATGCAATGCATATAATAATAAAAGCTGTTTTTGATGGATTAAAAGTCGGTTTATTTAAAATATAATATATAAAATATATTATTATTCCTATAATGGCTGTTGTATGGAACAGCACAGCAAAAAACGAACATAAAATCATTTTTATATAATCCTTATTCGTCAAATAATTAAATCCAAGTAAGAATACTGAAAGTGAAAGCGTTTGACGCATTATATTAAATGTATCCGAAAAATATAAACACAAAAATATAATCCATGACATCGTAGGTGATATATCATCTTTATATTTGCAAATTGCAAGTGCAATCAGTGAATAATTAATTAACCCAACCATAAAAAAGAAAAAATGTGGATTATGTGATATATGCCAAGAAATATAAGCAATTATCGCATAACCTAATTCAATACTCATTTCATTGTTAAAAATCAATTCCAAAATTGAATGATAGTTTTTTATATCTTCAAAAACGTAAATACCATATATTTGTACATCGGTACCTATAGAAAAATCACGAAATCCAGCTAAAAGTGCAAGTGAAAGCACTGATAACAAGATCATTATTTTCTTTGTAGGATTCGTTTTTATACCAAATTCAAATAATACACTTGAAATTGCAAACATAAAAAAATAAACCATAATCAACACCTTTTATTTTTATAATACTTCATTTAAATAACTTTCAATAATCTGAGCACAATCATTTCTTTTTTTATTCAAGATAGGATTTATTTTACTAAAATCTATTTTCTCTTTTTGATTTGAATAGTCCTTCAATTCTCTATTCGTTAAACCTACTATGTCTAAAATACTTTTTAATCTTTCTGAATATTTTTCTGGATAGTAAACATAGAATTGTTTTTCCAAATTTAAACAAAATGAAACTGCATGAAAAGAATCAGTCAAAACATATTCAGCATCTCGTACTAGTCTAACATAATCCTCAACTTCCGGAATGACAACACATTTCCCTGGTAACGTAACTTGATCTACACGTAAACATAATCGAACTAGTTTAATACCTTTGTCTTCACTGAATTTGACTGCCAAATCATCAAAATGATGATTTCTATTCAATTGAATAAGCAAAACATACTTTTCATTAACAAGTCTTTTTGAATCAGTAAGATTTCTCCAAAATTCACCATTCATCTGTAACGTTGGATCGAGAACTTCATGTGAATCAATTCCAAATTCATTTTTTAGCATTTGAACAGAAGGCTTCTCACGTACTGTTATTAAATCATATTTATCTAATAATTGTTTTATTACTCCTTTATCTTGTGAAAATATTTTTGAGTTACCAAAACTAGAAGCAAACGAAATTTTTGGTGCATCACCTTCCACAAAATTCAAAAAATATTCAGGAATGACACCATTATTCCATCCACTATTCCATACTTGATCACTTCCTGTACAATAAATTGAAGCATCTATTGGATTTTTCTTTAAATCAATTAAACTTTTATATGTATGTTTACTTAATTTTAAACGAGCATTAATAAATCTCTTGAATTTGAAATATTGAATCACTTTAGAAGGAAAATACATAATATTTCTTGCTATACCAATCAATGATTTATCCGATATATAAAACCAATACCCCATTTTTGTTTCCCACGGTCTTCTATAATCAATAATTTCAGATTCAAGCCCAAGATTTTCAAAATAACATTGTGTAGCATAAGCCTGTAATGCAGAACCATAATTTTTAACACTATGAAGAGTAATAATTGCTATTTTTTTCATAACATCCCTACCTTTTTATCTTATTCACAAAATTTAAAACAGGCACACCAAAAAGCAGCAACATAGCTGCTATTCGATTCTTTTTCCTGCAATTTCTATCCAGTAATAACTGAAATTTTTTATCATTTAAATATGAAGTAATTCGATTATAAATATCTAGATAATCATTCTTCAAATTTTCATTTGATAAAAGTACCTGACAATAATCACTAAATTTTTTTGACTCCGCAGCTTTAATCAAGTTAGGATAATTGGTTTTACAATAAAGTAATAAATTATCTGCAGCATCTAATTCATCCAAACTAGCCTGGCCAAACACATGCATGATACTCCCTTTTCGTTGTAAATAAAAATAAAGTTCTTCTGTTGTTACTACAACTTTGTTCACATTAGAATAATATTTATATGTTGTAAATTCATCTTCATGATACTTATTATATGGGAATGGGTATCGTTTAGCAATTTCAATTGGTAAAAGAATTGCACAAGCACTCGTATCTAACGTATCTTGATAGAGCATTTTATTCAAAGCTTCAGTACCACTATATACATATATTCTTTTTGAAGAAGATAATTTTGGAATACCACCTTCATCAAAGACATTAATACCTGTTACAGCTATATCGGCATCATATTTATTTAAAAGGTATACCAAAGTTTCTAAATACTCTTTTGAAACATAATCATCGCTATCAATATATGTTACAAACTCTCCATTTGCTATTTTTGTTCCTTCATTACGTGCATCAGATAATCCACCGTTTGTTTTATGAAGAACTCTTATTCTTTCGTCTTTTAAAGCATAATTATCACAAATCTTTGGACAATTATCCGGTGAACCATCATCTACAAGTATTAATTCAAAATCCGGGTACGTTTGTGCTAGTATACTTTGAATGCATTTATCTATATAATTTTCAACTTTATATACTGGTACAATTACGCTAATCATTATTGCTCCCTTTCTATTGCATCAAAATAATATTGTTGCATTCTTAGTGCTTCTGATGCACTATCAAATCCAGCCATTGCAACTTCTTTTGCATGATTCTTTCTTACAGGTATATTTTCATACATTGCTTTAATAATCTCATCAGCCCATTTATCAACACTTTCATTTAAACTAATAAAATGACCTAACTCACAAGCATTAGCTTCCCTAGTTATTTCTGTTGAAAAAAACATAGGAAGACCACAACTTTCAGCTTCAAGGCCTACAACTGGTAAGCCTTCATATAAAGATGGTAATAGGAAACAATCCATTGCATTATAAAACTGTTGAATATCTTCTCTTCTTCCAAGATATTTAACCTGTTTTTCTATATTTAGTTCCTTTATTTTTTCAAACATTTCATTTTTTAATTCGCCATCACCAATTAAACATAGAATCGCTTTGGGCTCTTTTCTAGCAACTGCAGCAAAGATTTCTATCATGCGAACCGAATTTTTTTGAGCTGTAAATCGGCCAATGTGACCTACAACATATTTATCTTCCCAATCAAATTTTTTTCTAGTTTTTTCTCTTACTTCTGGATTATAAGCATTAAATTCTGTGTTAATTACAGTCTTAAATATATCGATTTTTCCGGCATTATATAACTTTTCTCCGAATTGCCAGCGCCCACAATCTTCGCCACAAGCCATATAATAATTTGCAAACCATTTAGACATTGGACGTAACATTTTCTTTAAAACAGTTTTCCAATCATTCTCATGCGCCATTGAAAGACTTTCAGAAATACGAACTGGTATTCCACATTTCTTTGCAACAAACATTGGAAATAAATTCATAGTGCTATTATATGCATGTACTATAGGATATTGATTTTCTTTAAAAATTCGTTTCATATCTGACATATTCTTAAAAATATGCTGATAAGGAGCAATGATGTATACTCTTCCTCCTAAACTTTCAATTTCATCTCTTGGAATAGCTTGTGAATCTGAGTCACAAATAAAATCAAATTGTACTTCCTCTCGATTTACATGACGGTAATACTCCATTATCAGATTTTTTTTACCACCAGAATCAACTTTACCAGCAACAATAGCAACTCTAATCATCTAAAATCTCCTTTACCTTTTAAAAAAATTAATTGTCTTATTAATAACTCTATTTAAATCATTCTTATCAAGATTATAATACATTGGTAAACGTACAAGTCTATCACTATCTGGAGTAGTGTGTTCATCTTCTCCTACAAAACGTCCAAATTTCAATCCTGCAGGTGCAGAGTGAAGTGGTACATAGTGGAAAACACAAAGAATATCATTTTCTTTCATGAATTTAATAAATTCTTGTCTAGTATCTAAATCCTTACACTTTATATAGAACATGTGTGCGTTATGTACGCAACCTTCAGGAACTGTTGGTAAAGTGATAAGCCCCTTTTCTTCTAAAGGTTTAAATGCTTCATAATAAGCATTCCATGTAGCTAAACGGTTGTTGTTTATCTCATCAGCCATTTCTAACTGTGCCCATAAATATGCAGCATTTAAATCAGATTGAAGATAAGAATCACCAAAATCAACCCAATTATATTTAGCAACTTGCCCACGGAAAAATTGTGATCTATTGGTTCCTTTTTCTCTTAAAATTTCAGCCTTTTCTATGTAATCTGGATTATTGATTACGATAGCTCCACCTTCTCCCATCGAGTAATTCTTTGTTTCATGGAAAGAATAACAACCAAAATCTCCAATTGTTCCTAATGCTTTACCTTTATATGTTGACATAACACCTTGTGCTGCATCTTCTACAACTAATAGATTATGTCTTTTTGCAATTTCCATAATTGTATCCATTTCACAAGCTACTCCTGCATAATGTACTGGACAAATTACCTTAGTTTTATCTGTAATAGCCTCTTCAATTTTTGTTTCATCAATATTCATTGTATCCGGACGAATATCAACAAACACAAGATTAGCTCCTGCTAACACAAATGAATTTGCAGTAGATGAAAATGTAAATGATGGTAAAATCACTTCATCACCTGGATTAATTCCACAAAGTAGTGCAGCCATATCTAATGCACTAGAACCACTAGTTGTCAGCATTACTTTATTTGCCTTGAATTTGTTTTCCATCCATTCATCGCATTTTTTTGTGAAAGGTCCATCTCCACAAATTTTACGATTTTCAACTGCTTCACGCATGTAATCAAATTCTTTACCTGTAAAAGGTGGCACATTAAAATGAATCATAGTTTCTCTCCTTTTTAAATTCAGTTTTTCGCAACTAGATTTTACAAAATCTAAATGCATTTTAATTTCTTTAATGTCCAATTTTTATCTATTAAGACATCATTAAACTTCACAAACAAGCAAAATTTTTATTTCAACCCTATACTCATTATATTCCACTTTATTATTGAGAATTTATAATAAAACCCTGCTATTAATTTTAATAAATATAATTATAAAATTTTATTTCAAATAGTCTTCAATTAGATTTTTTTGTATTGTTTAGATTTTCTAGTGACTACCTACTTAAGATAATAATATTCCACCAATCAAATTATAGCATAAATAATATCCAAAATAATTTAATCAATACTTAACGAAATATTTATACATACAACACCTTAGTATAAAATTTACAAATAATACATTCATGTATGTAAACCAATGTATTAAGCCTTCTCTTTTTATTTTTAACCAACACCTAAATCAAATTGTGAAAACATAAAAAAAGGCTTATTCAGAATCTAACAAGTCTTAATAAGCAATAAAGTAAAATATGTAATTTAGATACACTTTCCCCTACCCATATATCTGTATGTTATTAACAAATCAATTAAAAATGCGGTAATGCCTGCTATTTATAATATCATTTAAATGTATCTCTCTCAATTTATAACAAATAGTAATTGTAAAATTAACTTCACAATTAAACTATATACCATATAATTTTATCCTATATATATAAAATAAGTCAACCTACATAAAATTATGCTTCTATACTATCATTTATACATACTATGAATAAAATCAAACATAAAAAAGGTTCTTCTTAAACGAATTTCAATTTCGATAACTGAAAGTAAGCGTCAAATTTAAATGTGGTAAATAAACTGCTGACGAATATATAATAAAGCCATCCTTGCTGAATCACACTAGTGATTTGGCTTCATTAAGGATGGCTTTTATTCCACTCTTTGATAATGTTCTGATATAGCTTGGTAGTTCGCGACTATATGGCAGATACTTTCTTAGTTCTTCTTTATTTGTTAAATCTAATTTTGGTAGATTTTCAAACAAATGAGTAAAGTACATGTATGGAATCTGTTTATTTTCTATACAGCTGATTACTAATGAATAGATCATGGCACTCGCTTGTGCTCCATATACGCTTACGCTGAATTTGCATCGATTTCGTATGACTACAAATAGGCGTATATTTCTTTCACAGCTTGTATTGTCATGTGGGATGATCGCATCATTTGTAAATTCCATAAGTCCTTCTTTGTTGTTTAATACATACTGGATCGCTTTGCTCATGGAATATTTGCCTTTGTTTCTTGGTTCGATTTCTTCAAGCCACGATAAAAACTTCTCAAACTTTGGTTTGAGTTCTTCTTTTCGTCTCTTTGTGATATATTCCATTTGCTTTTCAGGATTCGAATATTTTTCAGCTATTTTTTCATCAATAAGATTTGTATGGTGTTGATTACCAAATTAATTGCTAACACAGTATTCAAATTAAATTGTACACATAATTAGGTAACTTCAAATTGTTTATACATACATATTCATATTAAATGTGAAACCCCATCATAAAAAAATGGATACTCAATTTAGAA
>OLSO01000457.1_pt1 | contig 40282 bp, 37 predicted proteins | sample 1672441 | NCBI WGS metagenome assembly OLSO01 (sample SAMEA3136686, study PRJEB25190) | human gut metagenome | biome: human gut; feature: human-associated habitat; material: faeces | place: Austria | collected 2013 | reverse complement strand
GACTTCTGGCATACCTGAAGAAAACAGACATCGAAAGATACCGTGCACTGATTGAAAAATTAGGTTTAAGAAAATAATTAGTATGCGGACGGGGCGGATAACCATCCGCCCCATTTTTACATGTTGCAGTTTTATAGGTTTATAGCGACAGGAAAAAAGAAGTTATTTCCGAGACTACTGAAAAGTCCATTGATTGCAATGGCTTTTTCAGTTGTTTCGGGCTTCTGAATGACCTGGTTGCTGTGAACAGTAATAATCAACACAGAATTTAAAGGAGAAAAAATATGTACAAAAGTTATTCTATGGAATTAGCCGGCAGAACACTGACTGTAGATATTGGTCGTGTTGCAAAGCAGGCAAATGGTGCAGCCCTGATGCATTATGGTGACACAACTGTACTTTCCACAGCAACAGCATCCAAAGAGCCAAGAGAAGGAATCGATTTCTTCCCCCTGAGCGTTGAATACGAAGAAAAAATGTATGCCGTAGGCAAAATCCCGGGAGGATTCAACAAGAGAGAAGGAAAGGCAAGTGAGCATGCAATCCTGACTTCCCGTGTTATTGACCGTCCGATGCGTCCTCTGTTCCCGAAGGATTACAGAAATGATGTAACTCTGGTCAACATGGTTATGTCTGTAGATCCGGAATGCAATCCGGAGATTCCGGCTATGCTTGGTTCCTCTATTGCAACCTGCATTTCTGATATTCCGTTTGACGGACCGTGTGCAACTACACAGGTAGGTCTGATCGACGGTGAATTCGTTATCAACCCGTCTCTGGCTCAGAAAGAACTTTCTGATCTTCAGCTGACAGTTGCTTCCACAAGAGAAAAAGTCATCATGATCGAAGCCGGTGCAAATGAAGTTCCGGAAGATACTATGATTGAAGCAATCTATAAGGCACATGATGTAAACCAGGAGATCATCCGTTTTATCGACAAGATCGTAGCTGAATGTGGTAAAGAAAAACATCTGTATGCTTCCTGTGCAGTTCCGGAAGAACTGTTTGAAGCAATTAAGAAGATCGTGCCTCCGGAAGAAATGGAAGAAGCTGTTTTTACAGATGACAAGCAGACAAGAGAAGAAAATATCCGTGAGATCACAGCAAGACTTCAGGATGCATTTGCAGATAATGAAGAATGGCTGGCTGTTCTTGGCGAAGCCGTATATCAGTATCAGAAGAAGACTGTTCGTAAGATGATCCTCAAAGATCACAAACGTCCGGATGGACGTCAGATCACGCAGATTCGTCCTCTGGCTGCAGAAGTTGATATCATCCCGAGAGTACATGGATCCGCCATGTTTACACGTGGACAGACTCAGATCTGCACAATGACAACTCTGGCTCCTCTTTCTGAGGCTCAGAGAATTGACGGACTTGATGAGTTTGAAACATCCAAGAGATATATGCATCATTACAACTTCCCGTCTTATTCTGTAGGTGAGACAAAACCATCCAGAGGACCGGGACGTCGTGAGATCGGTCATGGTGCACTTGCAGAGAGAGCTCTTGTTCCGGTACTTCCGTCAGCAGAAGAGTTCCCATATGCGATCCGTACAGTATCTGAGACTTTTGAATCCAATGGTTCCACTTCTCAGGCAAGTATCTGTGCATCTACGATGTCTCTGATGGCAGCAGGTGTGCCGATCCGTAAACCGGTAGCAGGTATTTCCTGTGGTCTGGTAACAGGCGCTACAGATGATGACTACATCGTTCTGACAGATATTCAGGGCCTGGAAGATTTCTTTGGAGATATGGACTTTAAGGTTGCAGGTACACATGATGGTATCACTGCAATTCAGATGGATATCAAGATTCATGGTCTGACAAGACAGATTGTAGAAGAAGCTATCCGCAGAACAAAAGAAGCAAGAGAATATATTCTTACAGAAGTTATGGAGAAATGCATTGCAGCTCCTCGTGATCATGTCAACAAATATGCGCCGAAGATCGTACAGATTCAGATCGACCCTCAGAAAATCGGTGATGTAGTCGGACAGAGAGGAAAAACGATCAATGCAATCATCGAACGTACAGGTGTTCAGATTGACATCACAGATGAAGGTGCAGTATCTATCTGTGGCGTTGACCAGCATGGTATGGATGAAGCAAAGAAAATGATCAAAACAATTGCAACTGATTTTGAAGCAGGACAGATCTTTGAAGGTACAGTTGTCAGCATTAAAGAATTTGGTGCATTTGTTGAGTTTGCTCCTGGCAAAGAAGGAATGGTTCATATTTCCAAGATCAGTGATCACAGAATCAATCGTGTAGAAGATGTTCTGACACTTGGCGATAAGGTAAAAGTTATCTGCATGGGTAAAGACAAGATGGGAAGAATGAGCTTCAGTATTAAGGATGTACCGGAAGAAGCATAACTATGAGATATCATAATATAACCAAGGATGATATGCTGAACGGAGACGGACTTCGGGTAGTACTCTGGGTTGCCGGCTGCAATCACTGCTGTCGGGAATGCCAGAATCCGATCACCTGGGATCCAAACGGAGGCCTTCCGTTTACGGAAGCAGAAGAAGCAGAGATCTTTACAGAACTGGATAAGGATTATATCGGCGGCATCACTTTTTCGGGAGGTGATCCGCTGCATCCATCCAATATTTCTACGGTTACTGCTTTCGCAAAAAAAATTCGTGAGAAATATCCAAATAAGACGATCTGGCTGTATACAGGTTCCTTATGGGAAGAAATCTGTAATGAAGAGATTGTACAGTATTTGGATGTCTGTGTGGACGGTGAATTTCAGATTGATAAAAGAGATACTTCTCTTCGCTGGAAGGGCTCATCCAATCAGCGTGTGATAGATGTTCCTTCTACACTTCGTGAAGGCAAAGTCGTTCTGCATTGTGATAATTAAAGAGCAGGAACAGGCGAATAAACAGGAGGCAGCATGAAACGAATTGCAAAATTTCATAAAGTAAGTCCGGAGCAGTTTGCAAAGGACTGGAAAGATACATTCCCGGCAGCGGATGATAAAGAAATACAGGACACTTATGAGAAAATTTCTCTTCCTGTAAGGGCAACAGCCGGAAGTGCAGGATATGATTTCTTTGCACCTGCGGATATTGTACTGAATCCGGGTGAAACAGCCAAGATTCCAACGGGAGTCCGTGTGGAAATGGAGCAGGACTGGGTATTGAAATGCTACCCGAGAAGTGGACTGGGATTTAAATTCCGTCTGCAGCTGAATAACACAGTAGGTATCATTGACAGTGATTATTTTTATTCTGATAATGAAGGTCATATCTTTGCGAAGATTACCAATGACAGTAATGAAGGCAAAACTGTGAATATTCAGGCCGGAACAGGTTTTATGCAGGGGATTTTTGTTGAGTATGGTATTACTGTAGATGATGAAGCTACCGGAATCCGTAATGGCGGATTTGGAAGTACTACCGAGAAAAAATAAGAATTAGTAATTGTTACAGAGATAAAATAAGCAAAAAGAAATGGAGATTCAGGCTGATGTGGCTTAAATCTCCATTTTGTTTTGCTTATTTTGCAGAAAAATTTTGTTGTTTATGGAAATCTTTATTCCAGAGGTTCTCCGGCGGCTTCTGCCTTACGTGCATTGTCAAGAACAACGTCAAAAGCCTCTGCAGCTTTTGCATATTCATCATCACTTTCGATGTTGGCAAGAATTGGATCTCCTGTTTCTGTACGGGAGAATTTATAAAGATATACCTCTCCACTCTGATTCTGGCCATTTTCGTCCAGCGGCAACAGCGCAATGTATTCCTGTTTTTTTACTGGAAATACGGTCAGAATTGCACATTCGATCTCAGTGTCATCGTCCAGCGTCAGTGTAATGGTGTTGTGACTTTCCGGAGAAGTGTTTCCGCAGTCCAGTCCGCAGGAAGCACAGTCGCTGGGTGCACAGGTTCCGTTTTTGAATTCATCACTCATTTGATAATCCTCACTTTGTATTCGTTGTCATTCCATTTTAACAGATAACAGCAGTGAATACAACGAAAAAGCTCGAAAATAAAAAAATGTGTTTAAACTGATTCATGAATCATGTATAATAGAAATATCAGACATTTGATCGATTTGAAGGAGTAAATGAGACAATGAAATGTATTTCATGGAATGTAAATGGAATCAGAGCCTGTATCACAAAAGGATTTGAAGATAGATTTAGAGAACTGGATGCGGACATTTTCTGCCTTCAGGAGACGAAATGCCAGCAGGGTCAGGTGGAACTGGAACTTCCGGGCTATCATCAGTACTGGAATTATGCAAACAGACGTGGCTATTCAGGGACTGCGGTATTTACAAAGAAAGAGCCGATCTCTGTGAAAAATGGTATCGGAATTGAAGAACATGATAAGGAAGGACGTGTGATCACACTGGAATTTAAGGAGTTTTATTTTGTAACTGTGTATACTCCAAATTCTCAGAGTGAATTAAGACGTCTGGAGTACCGCATGGAATGGGAACGGGATTTTCTTGCATATCTTCTGAAATTACAGGAGAGCAAGCCGGTGATCTGTTGTGGTGATCTGAATGTGGCACATGAGGAGATTGATTTAAAAAATCCAAAAACAAACCGAAAGAATGCCGGATTTACAGACGAGGAACGTGCATGTTTTACAAAAGTGCTTGAGAGTGGATTTATAGATACATTCCGCTACTTTTATCCGGATAAAGAGGGAATTTATTCCTGGTGGTCCTATCGGTTTAAAGCGCGTGAAAAGAATGCCGGATGGAGGATTGATTATTTTATAACTTCTCCATCTTTGAAAGAAAAGCTGCAGGGAGCAGCAATTCACACGGAAATCATGGGATCAGACCATTGTCCGATCGAATTGGATATTGATTTGAAGTAAATACAAAAGTTACAAGGAGAACCGGAAATGGAAAAACAGAACAGAATACGTGCATACAAGGGAGATCCTGTAAATCCTGGTGTCAGTAGGAAAACCGCGGGAATAAATTTTGCAGTGGAGATCCCCTGTGGCATATCCGCGTCACTGGTGTTATATCGCAAGGGTGCTGCGTTGCCGGAGGTGGAAATTCCTTTTACAGAAGAACACCGGACAGGCAGAATGTGCGCAATACTGATATCTGGATTAAAACCAGATAAATATGAATATAATTTCCGGGCGGCCGGAAAAATCATGCAGGACCCTTTTGCCAGGGTAATACGCGGACGTGAGAAATTTGGAGCACCGGTATCAGAGGATGAACATGCTGTACGCTGTGGGTTCCTTTCGGAAAAAGAGTATGACTGGAGGGAAGATACTGCACCGCAAATCTCATATAATGAAATGATCTTATACAAAGTTCATGTACGTGGATACACAAAGCAGGCGAAACTTTCGCCTAGAAAAAAAGGTACTTTTGCAGGACTTGTGGAGATGATTCCTTATTGGAAAGAGATGGGAATCAATGCAATCGAACTGATGCCGGCATATGAGTTTCAGGAATGTACACGCAAAGAGACGGCGGGCAGTATGGCAGTCCGTTCAAAAAAAGATGACAGGATAAATTACTGGGGATATGCACAGGGATTTTATTTTGCGCCGAAAGCATCTTACTGTGCGACCAGGGAACCGGATCGGGAGTTTCGTGATATGGTCCATGCACTGCATCAGGCAGGAATCGAGTGTATCATGGAGATGTATTTCCCGGAGAATACGCCGTCATTGCAGGTAGTGCGTTCCCTCTGGATGTGGAAACTGTTTTATCATGTGGATGGATTTCATCTTATGGGAGATGGCGTTCATCAGAAAGTCCTTGAACAGGATCCGATTCTTTATGGGACAAAGAAAATGTTTTCTGAGATCGCGGGCAATGCAGATACGGAAAATATGCTTGCAGAATATAATGCAGGATTTAAGCAGGATATGAGAAGATTTCTTAAGAGTGATGAAGGCATGATCTCAGGGGCAGAATTTCATGTGCGAAGGAATACGGGCTCTTTTGGAACTATCAATTATATGGCAAATCAGGATGGGTTTACGCTGTATGATACAGTGGCATATAATTATCGCCATAACGAAGCGAATGGCGAGGACAATCGTGATGGCAGTGAATTTAATTATTCCTGGAACTGTGGCATTGAGGGAGTAACACGCAAACAGGCAATTCGCAAAATGCGTGAGCAGCAGATGAGGAATGCGTTTCTGATGCTGCTTTTGAGTCAGGGGACGCCAATGATCTATGGTGGTGATGAATTTGCCAATTCACAGGCGGGAAACAACAATGCATGGTGTCAGGATAATGCAGTAGGATGGACGGACTGGAAAAATGCGAAGAAGCAGGAGAATCTTTCCACTTTTGTAAAGGAAGCAATTGCTTTCCGAAAAAAACATCCAATCCTTCATATGCCACAGGAAATGCGTGGAGTGGATTACATGGCGAAGGGATTTCCAGATATTTCTGTACATGGGGAACGTGCATGGTTTCTTAACCGTGATAATACCAGCCGCCTTCTAGGCGTGATGTACTGCGGCTCTTATGCAGAGAATAAAAATGGAAATGCAGATGATTTTATTTATATAGGAATGAATTTTCACTGGGAAAAACGAAATATTGCACTTCCGAACCTTCCTGACGGACTGGGCTGGAAAAAGGTTGCGGATACTTCCGGGCAGACTCCAGAGCAGTGGTTTGGAGAATATGAAGAAACATATAAAAAATCAATTAAGATCAATCCACGTACGATCGTGGTACTGATCGCAAAGCGGGAGGAATCAGGGCATGCATCCATGGCTGCACTTCAAGACAATAACGAGGCATAAACTGCTGGTAATGAAATATTGTTTTCGCATAGGACTTTACAAACAGGGCCTGCTTCATGACCTGTCAAAATATTCACCGACAGAATTTCTGGTTGGCTGTAAATACTATCAGGGGACGAGAAGCCCGAATAATGCAGAGAGAGAAGACATTGGAGTATCAACTTCATGGCTCCATCACAAAGGGAGAAATAAACATCATTTTGAGCATTGGGTAGATTATTCTGTAAATGATGGCGAGCATGTGATCATGGGAGCGCAGATGCCGCGCAAATATGTGGCAGAAATGGTCATGGACCGGATCAGTGCATCCAGGAATTATCTTGGGGATGCGTACAATGACAGACAGCCATTGGAGTATTTTCTTAAGAGTAAGGAGAAATTGTGGTTTATCCATCCTCAGACCAAGAAAGAACTGGAAGCACTTCTCAGGATTTTGAATGATCATGGTGAAGAAAAGCTGCTTCATTATATTAAATACAGATACCTGAAGGGCGAGACCAGAAAGATTCGTTATTAAAATAAGAGAAATGAGCAAAAGCCGTTATCTTGTTAGAGATATTCTGACAGGGTAACGGCTTTTTATAATTTTGAGAGTGAAATGTGAAATAAAGAAATGATATGAATAAACAATACGGATAAACAGCATATAACAGTTGACAACAGTGATACACTGTTATATACTGTTTGTAGAAGGAGGGATGAAGTTGAATCTTATTATAAATCATACTTCCATGGAACCGATCTATGAGCAGATCGTAGCACAGATCAAGGCAGAAGTGATTGAAGGCACACTGACTGCGGGGGAAGCACTTCCTTCGGTACGTGCACTTTCCAGAGAGCTGAAGATCAGTGCTCTTACAGTAAAAAAAGCCTATGACAATCTGGAAGAAGAAGGATTGGTTGTGACTGTCCATGGAAAGGGAAGCTTTATTGCGGCAGCAAATCAGGAGCTTCTGATGGAAGAGCGGCGCAAGGAATTGGAGAAAGAACTGGAAGCTGCTGTACAGAAAGCCCGTACCGGGGGATTGACGGCGAAAGAAATCCGGGAGTCATTTGAGATCATAATGGAGGATGAGGTATGTTAGTACAACTGGATCGTATGAAGAAAGAATATGATGGATTTTCACTGGAACTGAATATGGAGATTCCAGAGAATCAGGTGACCGGATTGATCGGGGCGAATGGAGCGGGAAAGAGTACGACATTTAAACTGATGCTTGGACTTATCCGTCCGGATGAAGGAAATGTGGAGATATTTGGAATAAATGCTGCGGAAATGGGTGCAGAGGATAAACAGAAGATTGGAGCCGCATTTTCCGACAGCGGATTTTCCGAATATTTGAAAGTACAGCAGCTTATTCCAATCATGAGCCGTTTTTATCCGGATTTTCAGGAAGAAGAGTTTCGTGGAAGATGTGAGAGATTTAAGATTCCGCTGAATAAACAGATCAAGGAGTTTTCTACCGGAATGAAAGCAAAGCTGAATGTACTTCTTGCACTCAGCCACGACAGCAGATTACTGATTCTTGACGAGCCAACGGCGGGGCTGGATGTGGTTGCAAGAGAAGAAATCCTTGATCTGCTGCGGGAATATATGGAGATCCCGGGACGATCTATTGTGATTAGCTCTCATATTTCCGGTGATCTGGAACATTTCTGTGATGACCTGTATATGATCCATGAAGGCAAAATCGTCCTTCACGAAGAAACGGACCGTATTCTTGAGGAATATGGATTCCTCAAGGTGTCAGAGCAGGAATACGAAGTCCTTGACAAAGAATATCTTCTGCGTGTGAGAAAAGAGTCCTTCGGCTATAGCTGTCTGACAAACCAGAAGAATTATTATCTGGAAAATTATCCGGGGATCATAGTCGAAAAAGGAAGTGTAGATGAAGTCATTTCCATGCTGGTGAAGGGAGAACTGTTATGAGGGGATTATTGATGAAGGATCTGGAATTGATTAAAATAAATATGAAAATGTATCTGGCAGTTTTTCTGATAGGCATTATTTATCTGGTTGCACAGGAGAACGGAAGTACATTTTTTGTAGCTTATGCGATCTTTGTGAGTATTGGTGTCTCTGTCGGAACAATTTCCTATGATGGTTACCATCATGGAATGAAATTTCTAATGACATTGCCGGTCACAAAAAAGCAATATGTACAGTCAAAGTATCTGCTCAGCTTTGGTTTTGCAGTACTGGTCAGTGTTATCAGCCTGCTTTTGGGGATGATAAGAATACAGATTTCCGGAAAACAGGAAGCAGAGGACCTTTTGATAAGCGCAGGCACTGCACTCGTTATTTCCTGTATAATACTTTGCGGAATGATTCCGCTTCGCTTGAAATACGAAGCCGAGAAAAGCAGGATTGTTATGGTGGCGGTGGTAGCAGTAATCTTTCTGGTGGCTGCTGCATGTAAGGAACTATATGATGTGTATCGGAAGAGTTTTGGGAAAGGTTTGCAGTTTCTGGATACCCTTTCCGGATGGCAGATAGCGGTTGGGCTGATTGTAGTTATGATGATTTGTCTGGCCGTGTCCGTGAAGGTCAGCGAGAGGATTATGGAGAAGAAGGAGTTTTGAGACACTATAAATATTGATTTTTGGATACTTTAGAAGAAAAACTAATTCCGCTCTTAAAATAATTAACTGGAACATTTCGTTTAAATGCGTTATCCTGTAAAAAGAGAATTTATATCTGTGATATATAAGAAACAGGAGGATCGCTTATGGAAAAAAATCAGATTTTTATAAAAACTGGTACAAAATACAAAAAAATGACCAGGGAACTTCTGGAAGAGAGCAATCTCGCAGAACTGATTGGTGATAAGAATAAAATGGTAGGTATCAAACCCAACCTGGTATCCCCATCAGATCCGGCAAATGGAGGAACAACACATCCGGAAATCGTGGCGGGAATCCTGGAATATCTGAAAGAAAACGGTTTCAAAAACAGTATGATCCTCGAGGGTTCCTGGGTAGGCGACCGTACTGCAGATGCATTCGAAGTGTGCGGTTACCGGCAGCTTTGTGAGGACTATGATGTGGAGTTTTATGATACGCAGAAAGACAAAAGCTATACAAAAGACTGCTGCGGTCTGGAACTGAAAATCTGTGAGAGCGTGAAAAAAGTAGATTTCCTGATCAATGTGCCAGTCATGAAAGGACATTGTCAGACAAAGATTACCTGTGCCCTTAAGAATATGAAGGGATTGATTCCGAACACAGAAAAACGCCATTTTCACTCTATGGGACTACACAAACCGATCGCGCACTTAAATGTTGGTATCCATCAGGATTTTATTGTAGTTGACAATATTTGTGGTGACCTGGATTTTGAGGATGGTGGAAATCCGGTGGTGATGAACCGTATCTGGACTGCCATAGACCCGGTGCTGGTAGATGCGTATGTCTGTCAGCAGCTCCATTACAAAGTATCTGATGTTCCATATGTAAAACTTGCGAGTGAGCTTGGTGTAGGTTGTTCTGATATTACTAAAGCAGATATTCGTGTACTGGGAGAAGACATTCAGCAGAACATTCCAGAGAGACGAAAAGTGGTAGAAGTGGCAGATGCGGTAGAAGAAGTTGATTCCTGCAGCGCATGTTATGGCTATCTCATTCCGGCACTCGATATGCTGAAACAGGAGGGACTCCTCGAAAAACTTCACGAAAAAATCTGTATCGGCCAGGGATATAGAGGAAAGACAGGCGAACTCGGCGTCGGCAACTGCACCAGAAACTTCAAACACCACGCAGAAGGCTGTCCACCAACCGAAAACCAGATCTACGAATTCCTGAAAGAATATATCTCTAAATAAAACAAGTGGGGGAATGTGCGTTCCCCCACTTTGCTATTTCTTCGCAGCGGCCTCCTTGATAATCTGTATAATTGCATCCTGACTGAATTTACTGCTGTCGATACACAGATCGTACTGTCCCATGTCCATCCATTTCTGATCGGTAAAGAATTCATAATAAGCACGACGTTCTTTATCCATCCTTTTTACCAGTTTCCGTGCACTCTTTTCTTCACGGTCAAGACGTTCCATGATGGTTTTTACACGCGTTTCAAATGGCGCATAGATAAAAATATGGAGTGTATCATCGCCTGTCAGAATGTGATTTGCACACCGGCCGACAATGACACAATCTTCTCTGTCACTCAGCGAAAGAATGATCTCTCTTTGAATACCAAAAAGAACGTCATTCATCGGAATAGGGTAGCGATCGACCCCAATCTGAAGTTCGTTGTCAATTGGAAATCCCCACGGGCTCGGACGCTTTTCATCAACTTCTGCAAACTGATCGAGAGGAACATTTTTCTTATTGCTGGCCATTTCGATCAGTTCCCTGTCATAAAAACCAATTCCCATTTCATTAGCAAGGGCTTTTCCGATGATTCGTCCATTGCTTCCATACATACGATTGATTGTGATAATACGTTTATTCATACAGGTTCCTCCTCTCGAAATATACATTTTTTATTTGTCTCTATCATAGTACAATTTTTAGATAATTTCAATAAAAATATTGAATAAAATAAAAATAATATATATAATATTAACATATCAATCGAGGCACTTCGTTATACAGGATAAAATATAGTTTCTGTCGAGAAAGAACACTTACAGTGGAAAACGGTCGAACGAATTTTCTTGACTGAAAAGATGGCAAAAAGCTATAATATTCCTGTCAGTAAAAACAGTACTGGAAAAAATTACTTGACATATCTACGCATATTAAATATAATTTGCTTATGCATTACAGAAATGTTACAAAAAAATAAATTATGAAAAAAAGACATAATGAAAATGCAAGGAATGTTTAAGTATGAGAAAAACAAGATTGACAGGAACCCATAACGATAAGGATAAAAGCGGCAGAGAACACAATTCGTCTTTTCATAGCTTTGTTTCTCTGAGTGTCTGTGCCCTGACAGTGATCGCCGTAACAGGTGGATGCAAGCTGGCAGGAACTGAGAAACATAAAGTATATGCCGCTTCAGAGAACGAAAGCAGCAGCCTGTACAGTGAAGATGTGGATTATGACCTTCCGTCAGGGATTGCAGGTGTGGTTTCCGGAGTCAATGCAACGCCGGCAGCAGGTTCGACCGTAAACCGTATCGGAATTTCCTGCGATGACGTAATTGTTGGTCAGCGTGTGCGAAAAGTTACAAGCAGTGCCGTAGAAATGAATGTCAGTGAATCTATGGCGACGACTGTGGATACATTTGATGCAAAAGTTGTTTCTGCATCGTCTTCCGCAAAACTGATGTCGGATGAGGATTATGAGAATCTACTTCAGATTGTAGAGGCAGAAGCGGGCACAGAAGATCTGAAGGGAAGGATCTTAGTTGCAAATGTTATCATGAATCGTGTGAAATATCCGGAATTTCCGGACAATGCAACAGATGTTATCTGGCAGTACATAGATGGTGTGGCACAGTTTTCTCCGATCGCGGATGGAAGGATTTCGGAAGTAGTTCCGTCGGATGAGACGAAAGAAGCAGTGAAACAGGCACTGGAAGGCGTGGATTATTCAGATGGAGCACTGTTCTTTATCCAGAGATCTGCGGCAGCGAAGAATAATATTCAGTGGTTTGACAAAAATCTTAAAAAATTATTCAAGCACGGTGTACATGAATTTTACACTTATCCGGAGGCTGCACAACAGTAGCAGATGTAAGCAACTTCAAAATTGTGTTATTGTTTAGATATTTATAAAGAGCCCGAAGGATCAGAAAGTTCCTTCGGGATTTTTGTATAATTGGGTATGGAATTTTACACGGTAACGTGGTATACTATGACGCAAAATGGTGACTGCAGACAAAATGTGAGTAAAACCTAAGAAAACCCCAAGAAAGGAAGGAAGGATACATGCAGGTATTATATAAAAGCACAAGAGGAAAAGGTGAGACAGTAACTGCTTCCATGGCAATTTTAAAAGGACTTTCTGAAGATGGAGGACTGTTTGTCCCGACTGAGATTCCGAAGCTGGATGTGCCGGTAGAGAAGCTTGCACAGATGACATATCAGGAGACTGCATATGAAGTTATGAGTCGTTTCCTTACAGATTTTACAGAAGATGAACTGAAAAACTGTATTGCGAATGCATATGATGAAAAATTTGACACAAAAGAGATTGCACCGCTTCATGAGGCAGATGGAGAATATTTCCTGGAACTTTTCCACGGCGCAACGATTGCATTCAAGGATATGGCACTTTCTATCCTTCCACATCTGATGACGACAGCAGCCAGAAAGAATCAGGTCAGCAATGACATTGTGATTCTTACTGCTACATCCGGAGATACAGGTAAAGCTGCTCTGGCAGGTTTTGCAGATGTACCGGGTACAAAGATCATCGTATTCTATCCGAAACACGGAGTAAGTCCGATTCAGGAAAAACAGATGGTTACACAGAAAGGTGATAATACTTATGTAGTAGGAATCACAGGAAACTTCGATGATGCCCAGACAGCAGTTAAGAAAATGTTCAATGATCGTGAACTGTCCGCAGAACTTAATGAGGCGGGATTCCAGTTTTCATCTGCAAACTCTATCAATATCGGAAGACTGGTGCCACAGATCGTATATTACGTATACGCATATTCAAGACTTGTTGGAAATGGAACAGTTAAAGCCGGTGAAAAGATCAATGTAGTTGTACCGACAGGAAACTTTGGTAATATTCTTGCAGCATATTATGCAAAACAGATGGGACTTCCAATCAATAAACTGATCTGTGCGTCCAATGAGAATAAAGTTCTGTTTGACTTCTTCCGTACAGGAACCTACGACAGAAAGAGAGATTTTATTCTGACAACTTCTCCATCCATGGATATTCTGATCTCCAGCAATCTGGAACGTCTGATCTATCGTCTTACTGGTGAAGATGCACAGAAATGTGCAGAACTGATGCAGGCTTTAAGTGATGGCGGAGAATATACGATCACAGAGGATATGAAAAAAGGTCTTGCTGATTTCTATGGTAATTACTGCAGTGAAGAGGAAACAAATGAAGCTATTCATGCAACATACAAGAGCAGTGATTATGTGATCGATCCTCATACGGCGGTTGCGGCAGGTGTTTATAAGAAATATCTTGCAGATACGGATGACCATACGCCAACCGTAATTGCATCTACAGCAAGTCCGTACAAATTTACGAGAAGTGTCATGAATGCAGTTGCAGAAAATACAGAAGATATGGATGATTTTGCACTGGCAGACAGACTTTCAGAAATTTCCGGTGTTAAAGTGCCGAAGGCAGTAGAAGAAATCCGTACAGCACCGGTACTGCATGATACGGTTGTTGATGCCCCGGATATGCCGGACACTGTAAAGAAAATTCTCGGAATCAAATGATTTATAAACAGTAACCGTAAATTTGCAGTTACTGTTCACTTCGTTCACAGTAACTTGATATTTTTTCCAGTATTATGTATTGAAAAATCACATACAATAGAGTAAAATAAAAATAGAAAAAACATACGGGATAACTCCTGGAATGTGCGAGGCCCCTTCATAATTTGAACCTACATTGACAAATAGGGAATCCTATCATCGCTGCAGTGATGTCAGACCTCTCGTTGTGGTAGGCAGATCTGTAGTTGCGGATACCCAACCTGGCTGCGGCTAGGCGTCAAATGGAAGGGAACGGCATTCCGGGACCTGTAAAAAAAGAAATGAGTCATAGAGATATGGCTCTTTTTTTGAAGGAATATAAGAGTTCAGGTATTGGAGGAAGAAACATGGTAACACAGAGAACATTTGGTACATTGCCATCGGGGGAAGAAGTTCAGATCTATCATCTGGAAAACAAATCAGGGGCGTTCGCAGAGGTTCTGCAGTTTGGTGCAATTCTTGTAAAGCTTTGCGTGCCGGACAGAGACGGCAGACTTACAGACGTTGTTTTGGGATATGATGATCTGGCTGGATATGAGGTCAATGGATGCTTTTTCGGGGCAACGATCGGAAGAAGCGGAAACCGCATTGCACAGTCCAGATTTACACTTGACGGTAAGAAAATAGTCCTGACACCGAATGAGGGGGCGAACAATCTTCACAGCGGTCCGGATGGATTTGAGAAAAAAATGTGGACAGCTTCAGAGATTTCCGAAGACAAGAATGCAGTTACTTTTTCAAGGATCAGCCCGGATGGAGAGAATGGTTTTCCGGGAGAATTTAATGTTTCTGTTACATATGAAATGACGGAAGAAAACGAATTGCGTATTGTCTATGGTGGTGTCTGTGATCAGACAACAATAGCAAATATGACAAATCATTCATATTTCAACCTTGCAGGAGAAGGAAGCGGCAGTGCGATGGATCAGTATTTAACGATTCATGCAGAACAGTATACACCGGTTGGTGAAGGATCTATTCCTCTGGGAGAGAATGCAGCGGTAGAGGGAACTCCGATGGATTTCCGCAAGGCCCACAAGATCGGGGATGAGATTGAGGCTGATTTTGAACAGCTCAGGATCACAGGTGGATATGACCATAACTATGTGACGGATGGATACAATAAAGCAAGTATCCGTGAAATCGCAGAGGCATGGTCTGAGAAGACTGGAATCCAGATGAATGTACTTACCGACTGTCCTTGTGTACAGTTTTATGCTGCTAATTTTGTTGATCAGGAACATGGCAAAAACGGCCATGTTTATAATAAACGTGAGGCATTCTGTCTGGAGACGCAGGTTGAGCCGAATGCAGTGAATGTTGAAAATTTCCATTCTCCTATTCTGGAGGCGGGCGAGCGTTATTACTCCGAAACAATCTATCGTTTCTCTATGAAGAAATAAATAATGTGGTTATGAATCCGATTCTTTTCATATAATGCAGTATGAAGAGAGTCGGATTTTTTTATTTTGAAGAAAAGAATAATGATTGTCGCAGGCAACGGATGATAAAAGTGCTGATCGTCATAATGATGGCAGGTATGTGGTGCATGCAGCCTGAGAAAGCATCAGCAGCAGACCCGGTGATACGTGTCCTTTTGACAACAACGGATTTCAACTCCAGATATCATCAGGAGATCACAGTATCTTATGATGGAAAAGAGATTACATATACGGCGGAAGAAGTGAAAAAACAGGGGGATAAGGTCCGCATTCCTGCACAAAAAGATGGAATCAGGATTCTGTCCATACAAAGGCAGTCCGGAACTCCGGTCTACGACGGAAGTATTGAAATTATTCCGAAAGCAGAAGGGCTGATAATAGTAAATGAACTTTTTCTTGAAAAATATCTGACCAGAGTAGTCCCGAGTGAGATGCCGGCAACTTATGAAAAAGAGGCACTGAAAGCACAGGCTGTGTGTGCAAGAACATATGCCTGGAAACAGATTCAGGAACAACGTCTTCATGAACTGGAAGCAGACGTAGATGATACTGTGAACTTCCAGGTATATGGGAATATGGAGCCACAGAAAGCTGCGACAGAAGCGGTGAGAGAAACGGAAGGACAGATTCTGTGTCAGAATGGAGAAGCTGTGGAGGCATATTATTTTTCCACATCGGCAGGTGTGACCAGTACAGACGAGATATGGGGAAGCGATGAAGCAGCTCCTTATCTCAGGAGCGTTCCGTGTAAATTTGATGAAGAAGAACCATGGAGCAGCTGGATAGTAGAACTTCCGTGGAAGATGCTGGAGGACAGGATACGTGAGAAAGGGGAAGGTACAGTACTCAGATCGGTTACTGTAACCAGACGCAGTGAGAGCGGGGCAGCTACAGCACTCGAGGCTGTGTCAGACAAAGATTCCTGCATAATAGAAAATGAATATGAGATTCGTAAATTTCTGGCACCTGTAAATTGTATGATCACGGAAAAAGATGGAACAGAAACAGCAGGAGGAAGTCTTCTTCCAAGTGCTTATTTTGAACTGGAGAGAACGCAGAATGGAAATCTCCAGGTCAGAGGAAAAGGATATGGACATGGTGTCGGAATGAGTCAGACCGGAGCAGATAAGATGGCAGAGCAGGGGTATGATTACAGAGAAATACTGGACTATTTTTTCAGAAATATTACGGTAGAAAATCTGGGATGACACAGAACACATTTCATGGTAAAATAGACAGAAATGTAGTAACTATCGGGAGAAAAAATATGGGAAAAAAAACAGATAAAAGTACGGTTGGCCTGATCCTGGGATTTGTAAAACGAATGCAGGAAGACCATATTGGTGCTTACGCTGCACAGGCGGCATATTTTTTGATCATGTCGTTTATTCCTTTTGTGCTGGTGCTTACGGCACTGGTTCAGTATACACCATTGACATATCGTATGCTCAGACAGGCAATCCTGGGATTTGTTCCATTGAATTTACAGGATTTTGTTCTTAAGATCATTGCAGAAGTATTTACCAAAAGCGCTGCAGTTGTACCGATTTCCGGATTGTTTGCATTGTGGTCATCGGGAAAAGGCATGCAGTCACTGATCGCGGGGCTCAATGTGATCTATCATGTAAAAGAAACCCGAAACTGGCTGACAAACAGATTGTATTCTATGCTGTATATGTTTCTGTTTGTGCTCGCAATCATCATAAGCCTTCTTCTTCTGGTTATGGGTAACCGTATCCATGCGGCACTCGTCATTCATGCGCCTCTTCTTGGAAGAATGCTTGGACGACTGCTGAGTGCAAAGACCTTTCTGGTATTTGTTGTGTTGTTTCTGGTATTTCTCGTTTTGTACAGATATCTTCCAAACAGAAAGGCATCACTGAAAAGTCAGGTACCGGGGGCATTTATTATCGCAGTTGCATGGTCATTGTTTTCCTATTTCTTTTCATTGTATTTTACATTCTTTCCGAATTTCAGCAATATGTATGGCAGTCTGTCTGCACTGATCATGGTTATGCTGTGGCTGTATGTGTGTATGAATTTGCTTCTGTATGGTGCTGAGATCAATGCATATTTTGAGAAAGAATTTCGTCAGGCGCAGATGTCTTTGTGGCAGGGGATAAAAAAACTTCTTGACAGTTTTTTTGCACTGTGGCATAGTAGATAGAAGAAAGTGACTGCTCAGCAGAATGAGTAGATGCTATAAGGTATAAGCTGTGAAGGCGTTTCAGGAGAATGTTTTCTTACAGAGAGAGGGAGTCATCGGCTGTAAGCCCCCTTAAGTTCAGACATTATCTTAATTTCCCGCCAGAGCTTCATTTCTGAAAGTATACAGTAGGAAGTGACGTTGATGCGCGTTAAGCATGACTCAAGTGCCTGTGAATCAGTGTTCACGGGAAACAGGGTGGTACCGCGGTTATTATTCCGTCCCTTTTCAGGGGCGGTTTTTTTATGTTAAAAAAAGGAGAGTAAAACCATGGATATGAAGGAAAGACTTCAGGAACTGGCAGAAGCAGCCAGAAAACGGATCGAGGAATCAGATGGTCCGGATAAACTGAACGAAGTAAAAGTTGCGTACCTTGGAAAAAAAGGTGAATTGACAGCAATCTTAAAAAGTATGAAAGATGTTGCTCCGGAAGACCGTCCAAAAGTCGGTCAGATGGTAAATGAGACAAGAGCAAAGATCGAAGAACATCTGGAAGCGACCAGAAAGAAACTGGAAGAAGCTCTTCGTGAAGAAAAAATGAAATCAGAAGTGATCGATGTTACACTTCCGGCAAAGAAAGCAAAGATCGGACATCGTCATCCGAACAGCATTGCACTGGAAGAAGTAGAGCGTATCTTTATCGGAATGGGCTATGAAGTAGTAGAAGGTCCGGAAGTAGAATATGCAGATTATAACTTTACAAAACTGAATATTCCGGAAGATCATCCAGCAAGAGATGAACAGGATACTTTCTTTATCAATGATTCTATCCTTCTTCGTTCTCAGACTTCTCCGGTACAGGCACGTACCATGGAAAAAGGCAATCTGCCGATCCGTATGATCGCACCGGGACGTGTATTCCGTTCAGACGAAGTAGATGCGACACATTCCCCGTCCTTCCATCAGATCGAAGGTCTGGTCATCGATAAAAATATTACTTTCGCAGATCTTAAAGGAACTCTTCAGGAGTTTGCACAGGAACTGTTCGGACCTGAGACAAAGACAAAATTCAGACCGCATCACTTCCCGTTTACAGAACCAAGTGCAGAGGTAGATGTTTCCTGCTTTAAATGTGGTGGTAAAGGATGTCGTTTCTGTAAAGGTTCTGGTTGGATAGAAATCCTCGGATGTGGTACGGTACATCCAAACGTACTGAGAATGTGCGGTATCGATCCGGATGAATACACAGGATTCGCATTTGGTGTTGGCCTTGAGCGTATTGCACTTCTCAAATATGAGATCGATGATATGAGACTTCTTTATGAGAACGACGTCAGATTTTTGAAACAATTCTAGTTCAATTCAACAGAATTGAACAGCTTCCCTGATAGAATATCGGGGAATTTCCGAAATTTCTGCACAGCAGAAAGGATGCGCGAACGAAGTGAGCATTTACTTTCTGTGCAGGTTGATTAATTTAAATGAACTTTATTCGAAAGGTGGATATAAAACATGAATACATCAATGTCCTGGATTAAAATGTATGTGCCGGATCTGGATGTAACAGCCCAGGAATACACAGATGCCATGACACTGTCAGGAACAAAAGTGGAAGGCTTCGAAAAACTGGATGCAGATCTCGACAAGATCGTGATCGGACAGATTGACAAAATAGAAAGACACCCTGATGCAGACAAACTCATCATCTGCCAGGTAAACATCGGAACAGAGACCATTCAGATCGTAACAGGTGCCCCGAATGTCAAAGAAGGAGACAAAGTACCGGTCGTTCTGGACGGCGGACGTGTTGCAGGCGGTCATGACGGCAAAATGACTCCTGGCGGCATCAAGATCAAAAAAGGTAAACTCAGAGGCGTAGAATCCTGCGGTATGATGTGCTCCATCGAAGAACTTGGAAGCACAAGAGAAATGTATCCGGAAGCTCCGGAATACGGCATCTACATTTTCCCGGAAGATGCAGTTGTAGGCGAGAGCGCGATCAAAGCACTCGGTCTTGATGATGTTGTTATTGAATACGAGATCACATCCAACCGTGTAGACTGCTACGGTGTACTTGGAATCGCAAGAGAAGCAGCAGCCACTTTTGACAAAAAATTCGTTCCTCCTGTAGTAAAAGAAACAGGAAACGACGAAAAAGCATCTGACTATGTCAAAGTTACCGTAGAAGATCCGGAACTTTGCCCGAGATATACAGCAAGAGTTGTCAAAAACGTCAAGATCGGACCATCCCCGAAATGGATGCAGAGATGTCTGGCTTCCAACGGAATCCGCCCGATCAACAACCTCGTTGATATCACAAACTATGTTATGGAAGAATATGGCCAGCCGATGCATGCATACGATCTGGATACCATCGAAGGCAGAGAGATCATTGTACGCCGTGCAAAGGCAGGCGAGAAATTTGTAACCCTGGATGGTCAGGAACGTGAGATGGACGACCAGGTTCTGATGATCTGCGACGGCAAGAAAGCAGTCGGCATCGCCGGAATCATGGGTGGAGAAAACTCCATGATCACAGACAATGTACACACGGTACTTTTTGAGGCAGCATGCTTCAACGGAACAAACATCCGTCTTTCTTCCAAGAGGATCGGACTTCGTACCGATGCATCCGGTAAATTCGAAAAAGGTCTTGACCCGAACAATGCCAAAGCAGCAATCGACCGTGCATGCCAGCTTATGGAAGAACTGGGAGCAGGTGAAGTCGTAGGCGGAATCGTAGATATCTGTAACGAGACAAGAGAACCTTCCAGAGTACCGTTTGAGCCGGAGCGCATCAACGCACTTCTCGGAACAGACCTTACAAAAGAAGAAATGCTTGCATACCTTGCAAAAGTAGAACTGACTCTGGACCCGGAGACAAATGAGATCGTAGCTCCGACATTCCGTCAGGATATCCACTGCATGGCAGACGTGGCAGAGGAAGTTGCAAGATTCTTCGGATATGACAAGATCCCGACCACACTTCCGACAGGAGAAGCTACCACAGGAAGACTTCCATTCAAACTCCGCATCGAGAACGTGGCAAGAGATATCGCTGAGTACTGCGGATTTTCAGAGGGAATGACCTACTCCTTCGAAAGCCCGAAAGTATTCGACAAACTTCGCATTCCGGAGGATAGCGACCTTCGCAAAGCGATCACGATCAGCAACCCGCTTGGAGAGGACTACAGCATCATGCGTACAACAACTCTGCATGGCATGCTTTCTTCTCTGGCAACAAACTACAACAGAAGAAACAAAGGCGTTCGTCTGTATGAGATCGGCAAAGTATATCTGCCAAAAGCACTGCCGCTGACAGAACTTCCGGATGAGAGAACACACTTCACTCTTGGAATGTACGGCGCAGGAGACTTCTTTGATATGAAGGGCGTTGTAGAAGAATTCTTCGAAAAATCCGGAATGAAGAAAAAAGTCCACTACACACCGGACAGCAACAAGACTTATCTGCATCCGGGCAGACAGGCAAACATCAGCTACGAAGGCAAAGTAGTCGGTTACCTCGGAGAAGTTCATCCGATCGTTGCAGATAACTATGGAATCGGTGAGAGAACTTACATCGCAGTCATCGATATCCAGAATATCCTTGAATTCTGCGGATTCAACCACAAATTTACAGGAATCGCCAAATATCCGGCAGTTACCCGTGACTTAAGTATGGTTGTTCCGAAACATGTCCTTGCAGGACAGATCGAGGATGTCCTTGAGCAGAGAGGCGGCAAGATCCTTGAATCTTACCAGCTCTTCGATATCTACGAGGGTGCACAGATCAAACCTGGATACAAGTCCATGGCTTATTCTGTGGTATTCCGTGATCATGAAAAGACTCTTGAAGAAGCTGAGATCACAACAGCAATGAAGAAGATCCTGAATGGTCTGACAGACCTTGGAATCGAGCTGAGAAGCTGATGAAACTTTATGTTGTACGGCACGGTGAAACTGTGTGGAACAAACTTCATAAGGTACAGGGAGTAGCAGATATCCCGCTTGCCGAAAATGGAATCCTTCTTGCCGAAAAGACAGGGGAAGCATTAAAAGATGTTTCTTTTGACCTCTGTATCACCAGCCCGCTCATAAGAGCCAGAAAGACAGCCGAGCTGATCCTTGAGAAACAGTCGGGAAAGGTTTCGGTGATCGAGGATGCAAGGATTCAGGAGATCAACTTCGGTGTCCTGGAAGGTGTCGTGTGCATGAACGATGCGCGTGAATATCTGGATCCGCAGATGGAGAAGTTTTTTACAGATCCATGGAACTTTGAACGTCCGAAGGATGGGGAAAACATTCAGGATATCCTCACTCGGACAAAGGACTTCTGGGAAGAACTCATCCACGATCCCGCTCTTCAGGATAAGACGATCCTGATCGCATCTCATGGATGTGCGGTAAGAGCACTTCTTCATAATGTATATAATGATCCGAAGGATTTCTGGCATGGTTTTGTTCCTCCAAACTGCAGTGTCAATGTAGTTGAGGTCACAGATGGCAAGGCCGTTCTTCTGGAAGATGACAAAGTATATGCATAAATAAAACGAAATAAGACAGCCTGGAAACTTTTTGACAGAGTTTCCGGGCTGTTTTTGTGTTATCCGGGGAAAATGTGTCCAAAGTGTGAGACTTTTGGTAAAGTGGAGAAAACAACTTGTTCACAAAAAAGTGGTATGATATGATAAGAAACAGAAATAGGAGGTAAGCTATGAGAAAAAAAGCGTTAAATGTAATACTTTTTCTGGCAGTTGTGATCGCGGCTGTCGGAATGACACTTTATGTTGGCCGCGGAGCTGCCAGCATACTGGTTTACAACTTCTGCTTTCTGGGAATTATGGTGATCGCTTATGCGGTGGGAATGTTCGGCGGAATGTTCCGCATGAATGACCTTTCCAGAGCATTCCGTGATGCGGCAGATGAGCTTAAGGATATTTTTCAGTCACCAGGCAAGATCGATACAAGCAAGCTTTCTTCCCTGAACGGCATTTTTCATCACCGTTATCTGGATGACAAGATGCAGGCATTCACCGATACGATTTCTCAGAGTCAGGAGGGAATTGGTGATATTGAGGAATATCTGAATGAGGAAGACGTGGATGAACACATTCACAAGAGGCTTCTGGAAATGGTGCCGGATATCTTTACCAGCCTTGGTATCCTTGGTACTTTCGTAGGTCTTGTATGGGGACTTAAGAACTTTGAACCAAGCAACTATGAGGCGATGACAACTTCCGTTGCGTCTCTGGTAGATGGTATCAAGGTTGCGTTCCTGACTTCTATTTATGGTATTGCGATGTCCATCGTTTACAGCTGTGGCATGAAATCAGAATATTCTTCTCTGACATCCAATCTCCAGAGCTTTCTGGATCGTTTCCATACATATGTCATGCCGACTGCTGAGAGCGAGTCCATGAACATTCTGGTTGCAAGCCAGAAGAACCAGACAGCAGCCATGGAACAGATGGCAGAGAAATTCTCTGTGCAGATGGCAGACAGCTTTGAGAAAGTCATCACTCCGACTTTCCAGAAGATGAACGATTCTCTCGATGTGCTGGTCAATTCTGTCACCAAATGTCAGGAAGATGCGATCAAGGAGATCCTGGATACGTTCCTTAAGGAAATGAATCTTTCCTTCAAGACACAGTTCGAGGATTTTGGCAGAGCACTTACACAGCTTAAGGATGCACAGACGGATAATACGAATTACACGACAAATCTCTATCAGTCCATGAGCCGTCAGTTAAGTGAGGCCTATGCGGAGCATGAGCATATGATGAGAAGCATGCTTGAGGATACCAGCGCCGCTCAGAAGGATTATCTGGATATGGCTGGCCGCATCCTCAAGGACAACCAGGCGATCCAGAAGGAACAGCAGGCAGATTATCAGCACCTTGCGGATTATCTCAAGGAAGCAGAATCTTCTTCCGCGAAGTTCTGGGTTGCATGTAACCAGACTATGCAGAAATATGTCGAGGCGGCTGCACAGGGAATGGATAAGATCACAGCATCCGGCAAGCGAAATGCAGAACTTGCACAGGCAAATCAGCAGGTTGTTGCAGAGTTCGATGCGAGACTTCAGGAATTTATGAATTACCAGAAACTGTCTTACAAGACCATGGATCAGGTACGCCGTCTTCTTGCGGATATTTCCGCGGTAGGAAGCAGCAAGAACGTGACACTGACTGCCGGACAGATGACGCAGAAGCAGTCTTTCGACAAATTAGAAGAACTTCTGGAGCAGCAGGGAGATCAGCAGCAGGCACTTCTTGAAGAACTGAACCGCAATTTACGCGAACTGACCAAGGGAGCACAGAAAGGCAAATTTGGTATATTCAGATAGAATAGGAGAATCAGATGCGCAGAAAGAAAAAATCAGAAAACAACGGCTTCAATGTCTGGCGTTCTTATTCTGATATGATGGCAGGTGTCCTTCTGCTTTTTGTGCTGATCATGTGTGTGACCCTTTTTCAAGCCCAAAAAAGCTATAACGAGAGTATCCAGGAGAGAGATGACAAAATCGCTCTTCAGGAAGAATACACACAGCAGCTTCTGGACAAGCAGACTGCCCTCGATGAGAAGGAAGGAACGATCCAGAATCAGGACGAACAGCTCAAGAGCCAGGATGAACAGCTCAAGACACAGCAGGAAAAACTGGATGAGCAGCAGCAACAGCTGACTGCACTGGCGGCCAAGCTCAAAGAACAGGAAGCAACACTCAAGAGCCAGCAGTCCGCTCTTGATACCAAAACTGCACAGCTTAAGAGCCAGCAGGAACAGATCGACCAGATCATCGGTGTCAAGGCAGAGGTTATCGAGGCACTGAAGAATGAATTTTCCAAAAATAATATCAATGTAGATATCGATGCACAGACCGGTGCGCTGACGCTGGAAGCAAGTGTCATGTTCGACTATGACCAGGCAGAACTGACCGATGCCGGTAAGCAGGCACTGGAGCAGATCCTTCCGATCTACTGTAAAGTTCTTCTGCAGGATGATTATATGAAGTATCTTGCAGAGATCATCATTGACGGTTATACCGATACAGACGGGGATTACAGCTATAACCTCCAGCTCTCCCAGCAGAGATCTCTGGCGGTGGCTCAGTATCTTCTTGATATTCAGGGGAATTTCCTGGATTCCACACAGTCAGCGAACCTTCAGAATTATCTGACAGTAAACGGGCATTCCATGGCGAATCCTGTCCTTGACGCAGATGGAAATGTCGATAAGGATGCATCCAGACGAGTGGAGATCAAGTTCCGCCTGAAGGATGAAGAGATGATCGATGAACTGAACCAGATCATGAGCAGTTCTTCAGATACTGCTTCTGCGGATACTGCTTCCTCTTCCGACAATACATCTGCGAATTGAATAAAAAACTTCTTGCAATTAAGAATCTTTTATAGTATAATCGTACATGTTGTAAAAACGATGGTCCTCTGTTACTAGATTATGTATTAAGAACATCCAGATAAGAATAGGAGAGAATAAAATGAACGACATTATCAAAAACATTGAGTCTGCTCAGTTAAAAGCAGAAGTACCGCAGTTCCGCGTTGGTGACACAGTAAGAGTACACGCTATGATCAAAGAGGGAAACCGTGAGAGAATCCAGATCTTTGAGGGAACTGTTCTTAAGAGACAGGGCGGAAGCACAAGAGAAACTTTCACAGTAAGAAAGAGCTCCAACGGTGTTGGTGTTGAGAAGACATGGCCGCTTCACTCCCCACACGTTGTTAAAGTAGAAGTTATCCGTCAGGGTAAAGTTCGCCGTGCTAAGCTGAACTACCTGAGAGATCGTGTAGGTAAAGCTGCAAAGGTTAAAGAACGCGTTAGATAATGTATTTTATCTGAAAATTTCAAAAGTTTTAAAAGCAGGGACAATAACGAACAGCTATTGTCCCTCTTTTCCATTATGGAGAGAACAGTTATGAATATAAAAAACTGGAAAGAACATCCCAAAGTCCTGGAACTGAGGGCGAAACTGGAGGACCGCAAGACCCGGGGAATCCTGAAATGGGCCTTTCAGATCACCGTGACACTTGTGTTTGCAGCAGTTGTGGCATTGATGATGTTTCAGACTGTGACAATGCAGGAGAATTCTATGGAACCGACGATCTCCGTCGGCGACCGTTTTTTTGTAAATAAAGCAGTATATAAGTTTTCTTCGCCGCAGAGAGGCGATCTGATCGTTTTTCGGACGAGTGCCAGTGATGATGCGGCTCTGCATATCCGGAGAGTGATCGGGCTTCCGGGGGAACGGATCCAGATCTCGAATGGCAAGATCCTGATCGACGGCAAAGAATACGAAGAGGCAAACCAGTTTCCTGAGATCACGAATCCGGGGCTGGCTTCCACTACAGTAACGCTGGAATCCGGGGAGTATTTCGTCCTGGGAGACAAACGGAACAACAGTGAGGACAGCCGATATGCAGATATTGGAAATGTGAAGAAACGATACATTGTCGGTAAGCTGTGGTTTACCTGCTCGCCGATGAAGAAGTTTGGTTTTATGAAAGGTTAAGACAGATATGAATATACAATGGTATCCTGGTCATATGACCAAGGCAAAAAGACAGATGCAGGAAGATTTGAAACTGATCGATCTGATCATAGAGCTGGTAGATGCCAGAGTGCCGCTTTCCAGCAGGAACCCGGATATCGACCAGCTTGGACAGAACAAATCCCGTCTGATCCTTCTGAACAAGGCTGATCTCGCAGACGAGAGACAGAATGAAGCATGGAAGGAATACTTTCAGAGCAAGGGCTTTTATGTAGTCAAAGTCGATTCACGCAGCGGTTCGGGAATGAAAATGATCCAGAACGTGATCCAGGAGGCCTGCAAAGAAAAGATCGAGCGTGATCGCAGAAGAGGGATCAAGAACCGTCCGATCCGTGCGATGGTAGCCGGAATCCCGAATGTTGGTAAATCCACATTTATCAACACCTTTGCCGGAAAAGCCTGTGCCAAGACCGGAAACAAACCGGGTGTGACCAAGGGCAAACAGTGGATTCGCCTGAACAAGAACGTAGAACTTCTGGACACCCCGGGAATTCTCTGGCCGAAATTTGAAGACCAGCTTGTAGGAATCCGCCTTGCCTGTGTCGGCTCTATCAAGGATGATATCCTGAACATCGAGGAACTGGCTCTCTGGCTTCTCGAGAAACTGAAAAAGGATTATCCGGGAGCCCTTGAGAAACGTTATGGGATTTCTGAGGAGGGAACTCCACTTGAGACACTTGAGGCGATCGCCAGAGCGAGGGGCTGCCTGAAACGTGGAGAAGAACTGGACTATGTGAAGACTTCCGGGCTGATCTTCGACGATTTCCGCGGAGGCAAGATCGGACGCATTACCCTGGAATGGGCAGGACAGCAGGAGAATAATTAAATGAAAAAGATAGGCGAGATCAAAGAAGAATTTGCCGCAGCCAGTGAAGGTCAGTGGGCAGATCTGTGTGCAGGTTACGCGGAGGACCAGAGAAGCGGCGTGCAGAAGATCGTTTCTCAGTATCAGAAGAAATTGGAGAATTTTGAGAAGGAAAAACTCCGCATGGAGCAGATGATGCAGTATGAGCATGAATACGAGCATCTGGGATATCTCTGCGGTATTGATGAGGTTGGAAGGGGGCCGCTTGCAGGACCGGTGGTTGCCTGCGCAGTGATTCTGCCGAAGGATCATGATATCCTTTATCTGAACGATTCCAAGAAACTGACAGCACACAAGAGAGAAGAACTCTATGATGTCATCATGGAGAAAGCTGTCGCGGTAGGCATCGGCATGGCAAGTCCACAGAGGATCGATGAGATCAACATTCTCCAGGCGACTTATGAGGCAATGCGGGAGGCAATCAGTAAGCTTAAAGTCACTCCGCAGCTTCTTCTCAACGATGCAGTGACGATCCCGCAGGTGACGATCCCGCAGGTTCCGATCATCAAGGGAGATGCCAAGAGCGCATCCATTGCAGCGGCCAGCATTGTTGCCAAGGTCACAAGGGACAGAATGATGGTTGAGTATGACAAGACTCTGCCGGGATACGGATTTGCTTCCAATAAGGGCTATGGCTCATCGGAGCACATTGAAGCCCTCAAGAAATATGGTCCGTCCCCGATACACAGAGCAAGTTTTATCACACACTTCGTATAAAATTTTATAAATACCAAAGATACCGACACATAAAAAAGAAAAGAGCGGGCGCGTATCAACAAACGTAAAGTAGGCAGTCGTCATGAAGAACAGGCGGCTGCCTTTCTGGAAAAACAAGGGCTTAAGATCCTTGAACACAATTTTTTCTGCCGGGGAGGCGAGATTGACCTGGTTGCGAAAGACGGAAAATATCTTGTTTTTGTAGAAGTGAAATACCGGGCGACAACAACTTCCGGAGAAGCGGCAGCAGCCGTAGACTTTAAGAAACAGCGTCGGATCAGCAGGGCGGCACAGTTTTATCTGCTCCGTTATGGATATGGGGAGCCTCCATGCAGATTTGATGTGGTGGCAATTGACGGAGATGAGATCCAGTGGATCAGAAATGCGTTTGATTACTGCGGATAAAATGCAGAGAGGAGAGTACACGATGATAAAGATAAAATGGCATCAGGAAAACGAACCCAGGATGCATGTGAATACAAGAGAAGGTGTAACGTATCTTACCTATCCGGAATTTGACAGACTGCCGGGATTTGTGCATGCATTCAGCACCAGACTTGGCGGTGTCAGTGAGGGGATCTATTCTTCTATGAACTTAAGTTTTACAAGAGGTGACAAAGACGAGGCGGTAAGAGAAAATTATCGCAGACTGGCAGATGCAGTCGGTTTCAAAATGGAAGATATCGTGACTTCTGACCAGACACATACGGCAAATGTGCGCCTTGTCACAGAAGAAGACCGCGGAAACGGCATCACGAAACCAAGACCGTACACAGACGTGGATGGGATGATCACCAATGTACCGGGGCTGGTCCTTGCGACATTTTACGCGGATTGTGTGCCTCTGTACTTTATCGATCCGGTGCACCGCGCGATCGGACTTTCTCATTCCGGATGGAGAGGAACGGTGGCAAAGATCGGTGAGGTCACAGTTCGAAGGATGCAGGAAGAATTCGGCTCTGACCCGTCGGAGATCTACGGTGCAGTCGGTCCATCCATCTGCCAGGACTGTTATGAAGTGAGTGAAGATGTGATCGAACAGTTCCGCGCTGCTTTCCCACAAGACAAGTGGGATGCTCTGTTTTATGGTAAGCCGGATGGCAAATACCAGCTGGATCTCTGGGAGGCAAATCACCAGATCATGCTGGGAGCAGGCTTGAAAGAAGAGCATATTTCCATGCCAAATCTGTGCACCTGCTGCAATCCGGAATTCCTTTTTTCGCACAGGGCTTCCCATGGCAGGAGAGGAAATCTGGGGGCATTTCTGGGGATCCGCTGATAAGATACAACTACAACTGCACAGGCAATAAAAAACGGGCTGCATACAGTACAAAAACTGTATACAGCCCGTAAATATACATGTAAGAGAAAAATCAGCGTTTACTTACTTTTTCCATCAGCTCCATGATCTTTTCGTTGCTGGAACGAACTTTCTCTACAGATAGGTCATGGTTGATGATGTCCATGATACTTGCAAGGTATTTGCTCATGTTTGCTTCGACGTAATATGGTCTTGTGAGCAGTTCAGGATCACGGTAGTTCAGGTTGGTGGTGATAACCTTGTCGATCCAGCCTTTCTCATAGTATTCATCGAATTTCTTGAGACCGTCTGTGAACAGACCGTAAGTAGTACAGATGAAGACACGCTTTGCTTTACGTTCCTTGATCTGCTTGGCAACATCGAGCATACTCTCTCCGGAAGAGATCATATCGTCGATGATGACAACATCCTTGCCCTCTACGGAATCTCCGAGGAACTCATGGGCAACGATCGGGTTCTTGCCGTTGACAACGGTAGAATAATCACGACGTTTGTAGAACATACCCATATCAACACCGAGAATGTTAGAGAAATATACTGCTCGTGACATCGCACCCTCATCCGGGCTGATGATCATCAGATGATCGTTGTCAAGCTTGAAGTCCTTGACTTCTTTAACCAGTGCTTTGAGGAACTGGTAGGTCGGGAAGAAGTTATCAAATCCGTTGAGCGGGATGGAGTTCTGTACACGTGGGTCATGCGCATCAAAAGTGATAAAGTTGGAAACGCCCATATCACTTAATTCCTTGAGCATCAGTGCACAGTCAAGAGATTCTCTCTTGGTACGGCGGTGCTGACGTCCTTCGTAAAGGAACGGCATGATGACGTTGATACGATGAGCTTTACCGGTAGCTGCGGAAATGATCCTCTTGAGATCCTGATAATGGTTGTCCGGTGACATGTGGTTCTCATGACCGCATACGGTGTAAGTTTCTGTGTAGTTGGTGATATCTACCATGATAAAGAGATCGGCACCACGAACAGATTCTTTGATGTAACCCTTGCCCTCGCCGGTACCGAAGCGGACGCATTCGCACTCGACAAGGAAAGAAGGAAGGCTGTATCCCTGTGGTACAGTGCTCGGTTTCTTCTTTGCTACAAGTTCTTTACGGAATTTTACAAGTTTCTTGTCAACCTCTTTTGCAAGATCCTGACATCCGGCAAGTGCTGCAATACGGATGGGAGCAACCGGGGTCGCTTTTTCAAGTAACTCTATATTTGGCATAATATTCCTCCTAGGTATAGTTTTTCAAACTGAGTCCTACTACATTTATAACATTTGACCTAAATCCCGTCAAGGAATTTATTGATTTTTACCCGGAGAATTGTTATCATAGTAATGATCCGGATATGGACGAAGGCATATCCGAATGATAAAAAGAAAGGAACACCATGAAAAAAAAGAAACATAAGATTTCCAAAGTTCTTCCTGGAAGCATCGGCGAGGAGCTGGAGCTGGAGCCGGGAGATGTGCTGGCAGAGATCAATCATCAGGCGGTGGAGGATGTTTTTGATTACCGTTATCTGATGAACGATGAATATATAGAACTTCTTATAGAGAAAGCCAACGGAGAGATCTGGGAGCTGGAAGTGGAGAAGGATTATGATGAGGATCTGGGGATAGAGTTTGAGAATGGCCTGATGGATGATTACCGTTCCTGCAGCAACCATTGCATGTTCTGCTTTATCGACCAGATGCCGCCGGGAATGAGGGAGACTCTCTATTTTAAGGATGATGATTCCAGGCTTTCCTTCCTGCAGGGAAATTATGTGACATTGACGAATATGAGCCAGGAGGATATTCAGAGGGTGATCAAATATCACCTGTCTCCGATCAATGTTTCTTTCCAGGCAATGAATCCGAAGCTTCGCTGCAAGATGCTCCACAACCGTTTCGCGGGAGATGCCCTCAAGAAAGTGGACCAGCTTTACGAGGCGGGGATCACCATGAACGGACAGATCGTTCTGTGTAAGGGAGTCAACGACGGTGAGGAACTGGAGTACAGCCTGGAGAAGCTTTCTGCATATGCGCCGGTCCTTCAAAGCGTGTCCGTGGTTCCGGTAGGTCTGACGAAATTCCGCGACGGACTTTATCCATTGGAGAGTTTTGAGCGGGAGGATGCGATCAAAGTCCTCGAGCAGATCCATCGCTGGCAGCGTAAGATGTACAAAGAACATGGAATCCATTTCATCCATGCTTCTGATGAGTGGTATATTCTTGCGGGACTGGAACTTCCGGAGGAGGAGCGTTATGATGGTTATCTTCAGCTTGAGAACGGTGTGGGAATGCTGAGACTTCTGGATACGGAAGTCAGACTGGCCGTCGAGAAACGCACGGGAGATGACAAACCGAGATCCATTACCGTTGCGACTGGCAAGCTGGCAGCACCTTATATCGAGAAATGTCTGGAACGGATTTCCACGAAATATCCGAATCTTGAGTATGAAGTGATCACGATCAGAAACAATTTCTTCGGCGAAAAGATCACAGTTTCCGGACTTATCACAGGAACCGATCTGAGGGAACAGCTTTCAGACCGCAAACTGGGTGAGAGGGTCCTGATCCCATGCAATATGCTCCGGAGCGGCGAGAATGTTTTTCTGGATGATCTGACTGTGGAGGATGTTTCAGAGGCAATTGGAAGAGAAATCGTAATCGTAGAGGAAGACGGGGAAGATCTGGTATCTTCTGTACTGGACCCCGTTCATAATAAAAAACAGATAAGGAGACAAATGTATGAGCAAACCAGTAGTGGCAATAGTGGGCAGGCCTAATGTCGGCAAATCCACTTTGTTTAACGCCCTGGCAGGCGAAATGATATCTATTGTAAAAGATACACCGGGTGTGACCCGTGACAGGATTTATGCAGATGTGACATGGCTGGACAAATCCTTTACCATGATCGATACCGGCGGAATCGAGCCGGACAGCGGCGACATCATTCTTTCTCAGATGAGAGAGCAGGCGCAGATCGCGATCGATACCGCTGATGTTATCGTATTTATCACTGATGTACAGCAGGGACTTGTGGATTCTGATGCGAAGGTTGCAGACATGCTGCGCCGCAGCCAGAAACCGGTCATTCTTGTTGTAAACAAAGTAGACAGCGTTCAGAAATATATGATGGACGTTTATGAATTCTACAATCTGGGAATCGGAGAACCAGTACCGATTTCAGCAGCCAACCGCACCGGACTTGGTGATATGCTGGATGAGATCGTCAAGGAATTTCCTGAGGATCTTGATACAGAGGAGGAAGATGATATCCCGAAGATCGCCGTTGTAGGTAAACCGAATGTCGGCAAGTCTTCTCTTATCAACCGGCTTCTCGGCGAGGATCGTGTGATCGTGTCCGATATCGCAGGAACCACAAGAGATGCTGTTGATGCCAAGGTCAAATGGCAGGGCAAGGAATACATCTTCATCGATACCGCCGGACTTCGCCGCAAAGGCAAGATCAAAGAAGAGATCGAGCGTTACAGCGTGATCCGTACTGTGACCGCAGTAGAGCGTGCACATGTTGTCGTGATCGTGATCGATGCGACAGAGGGTGTTACCGAACAGGATGCCAAGATCGCCGGAATTGCACATGAGCGCGGCAAGGGCGTTATCATTGCAGTGAATAAATGGGATGCCGTTGAGAAGGACGACAAGACTATCTACAAACACACAAACCGTATCAGAGAAGTGCTGGCATATATGCCGTACGCAGAACTTGTATTTATCTCTGCCAAGACAGGCCAGCGTCTGCCGAAGCTTTTTGAGACCATTGATGCTGTTATCGAGAATCAGACACTCCGCATCCAAACCGGTGTGCTCAATGAGATCCTCGCAGAGGCCGTTGCCATGCAGCAGCCGCCGTCTGACCGTGGTAAGCGTCTCAAGATCTTCTATATGACTCAGGTTGGAGTGCGTCCGCCGACATTCGTTATCTTTGTAAACGACAAAGAACTGATGCATTTCTCCTACACCCGTTATATTGAGAACAAGGTAAGGGATGCATTCGGTTTCCGCGGCACACCGCTGAAATTTATTATCCGTGAACGCGGGGAAAAGAGTTGAATGAAATGACTGAACGTTTGATATGCCTTCTGGTCGGTTATGTTTTTGGACTGTTTCAGACTTCTTATATTATTGGAAAGATGCATAAGACAGATATCCGTGAACATGGAAGCGGCAATGCAGGAACCACCAATGCCCTGCGTACCTTTGGCAAAAAAGCCGGCGCGATGACGCTTCTTGGCGACTGTCTCAAATGTGTGCTGGCGATCGTGGCCGTGCGATTGATCTTCCGTAACTCTGCCGCTGATGTCATGCCTCTGCTTGCGATCTATGCGGCAGCAGGTTGCGTCCTTGGACATAACTTTCCGATCAACCTTGGATTTCGCGGTGGAAAGGGGATCGCGGCATCTGTTGGATTCCTGATCACTTTTGACTGGAGAATTTTTGTCCTCTGTGCGATCGTGTTCTTTGTGATCTTTTTCCTGACACATTATGTTTCACTGTGCTCATTAAGCTGCTATATGGTTGCACTGATCGCACTGATCGTGCGCGGCGAGCATGGTGCTTACGGGATGGACAGACCACACACCCTGGAGATGTACGGGGTGATGGTGTTTCTGACCTGCCTTGCGTTCTGGAGACACAGAGCCAATATCGTGAGGCTGGTACGCGGAGAAGAAAACAAAGTACTTGTCGGAAAATCAAAGAAAGGTTAAAAGGTAGCATATATGGCAAAAATCAGTGTATTGGGAGCAGGAAGCTGGGGAACTGCACTTTCAGTCCTTCTGAGCAATAATGGACATGAGGTTCGTCTCTGGTCCAGATTTCAGGAAGAAGTAGATGCTCTCAAAGAAACGAGAGAACTTACTTCCAAACTGCCGGGGGTACATATCCCGGAGAATATCGATCTTACTGCAGACGTGAAAAGCTGCGTGGAAACCGCAGAAGTGATCGTTCTGGCTGTGCCGTCCCCATATATCAGAAGTACATCGAAATTGATGGCACCTGATGTAAAGGAAGGACAGATCATTGTCAATGTTGCCAAGGGAATCGAAGAAAAGACCCTGATGACCATGACAGACATCATCAGCGAAGAGATCCCGGCAGCAGGCGTCTACGTGCTTTCCGGACCGAGCCACGCAGAGGAAGTGGGAAGAGGGCTTCCGACGACCTGCGTGATCAGCGGACCGAAGAGAGAGACAGCAGAGTATCTCCAGGGGATTTTTACAAGTCCTGTATTCCGCGTTTATACGACACCGGATACGCTCGGCGTAGAACTTGGAGGCTCACTCAAGAATGTGATCGCACTTGCGGCAGGAACCGCAGACGGACTTGGATATGGAGACAACACCAAGGCGGCTCTGATCACACGAGGAATTGCGGAGATCGCACGCCTTGGAACGAAGATGGGCGCCAGAGTGGAGACTTTTGGAGGGCTTTCCGGGATCGGAGATCTGATCGTAACCTGCGCGAGTGTCCACAGCCGTAACCGCAAAGCCGGCTATCTGATCGGTAAGGGATACACGATGCAGCAGGCAATGGATGAAGTTCAGATGGTCGTCGAGGGCGTTTATTCCGCCAAGGCAGCCAAGAGCCTTGCTGAGAAATACGAAGTAGAGATGCCGATCATCATGGAAGTCAACAAAGTCCTGTTTGAAGACAAACCAGCAGCCGACGCCGTAAGAGACCTGATGCTCCGCGACAAGAAAGTAGAAACACCAATGCTGCCATGGTAAAAACAGTCAAAAAAGACGATTTTTACCGGCAGATGTTCAAGCTTGCGATTCCGATCATCATTCAGAACCTGCTCAGTGCGGCAGTAAACTCATCGGATGTGATCATGCTGAATTATGTAGGACAGTCTGCGATCTCGGCAGTATCACTGGCAGCAAATTATTCTAACATTCTGTTTATGGTATATTATGGACTGGGCACAGGAGCATCCCTTTTGTGTGCACAGTACTTTGGCAAGAAAAACATGCAGGCGATCCATGCCGTAGAGGGAATTGCCCTTCGCTTTTCGCTTGCAATCTCAGCACTTGTGGCACTGGCTGCATTTACCATGCCGCAGAGGATGTTATTATTATTCACTTCAGATCAGGAACTGATCGCGATCGGATCTTCTTACATACGGATCATGGGAATTACTTATCTCTGCTGGGGAGTGACAGAAATCTACCTTGCGATCCTTCGAAGCATCGGCCGCGTGACGATCAGTATGACATTGAATATGCTGGCATTTGGACTAAACATTCTGTTGAATGCCGTTTTTATTTTTGGACTGTTTGGGGCACCGAAGCTTGGAGTGACCGGTGTGGCGATCGCAACGGCATCTTCCAGGCTGATACAACTCATTGCCTGCGTGATCGTATCTTTGTTGAGCAAAGATGTAAAACTGAATCCAGCTTATATGTTTATCCGAAGCAAGACGCTGCTGAATGATTTCGTCCACCTTTCTCTCCCGGCACTTGGAAATGATCTTTCCTGGAGTGTGGCTTTTTCCATGTATTCCGTAATTCTGGGACATCTTGGAACAGAGGCGGTGGCAGCCAATTCACTGGTGACTGTTGTTCGAAACGTAGGATCTGTTTTCTGCTTTGCGATCGCGAGTGCAGGAACGATCCTTCTCGGCAGAGTGATGGGACAGGGAGAACTCGAGAAATCCAAATCCTATGCGTCCAGAATGCTGAAGATGACAGTTGTGGCAGGAGCAGTAGGAGGTGTGATCGTACTGGCGGTAACTCCGTTTGTACTGAGATTTGCATCTCTGAATGATACGGCAATGCACTATCTGGAATATATGCTCCTGATCAACAGCTACTATATCATGGGATCTGCGGTAAACACAGCGCTGATCGCCGGGGTTTTCCGTGCAGGAGGCGATACGAAATTCGGTCTGATCTGTGATACGATCGATATGTGGGTCTATGCAGTACCGCTTGGATTCTTTGCGGCGTTCGTGCTGAAGCTTCCGGTGCTCTGGGTATATTTCCTTCTGTGCACCGATGAATTTGTAAAATGGCCATGGGTCATCCGTCATTACCGCAAGGGAGAATGGGCAAAGAATATCACAAGAGAAGATATCTTCGAATAACTGAATGTAAGGCTTAAAAAAGCCGGTCGATCATACACAAAAGGTGATCAACCGGCTTTTGACCGCGTATAATATGAAAATAATCAAAAAATAGTATCTCTCAGATCCTCCGGAACATGAGAACTGTGGTAATTCTGATTGAGCGTGTCGAGAAGATCCATGTCCTCCTGCTCAATCTCAAAATCAAAAATACGTGCATTGGCAGCAATACGCTCTGGGCGGGTGGATTTTGGAATTACGGAGATACCCTTCTGAACAGCCCAGCGAAGTCCGATCTGAGCAGGCGTATGTGCATATTTCGTACCAAGTACGCAGAGGATATCATTGTCCAGATAAGCGCCTCGCGCCAGTGGAGCATAAGCCTGTACCTGGATCCCGTTTGCCTGGCAGTATTCAATGAGCTCCCGCGGATAGCAGAGAGGATGGCATTCGATCTGGTTGACTGCAGGAATGATCCCGGATACCTTACGAAGTTCTTCAAGATGACGGATCTCAAAATTGCTGACACCGATAGAAAGAGCCCGTCCAGATTCAAGAAATTTCTCCATTTCCTTCCAGGTATTGAGATAACATCCCGGAACCGGCCAGTGGATCAGATAAAGATCGATATAATCAAGACCAAGACGGTCAAGGCTTCGCTCAAAAGCCCCGTCCACATCTCCGAGACGCTGTGCGTTATTCCAGATCTTGGTGGTGATAAAAAGATCCTTACGCGGAACTCCGCATCGTGCAATACCACGTCCGACACTCTCTTCGTTCTTGTATGCAGAAGCAGTATCGAACAGGCGATAGCCGTTCTTGGCTGCGGATATGATGGCATTCTCTGCCTCGTCGTCAGCGGTGGCTTTATATAGACCCAATCCCAGAAGCGGTATGGTTCTGTCATTATTTAAGAATACAGAAGTAGTCAAAATGCTTCCTCCTTGCTTATCAATTTGAAAATTTTTATATATTATAACATAAAAATGTGAAAGAAGAACATCAAATATGTTAAATATTTAATACATGAAGTTACATAGGCATGGAAAAAAGGTGAAAATAAAGATTGTTAATATTAAAACGATGACGTTATTTATATAACGAGAAAAATGATCGGCAGATGCGAAAAAATGCAAAAAAAGAAATAGAAACAGGAATGATTTTTGTGCGGTTTTTCTCAATATAGCCTTGATTAACTATAACAAAAGATGTATAATGAATTTAATTGATAAATTCTTGTCAGAAGTTTGTCACGTTTAAGACAGACTGACAGGGATTCGTGCAGAAAGGAGTAGACAATGCACTTAATAAAAGATGAAAACGGAAACCTTGTCCAGCATGGACACGAACATACAGAGGGACACACACACGAACACACACATGCGGATGGTGTGACTCATACACATTCTCATTCTCACGGAGACGGCGAACATGCACATACACACGACAGCAGCTGTTCCAGCCAGGAACACTGTGGATCCTGTGAGGGCGGAGACTGCAAGAAAGAGACAGTAGCACTTCTGACTTACATGCTGCAGCACAATGAGCATCACGCAGCAGAGCTTGACCAGATGGCCGATAACCTGGAGAAGATGGGACTTGCAAGTTCAGCCAAGACAATCAAGGAAGCAGTTGCAGATTTCCAGAAGGGCAACATGCGCCTGGGACTTGCACTTACACTTGTTAAGGAAGAAATGAAATAGGATCTGTTACTGTGAACGGTAATCTTGAATTTTAATATGACACAATAATATGACACAACAGAACGGCGGAGGTGAGAGTTATGTGTCTTGCAACTGTATACAAAGAAAGCGATAATTCTGTTATCTTTAAGAATGTATCCAGAATTGATGTAGATGGAAATAAACTGGTGCTCAGAGACATTATGGGAGATGAGCGTGTCGTAGAGGGACATATCCTTATGGTAGACCTGGCAAACAGCATTGTAAAGCTTTGCTGCGATGACTGATCGTCCGGGACTTACAAGAATCAAATAAAATTGCATAAGGAGGTGCAGCTATGGCATCAGTAAAATTGACTGAGCTGATGAAAGAAAGACAACTTCTTTCTTTTGAACTGTTTCCGCCCAAGACCGACAAGGGCATGGAGAATCTTCCGGGAACGATCGAGCATCTCTGTCAGTTTGATCCAGAATATATCTCTGTTACATACGGAGCCGGAGGCGGCAATGTAGGAGCGAACAGAGAAGTATGCCAGATGGTAAAGAAAGCCGGTACTGTTCCGGTAACTCATTTTACGGTTATCAAGAACACCAAAGAAGGAATCAGGGATCAGCTTGAGACATACCTGAGTGAGGGCGTTGATCATATCCTTGCTCTTCGCGGAGATTTCCCGAGAGGAGAACACTCCACAGGCGGAGATTTTAACTATGCGACAGATCTTGTCAAGTTTATCCGCCGGGAATTTGGAGACAAGTTTGAAATTGCAGTAGCAGGTTCGCCGGAAGGGCATATCGCATGCCGCAGCCTGGATGCAGATGTTTCCGTCCTTAAGATGAAACAGGACAATGGTGCTGACTATATCATGACGCAGCTCTGCTGGGATATGGAGCAGTTCGCACGCTGGCAGGACAAGATCCGCAAGGCCGGTGTCACGATGCCGATCGATGTAGGGATCATGCCGATCTTGGATCAGGCAGCTACGATCAGCATGGCTCTTTCACGTAATGGCTGTGTTATGGATCGAGAACTTTCCAGACTTATCTCTAAATACTGGATCTTCCCGAATCCGTTCGATAAAGCACCATTCGACGATAACCTTGAACAGAAGAAAGAAGATTTCAAGAAAGCCGGTATTGAGTACACGATCAGGCAGATTGACAAATACCGTGCTCTTGGCGTAGAAGGTATCCACCTGTATGCGCTGAATAAATGGAAAGACGTAAGCGAGATCATCAATGCATCTGGCATGCGTACATTAATATGAAAATAGAGTAGGAGGCACTCTTTAAGTTATGGCACATGTGATTGCTGTCGCCGGTAAAGGCGGCGTAGGTAAAACTACTTTATGTGGAATGCTGATCCAGTATCTCTGCGAACAGAACAAAGGACCGATCCTTGCAGTTGATGCAGATGCGAATTCCAACCTGAACGAAGTCCTGGGAGTAAAGGTTGACACAACTCTCGGTGATGTACGTGAGGAGATCGCACAGGCAGAGATCGCAAAGGAAAGCCCGATTCCGAAAGGAATGTCCAAGGCAGATTATGCTGAACTCAGATTTGAGGATGCACTGGTTGAGGAAGATGATTTTGATCTGCTCGTAATGGGCAGAACACAGGGAAAGGGCTGCTACTGTTATGTAAACGGCCTGCTTCAGGCTCAGCTTGCCAAGTATCAGAATCATTATCCATATATCGTAGTAGATAACGAAGCAGGTATGGAGCATATCAGCAGAGGCGTTCTTCCGTCCATGCAGACTGCGATCCTGGTGAGCGACTGCTCCCGAAGAGGAATCCAGGCTGTTGGAAGGATCGCGAAACTGATCGATGAATGCGGAATGAAACCGGACACGGTAGGACTGATCGTCAACCGTGCACCGAAGGGAGAACTGAATGACGGAATCAAAGAAGAGATCGCCAATCAGGGACTTCATCTTCTCGGCGTAGTACCGCAGGATGAAACTGTTTATGAATATGACTGTGATGGCAAACCTACAGCCAGTCTTCCGGAGGACAATCCGGTCAAGAAGGCATTAAGGGAAATTGCCGGCAAGTTAAGTTTATAATCATGATTCTCCTGCGATCACAGCAGGAGAATTTATAACAGATGCTGAACAATACAGGATTCAGCAGATTTTTTACAGGAAAATAACCCATGGGCGGGGATGGGTTCTGTCTGGAGGGTTATTATATAAAACTTTATAGAAAGGTAAAAATACATGACTCATCATGTATAATAAAAGGAGGTCTATAATGAGTGAATTCAAATTAACTACAGTGGAAGAATTTGAAGC
>OLSO01000456.1_pt1 | contig 40298 bp, 34 predicted proteins | sample 1672441 | NCBI WGS metagenome assembly OLSO01 (sample SAMEA3136686, study PRJEB25190) | human gut metagenome | biome: human gut; feature: human-associated habitat; material: faeces | place: Austria | collected 2013 | reverse complement strand
ATGTGCTCAATATGTTAAGCGTGTTACAGATTTCTTAGAAGAAAATAATTTTTAGTATTTTGTATTGAAGGTAGATTTTCTACCTTCTTTTTATATAGGCATATATGTTGATGTTTTATTGAGGCAGGTTCGTAGTTTGTTTGATTTGGAAGTATTAATGATGAAACGATATATAAATTATTCAATAGTATATGCAGTATTAGCTTTGGAGTCTTTTATCGTGAGTTTACAAAGATGAATGATTATACGGCTTGGACGACTTTGTTTGTTGTTCATACGCATTACATTATTTTGGGTATGATGTTCTTTTTGATTCTTGGATTGATTTCAATGAATATGAATTTAAAAATAAATCGAGCAATGTTGTTTTATAATGTTGGACTAATTTAACGGCTATTATGTTAGTTGTACGTGGGATTGTTCAAGTTTTAGGTTTGAATGTTGTATCTGCTTTTATTTCTGGTGTTGCGGGTATTGGTCATACTGTTCTAGGTGTTTCATTGATTTTGATATTATTGGATATTAAAAAGGGTTGTATTAAAGGTGGATTTTCAATCCATCTTTTTTTTGACATTATCACATAATTTTAATATACCCCTTATATAAAGATGATATTACAAGAATATGATTTGACTTTTTCAACTTTTTTTGTTTCAGGCTTTTTATTATGGTATACTTTTCTACGTAGAGAAATTCTCTACAAAAATAGGAGAGTGTTTTTATGTATTCGAAATATGGAAAGCGAACGATAGATTTTCTTTTGAGTTTGGCTGGAATCATAATCTTATCTCCACTATTGATTGTATTAATGGTTTTAATTAAGGTGACTTCTCCGGGACCTGTGTTTTTTAAGCAGAAGCGTGTGGGAATTCATAAGTCTTATTTTAATATTTTAAAGTTTAGAACAATGCGTATTGATACGCCGAAAGATATGCCTACGCATTTATTGGAAAATCCAGATCAATATATTACGAGTATTGGTAAATTTTTGAGAAAGACGTCTTTGGATGAGCTTCCACAGTTGTTTAATATATTTAAAGGGGAAATGGCAATTGTGGGTCCAAGACCTGCTCTATGGAATCAATATGATTTAATTGAATTGAGAGATCATTATGGCGCCAATGATGTACTTCCTGGTCTTACTGGTTGGGCGCAGGTAAATGGTCGTGATGAGTTGGAAATAGATGTTAAGGCTAAACTTGATGGAGAGTATTGTAAGAATTTAAGTTTTTCATTTGATGTGAAATGTTTTTTTATGACAATCTTTTCCGTGTTAAAACATGATGGAGTTGTCGAAGGTGGTACGGGAAGTATCCATAATAAAGATAATAATAACTAAGGGATAGTTATAAGGTCTTCGTTTATATCATATTTAGGTTGGGGAGTTATCTATGGTCGTAGCATTAGTATATGCGTTTGATACATGTTTGGATCGTATTCATTTATTGAAGAAATACTACACTTCTAAGGGGTTTGATGTTGTGAGTGTGACTTCAAATTTTTCGCATAGAAAAAAAGCGGTTTATCAAGCTAAAGCTGATGTTGTGATTCCTGTTCGAGAGTATCATAAGAATCTTTCTGCGGACAGGATCTTGTCTCATATTGAGTTTTCTAAAAAGGCAAGAAAGGCTATGGAAGACATTCAACCAGATTTAATTCATTGTATTATTCCGTGTAATACGCTTGTAAAAGAAATGGCGAAATATAAAAAGAAACATCATAATGTTAAAGTGATGTATGACATTATTGATTTATGGCCAGAATCCATGCCGATTGATCGATATAAGGGATTATTACCTTTTAAAATATGGAAGAATAATCGTGATAAGTATTTATCAAGTGGAGATGTTGTTTTCTGTGAATGTGAATTGTTTAAGAAATATGTACATTGTGGAAATGTTCTATATTGGGCAATTGATAGAGAGTGTTTGCCAATGAATCCGTATTTAAGTGAAGATGAGTTGCAGTTCTGTTACTTGGGTTCTATAAATAATATTATAGACATTCCTAGAATCACTGCTTTTTTAAGGGAGTGCAGTGCTCATAAAAAGTGTACGTTACATATTATTGGTGATGGTGAAAATAAAGAATATTTCATTCAAGAGGTATTATGTGTAGGAGTCAATGTAGTTGATCATAAAGAAGTGTATGATTCAGTTCAAAAACAAGAGATTTTTGATCAGTGCAATTATGGCTTTAATGTCATGAAGCCGAGTGTAGTAGTTGGGTTGACTATGAAGTCACTAGACTATATGTGTGCGGGACTTCCTATCATAAATACAATTAAGGGGGACACAAAAGATTTTTGTGAAGAATGGGATATTGGTTTCAATTTGAAAAAGTCGAATATAAAAGAAGTGGCAGAAAGGATTTGTTCAGAAAGTATGGATGTGCAGCTTCAAAGAAGAAAGAACATGCAGACTCTATACAATACGTATTTTACAAAAAAACGTTTTTATGAAGTTTTAAATAAAGCTTTAAATTTATAAAAATGTGTTTAACACATTTTTTTTGATTGGAGGTATTCGTATGAATATATTGCATATTTCTCCATATGTGCCTAGCTTGCATACAAATCATGCTGGTGGCGTGTGTATGGGAAAACAGGTGGAAGCATTACGCAAAAAGCATAATGTTTTTGTTTTATCATTCATTACTATGCCTTTAGAAGAAAAATTGGTAAAAGAAGAATATGATACGAACAATAGTTATTTTATTCGTATTTCAAATAAAGACAGAATTAAACAAGGGCTTTTGCATTTAAATAAACCATTGATGTTTTCGGCTCGTACATCTAAAGAATTTAAGCGTAAATTCTTGGAAATAATTGAAGCAAAACAAATTGATGCGATTCATTGTGAATATACAGCAATGGCTCAATATATTTGGGTAAAAGAAAAATATCCAAACATCATTTTTAATGTTGTGGAGCATGACGTGACTCGACAGTCGTTTTATAGAAAAGCAAATGATTCAACAGGCTTGAAGAAATTATTTTGGAAGTGGCAGCTAAATTTAGCTACAAAATGGGAAAAAGAGTATTGCTCTAAAGCAAATCATGTGATTGCGGTAAATTCTAAAGATGAAAGATTACTTCATGAATATTATGGATTAAATAATGTTGAATTAATGAATCCGTATTATGGAGTAGACTTTGATGAACTTTCAAATAAACAGGTTGATAAGATTAAAAAATCGATTTGTTTTATTGGGCAGATGGGAAGAGAAGAGAATCATTTGGCAGCAATGCGTCTAATTCAGATTATACAGTCTTTAAATAGAGATGATATTAAATTAACGATTATTGGGGCCCATCCTAATGAAGAATTATTAAAGCAGGAATGTGATAATATTCATATTACTGGATTTGTTGATAGTATTGAAGATGAGATTTTAAAGAATGAAATTGCAGTTTTCCCATTAACTTTGGGAGCTGGAATTAAGTTAAAGGTATTATTAGCTTGTGGATTAGGATTACCTGTAATTACGACAGATATTGGTGCTGAAGGTATTGATGAGGATGGAAGTACATTAATTCTTGCTCAGACGGATGAACAAATTAAAAATGAAATTTTAAATTTAATTGATAATCCGAATAAAATTAAACTTAAATCTAATGAAAGTAAAGAATTTGTACAAAAATATTTTAGTTGGAATAAGACGGTTGAATTATTTGATCGATTATATGAGGTGAGAAAATGATAATCACAAAAACACCATTTAGAATGTCTTTCTTTGGTGGTGGAACAGATATGGAATCTTTCTTCAAAGAAAATGGAGGTTCTGTATTATCTACAACATTTGATAAATATTGTTATGTCAATGTTAGACATCTACCTAGATTTTTTGATTATTCAACAGAGTTGAGTTATTCAAAAACAGAACGAGTTACTAATATAGATGATATTGAACATCCAGCCATTCGTAATGCGATGAAAATGTTGGATATGCATGAAATACGATTAACTTATGAAGCGGATTTACCAGCTAGAAGTGGTTTAGGTACATCTAGTTCTTTTGCGGTAGGCATGTTAAATGCATTTTATGCTTTAAAAGGGAAATATGCATCAAAGAAGCAATTAGCTGATGAAGCTATCTATTTAGAGCGAGTACTTTGTAATGAAGCTGGAGGATGGCAAGATCAAATTGCGGCTAGTTTTGGTGGATTTAATCGTATTGATTTTAATGCGGATGGATATACAGTTCATCCTGTAATTGTTTCACCTCAAAGAAAACAACAACTAAATAATAATTTAATGATGTTCTTTACTGGGTTTACGCGATTTTCAAGTGAAATTCAAAAAGCAAATAAACTTGATGATGAAAGTAAGACAAAACAATTAAAACAGATGCTTACATTGGTGGATGAGGCAGAAAGTATTTTAACGGATCAATCAAAAGATTTAGATGATTTTGGAAGATTACTTGATGTCACTTGGAAATTGAAAAGACAGACAGGTAAATCTGTGTCAACTAGTAACATTGACAATTTATATGACAAAGGAATTTCTGCAGGTGCTTTAGGTGGTAAATTATTAGGTGCTGGTGGTGGTGGCTTTTTAGTTTTCTATGTTACACCAGAAAAACAAGTTGCTGTAAAAGAGGCAATGGAAGATTTATTATATATTCCATTTAAATTTGAAGATAGTGGGACTCAGGTAATTTATTATGGTCCAGAAGACTATTCACCAGTGGAGGTAGAATAATGAAGGTCGTAATTATGGCAGGTGGCAAAGGAACACGTATCACCAGTGTTGCTTCTGATATACCTAAACCAATGATTTTAATTGATGGAAAACCTGTACTTGAGCATGAAATTGAATGTTTGAGAAAACAAGGCTTTACAGATATTATTCTAACTGTTTCTCACTTGGGAAGTGTTATTATGGACTATTTCCAAGATGGTTCTAAATTCGGTGTTCATATTGAATATTATTTTGAAAAAGAGCCATTGGGAAATGCAGGGGCCTTATTTAAAATCAAAGAAAAATTGACGGAAGATTTTCTTTTATTGAATGCAGACGCCATGTTTGATGTGGATTTTAACCGCTTTGTAGATTTTCATAAACGACACAATGCTTTAGTAACATTATTTACACATCCAAATAGTCATCCTTATGATAGTGGTTTGATTATTTCAAATGAACACAATCAAGTAGAAAAATGGCTAGCTAAAGAAGATGAAAGACCAATGTATTATAAAAATCGTGTTAATGCTGGTTTACATGTAATAAGCCCAGAAGTGTTAAATCAAGTAATTAATACACAAAAGATAGATTTAGATAGACAATTGCTTAAACCTCTTGCGGGCACTAAAAAGATGTATTGTTATGATAGTCCTGAATATGTTAAAGATATGGGAACACCTGAAAGATATTATGCAGTCTGTGAAGATTTTAAAACAGGAAGAGTGCAATCTAAAAATTTGTCCAAAAAACAGAAGGCAATCTTTTTAGATCGTGATGGAACAATAAATAAGTATGTTGGCTTTTTAAGAGAAATTGAGCAATTTGAGTTATTACCAAATACATCTGAGGCTATTAAGAAAATTAATAATTCTGGATACTTAGCTATTGTTGTTACAAATCAACCTGTAGTAGCTAGAGGTGAAGTAACATTTGAGCAACTTGATAAAATCCATAATAAAATGGAGACTTTATTGGGAAAAGATGGTGCTTATCTTGATGGAATCTATTTCTGCCCACATCATCCACATAAGGGATTTGAAGGGGAAATTCCTGAATTAAAAGTGGAGTGTGAATGTAGAAAGCCTAAACCTGGTATGTTGCTTCAATCTGCAAAAGATTTTAATATTGATTTAAGTAAATCTTGGATGATTGGGGATAGCGATAATGACATTCTAGCAGGTGAGAATGCTGGATGTTTTACGGCAAGAGTTACAGAAAAAGACTCGTTATATGATATTATAGAAAGGATATTGTGATATGTTGGAGAAAAGATTAGAAAAACATATAGATTTACTAATGAAACGATATCCTACACTTGAGAAGTGTCGACAGGATATTATTGATGGATATTTAATGTTAGAAGAATGTTATTCACATGATGGAAAGTTATTAATAGCTGGAAATGGTGGATCTGCTGCTGATGCAGAACATATTGCAGGTGAATTAATGAAGCGTTTTAAAACACCTAGAACAATACCCGATGAATTAAAAGATAAATTAATTGAGATTGATCCTGTTCGAGGAGAAAATTTGGCTAAGAATCTTGAAAGACCTTTGATGGCTATACCATTAGTTGCTCATGAGGCTTTAACAACAGCTTATATCAATGATGTTGATGGACTTGGTGTATTTGCACAACAATTATATGGGTTTGGCAGAAAAGGAGATGTCTTTTTAGGTATATCTACTTCAGGAAATAGCCAGAATGTAATGAGTGCAACAGTTGTGGCAAGAGCTTTAGGAATAAAGGTTTTAGGTCTTACAGGAGCTAATGGTGGAGAGTTGAATTTAGTATCTGATGTTTGTGTTAAAGTACCTGAAACAGAAACATATATGATTCAAGAATTACATTTACCAATCTATCATTGTTGGTGTTTGATGTTAGAAGATCATTTTTTTGGAGAAATCTGATGATATCTGTTGCAATGACTTCATATAATGGAGAAAAATTTATAGAAAAACAAATTGAATCTATTTTGAATCAAACGGTTAAAGTTGATGAAATTATTATTGTTGATGATGGTTCAATTGATGGTACAGTTAATTTAATAAAAAAATATAATGTGACATTGGTTCAGAATGAAAAGAATTTAGGGTATAAAGAAAATTTTAAAAAAGCAATGTCATTATGTCATGGAGATATTATTTTTTTATGTGATCAAGATGATATTTGGTCTAATGATAAAGTCGAAATCATGTCAAATATTTTAATGAAGAATACGAATATTAAAGTTCTATCTAGTTCTTTTAACTATATAGATGCCCAAGATTATTTGATATCTACTCCATTAAAAAAAGGATTTTCAAATAATAATTTGTATTCAGAAAAAGTTATAGAAGGAGCTTTGGTCGAAGTGTTACCCGAAAAGTATTTGGTGGGTAGTTATTTTCAAGGAAGTTCTTTTGCAATGAGAAAAGAATTACGCGATTTTGTTGTATCTCATTTTGATACTAGAATACCCCATGATTGGTTAATTGGAGTTTATGCTTCATTAAATCATGGAATGTATTTTTTAAACAAGCCTTTATTTCAATATCGTATTCATGAAGAAAACACTTTAGGAGTTACATTTTTGAATCAAAGTGCAAAAGAGCATGTTAATCAATCAAAGACACTAGAAGAAAGAACAGCTTTAGCAAAATCTGTTTTAGATGTGTTGGAAATTATAAAAGTGAATTGTTCTTGGTTTTATGAAAATAAAAAGGATTACTATAATGGTTTTGAAGTGTTTTTATCTAACCATATATCATATTTAAAGAATAAAAATTTCTTTAGATTACTTTTACAAAATTCGAGTCCTTATTATAGAAAAATCAAATCATATAGAGCTAGAATTATGGATTTGTTATATTGTTTAAAATGATTTTGGTGTGTAGTATAATATAAAGATATGTAAATATATCTTTATTTATGATAAAATTAATTGAATTGAGGTGTTGAAATGGATCCACAAAATGCTATTGAAGTACGTAATATGTCCAAACAATTTAAAGTTGATTATGATAAAGCGAATACATTAAAAGATAAAATGCTTTTTTGGAAGAAAAGCCATGTTGAAGTACATCAAGTTTTAAAAAACATTAATATGAATGTTAGAAAAGGTGAAACAGTTGCCTTAATTGGTACAAATGGTTCTGGTAAATCAACTTTATTGAAATTGATGACGAAAATCATTTTCCCAAATAAGGGTACAATTGAAACAAATGGTAAATTAACTTCATTGCTTGAGTTAGGGGCCGGTTTTCATCCAGATTTTACGGGTAGAGAAAATATTTATTTTAATGCTTCTATATTTGGTTTAACAAGAAAAGAAATTGATGCTCGTATTCAAGATATTATAGATTTTAGTGAATTAGGTGAATTTATTGATCATCCTGTTCGTACGTATTCTTCTGGTATGTATATGCGTTTAGCTTTCTCTGTAGCTATTAATGTGGATGCAGAAATCTTATTGATTGATGAAATCTTAGCTGTAGGTGATCAACATTTCCAGGAAAAGTGTTATCGTAAATTAAAAGAATTAAAAGATTCAGATAAGACAATTGTGATTGTTACACACAGTTTGGATGTTGTAAAAGAGTTATGTGATCGTGCTGTTTGGATTTATAAAGGAGAATTACGCTTAGATGGGGATCCTATTTATGTTATTGATGAATATTTAAAACAAGTAGCGATTGATCATAAAGAAGAAAAGAAAAAGGCTATTATTGAAGGGAAACACCATTTTAAGGGTGCGGTTTTCGTAGACAGCCCAAGAGATTTTGCGACTATAAAAAAATCAGATGAAATATTAACTTGTAGAGGTTGGCAAATTTCAGATCATGATGATGCAATTTTGGAAATTAAGTTAGATGAAAATGAAATAACAGATATAACACGCTCAAATCGTCAAGATGTTTTTGAAGCTTATCAAGAAGCGTATGCTGGTGATTTAGATGCCGATAACATTGGATGGGAGATTCAAGTTGATTTGAAAGATTTCTCAGTAGGGCAACATAAATTGAACGTACAGTGTGTTGAGCCTAACGGCAATTTGTTAGCAGAAAAAAATATTCAATTTATATTAGAATAAGGTGATGAAAATATGCATATTTTTAGAGATATATATGACTACCGTGAATTGTTAAAGACAAATGTAAAAAAAGATATTCGAGGTAAATACAAAGGCTCTTTTTTAGGGGTTTTATGGTCGTTTATTAATCCTCTATTACAGGTAATTGTGTATTGGATTGTGTTTCCATATTTAATGCGTGGAGCTGGTGGAGATAATTATCTTATTTATTTGATTACAGGTTTAATTCCATGGACTTTCTTTTTGACTACAGTAAGTGCAGGGACAACTTCGATAAAAGCAAATGCAGGGATTATAAAAAAAGTGTATTTTCCTAGAGAAATTCTATTGATTTCACAAGTTTTAAGTGGATTAGTGAATTTTTTCATCTCCTGTCTAATTATTGTTGTTTTCTGCCTTGCGTTTGGATTAGGGATAACTAAGTATATTATCATGTTGCCAATCATTGCTTTTGTACAATCTGTATTGATTTTAGGAATTATTTTTATCTTGGGATCGATTAATGTTTATGTTCAAGATTTAGAGTATATTATTGGATTTATATTGAATATGGGTATGTATGCAACACCTATTATTTATGATATAAGCTTATTGAAAAATGCTGGTATTTTATACAAATTAGTTAGTATCAATCCTTTAACTATTTTAGTTTCATCTTATAGAGATATATTTATGTATCATCAATGGCCAAATTTTTTACCACTATTATTAGTGTTCCTTTTTGGGTTATTTTTGCTGATTATTGGATATTTAATCTTTAAAAGATTAGAAAAAGGATTTGCAGAAGAATTATAGTAAAAGAGGTATTTTTTAAATACCTTTTTTTATGGAGGTCAAGTATGATATCTGTTGCGATGGCTACATATAATGGACAAGATTACATAAAAGAACAATTAATCTCTATTTTGAATCAAAATAAAAAAGTTGATGAAATTGTTATTTGTGATGATTGCTCTACAGATAATACAATTAATATTATAAAAACAATTAAAAACAAATTTGAAAATTTTAATATACGACTATTTGTTAATGAAAAGAATATGGGATATAAAATAAATTTCAAACAGGCATTATCCTATTGTAAAGGTGAATATATATTTCTTTGTGATCAAGATGATATATGGCTCCCAAACAAAGTGGAAAAAATGATTGGAATAATGGAATTAAATAAAAATATTAAAGTATTAGCATCATCTTATGAGTTGATTGATTCAAAAGGTGATATTACGAAATCAAATATTTCTTTATACAAACACAACGTAAAACAAAATACACTAAAAAAGATTTCATTTGAAGAACTAGTTGTGGGCAATTCATTTCAAGGATGCTCGTTATGTATAAGGTCAGAAATAAATGATAAATTTCAAAATCATTTTAATGAGTATTTTCATCATGATTGGTTATTAAATATTTATGCTAGTGAAGTCAATGGTATGTATTTTTATAATGAAGCATTATTTCAATATCGTATTCATGGAAATAATGTGATTGGTTTATCTGGCTTAGCCCCTGTAACTTATGATGTGAAAAGTCTTGATGGTAGGTTGAAAACAGCTAAAGAAAGCCTTGACAATTTAATACATTTGGAATGTATAGATGAAGATGTTTATCGAAATGTTTCAGATTTTAATAAGTATAAGCAGTTTTATGTTAACCATATATCTAATATAGAAAATGGTTGCTTTATTAAATTATTAATATCAAATTTTAATCCATATTATTGTTTAATAAAAAGTTTTAAAGGTCGTATAATGGATGTGATGGTCTGCCTTAAAGTATTCATTAAAAAAATATGATATAATTTTATTTGGTTTTTGTACGAGGAGAATTACTTATGAAAACAAAAATTATTGCAAATTATCTTCCTCAATTTCATAGTATTCCACAAAATGATCAATGGTGGGGAAAAGGGTATACAGATTGGGAAGCAGTTAAAAAATGTAAACCACAGTTTAAAGGACATAATCAGCCGAGAATTCCGTTAAATTCTCATTATTATGCTTTAGATCAAGTCGAAGAAATAAGAAGACAAGCTAATTTAGCTAATGAATATGGCGTATATGGATTTGGAATATATCATTATTGGTTTTCGTCAAAGTTAATGTTATTAGAAAAACCAGCTGAGATTTTATTGAATACAAAAGATATTAATCAACATTTTATATTGATATGGGATAATGGTTCTTGGAAAAGAACATGGAGTAATGTTAAAAATGGCTTTGATTGGGCACCTGAATTCGATAATAAAAATAATGAGAGTCATGAAGGTAACGGCTTATTAGCTGAACTTGTTTATGGGGATGAAAAAGAATGGAGAATACATTTTGATTATTTGTTACCTTTCTTTAAAGATGAACGTTACATAAAAATAGATGGAAAACCTGCTTTTGTTTTTTATCAAATGGAAAATGATTATGAAACAATTGTCCAAATGACCAAAAAGTGGGATGAATGGGCAAAAAATGAAGGATTAAAGGGAATTACTTTTATTTCAAGAAAGAATCCATCTAATTTAAGTTTAGAATATCAATTTACATATGAACCTTTAGCGAGAAACACAAAAAAAGATTTATGGACAATGCGTTTTAAAAATGTGTTGAATCGTTTTCATCCAACATTATCACTATATGATTATGATAAAGTATGGAAAAATATTATTAAACGCGCAATAAATTGTAAAAATCAAAAAGAGTTTTATGGGGCATTTGTTGGATTTGATGATTGTCCTAGACGAGGAGCAAAAGGAAAAATCATTATGAATCAAACTCCGGAAAAATTTGAGAGATATTTAAAAGAATTAGTTGAAATATCTGAGCAACAAAATAGAGAATACATTTTCCTAACAGCGTGGAATGAATGGGGAGAAGGTGCATATTTAGAACCGGATGAAGAAAATAAATATGCCTACTTAGAAGCTATTCAAAATATCGTTAATAGAAAGAGTGAAACTTATGGCAAATAGTATTGAATATTCAATTGTTAAAATGCAATATAAAAATCTTGAATACAAAAAATGTTTTATCATTGATGGTTGGGCCTATAGTTTGGATAACATTGAAATAAAATATTCAGCTTTAGTTAATGACGAAGAAGCTGATATTGATTTGATAAAAAAAGATTGTAATGAAGTATATTTTAAACTTGAGAATAAACCTTTGAGTAAAAAAATAGGGTTTCATATGATTGTAGATTGTACAAAATTAGATCCCAATTCATTATCGATTTTTGCAGAAATTAATAACAAAAAAGTTGAAATTTTAAATCTTAATAGAACAAAAATTAATAAAATAGAAGATAATAAAAGTATAGAATATACTATTGACAAGTACTTTAAAGATTTAAAAATTAATTTTGCAGAAATTTTAGGTTGGACATATTCTTGGGATAAAAAAGACGTCAAGATAAAAATTGTTGATCAAAAGAACAATGAAATTGAATATGAAATAGAAAAAGTTGCTCGAAAAGATCTAATAAGATTGCATATGGTTGATGAGACTAATAAAGATGCAGGTTTTAGAATCACATTTGAAAGTGATCCTAAAGAACAGTATTATATGATACTAAGCACAGATAGTGAAACAACTAAGATTAAATTAAGTCAAAATAGTAGTTCTATATATCATTTATTTAAAACCTATGCTAAACGTATTAATAAAGAGAACTTAAAAAAAGGTATACATTTTTTTAGAGAAAATGGATTAAAACAATTTATAGAGAGATTACAACAAGGTCCAGTAGATGATAAGACTGTTGATTACAATAAATGGTTTATTGCAAAGCGAGTTACAGAAGCAGAGTTAATGAATCAAAAAGATTTCGTGTTTGAATATTCACCAAAAATTTCTGTTATTGTAGCAACATTTAATACCAAAAATGAATATCTAAAAGAAATGATAGATACTGTTGTAAATCAAAGTTATTCAAATTGGGAATTGTGTATTGCAGATGGAAGTACAAACGATTCAGTAGAAAAGTATATTAAATCTAATTATGAAGTTGGAGATAAAATTAAATTTGTTAGATTAAATGATAATTATGGAATTGCTGGCAATATGAACAAGGCTTTAGAACTTGTAACAGGTGATTACGTTGGTTTATATGATCATGATGATACATTAGAATTAAATTGCTTGTTTGAAATTGTAAAAGCACTTCAAAATAAAAAATATGATTTTATTTATACGGATGAAGATAAATTAATGGATAAGAGCAAAAAGTTCGCATCCCCACATTTTAAATCTGATTTCAATATGGATTTACTATGCAGTGTTAACTACATTTGTCATTTTTTGGTTGTAAAAAAATCATTGATTGATAAAGTAGGAAATTTCAGAAAAGAATTCGATGGAGCACAAGATTTTGATTTTGTTCTTCGTCTTTCAGAATCTACGACTCCAGAAAATATTTATCATATTCCAAAAATTTTATATCATTGGCGTATGCATGAACAATCTACTGCTGAAAATCCTGAAAGTAAAATGTATGCATTTGAAGCTGGTAAAAGAGCCGTGCAAGCTCATTATGACCGTCTGAATATTGACGCAAATGTTTCGATGGGTCAAGCGTTAGGATGGTATAAGACTACGTATGAAATCATAGGTAATCCATTGATTTCAATACTAATTCCCAATAAAGATCATATTGATGATTTAGAACGTTGTATCGAGTCAATTGAAGCAAAATCATCTTATAAGAATTATGAATATATCATTATTGAAAATAACAGTACTGAACAAGAAACTTTTGAGTATTATAAAAAATTAGAACATGAAAACTCTAAAGTAAAAGTGGTTTATTGGGATGGTATTTTCAATTATTCTGCAATTAATAATTTTGGTGCAAAACATGCGAATGGAGACTATTATTTATTGTTAAATAATGATACTGAAATTATAAATGAAGATTGCTTAAAAGAGCTTTTGGGATATTGTCAACGTAAAGATGTTGGAGCTGTAGGCGCTAGGTTATTCTATCATGATGACACAGTTCAACATGGTGGAGTAATTGTGGGTTTAGGACGAATTGCTGGACATGCATTTTTAGGTGAACCAAGAGAAAGTCTAGGATACTTTGGACGATTAGTGTCTGCACAAGATTTGAGCGCTGTTACTGCGGCATGTATGATGGTAAAAAAATCTGTGTTTGAAGAGGTTCATGGACTTAATGAAGAATTGAAGGTTGCGTTTAATGATATTGATTTCTGTATGAGAATACGAAATGCAGGCTACTTAATAGTTTATAATCCATATGCAGAGTTATATCATTATGAATCTAAATCACGTGGTATGGAAGATTCACCGGAAAAGAAAAAGAGATTCAATGGTGAAAAGAAAACGTTCAGAGAAAATTGGCCTGAAATAATGAAAAATGGAGATCCTTATTACAATCCAAATTTATCATTGTTAATTAAAGATTATACAATTAAATCAGAAGAGGAAGAATATCTTCTAGAAAATGATGAGGAAGATGACGATTAATTACTATAAAACAGGACAGTTCGCAAGACTAGCGAATGTGAGTGAAAGAACAATTCGATATTATGACAAAATAGGGTTATTAAAACCCTCTTTTGTTATGGAAAATGGGTATCGTCAATATAGTGATTTAGATTTATTAAAGTTACAGAAGATTTTATCTTTAAAACATTTGGGGTTTAGTATTGAAGAAATCTTTCCTATGGTTATGGATAATACGAATCTTAAGGAGAGTTTTGACTTACAGATTGATTTGATTGAAGATAAAATCAGTCATTTACAGTCTTTAAAGGATGCTTTAAAAAGAGCGAGTCAAACGCCGGATTTAAGTTGGAATATGATTCTATCTTTAGTTCAATTATCGAATGAGGAAACGAATATTATTGAACAATATAAGAATGCGAAGAACCTAAATGACCGTATATCACTACATGAAAAGTATTCTACAAATAAGCAGGGTTGGTTTAATTGGTTATTCAATCAAATTGATTTTTCAAGAGTCAATAGACTATTAGAGCTTGGTTGTGGGAATGGTAAATTGTGGCAAGAAAATAGAATTGATTTAAGAAATCGAGAAATCTTCTTATCGGATATTAGTGAAGGTATGGTTGAAGAAGTAAGAAATAAATTAGGAACTGATTTTAACTGTATTGTGGCGGATGCTGAAAAGATACCGTTTAAAGATTCTTATTTTGACACAATTATTGCTAACCATGTTCTATTTTATTTGAATGATTTAAATCTTGGATTAAAAGAAATAAGTAGAGTACTTAAACCGGATGGAATCCTTTATTGTAGTACATATGGAAAGAACCATATGAAAGAAATCACAGAAATCGTACAGAATTTTGATTCTAGAATTAATCTATCGAATCATAGTTTGTATGATATTTTTGGATTAGAGAATGGTGAAACTATATTAAGTAAATATTTCTCAAATATTCAAAGAATGGATTATCGAGATTCATTGGAAATAACAGAATCAAAACCATTGATTGATTATATTATGTCTTGTCATGGCAATCAAAATGAAATATTAGGTCCTAGACTTAATGAGTTCAAAAAATATATTGAAGAATTGTTAAAGAATAATGGTAAGATTGTTGTTACTAAACAAGCCGGATTATTAAAATGTTATAAATAGCACTTGACCCTAACGTAGCGTTAGGGTTTATTATTTATATGTGATATAATGTATTCAATTATGGAGGTCTATTATGAAAGGTATTATTTTAGCTGGTGGTAGTGGTACTCGTTTGTATCCTTTGACTAAGGTGACTAGTAAACAATTACTTCCTATTTATGACAAGCCAATGATTTATTATCCTATGTCAATTTTAATGCAGGCTGGGATTCGTGAGATTTTAATTATTTCAACTCCGGATGATACACCTCGTTTTCAAGAGTTGTTGGGGGATGGTCATCAGTTTGGTATTGAGCTTTCTTATAAGGTTCAGCCAAGTCCAGATGGACTTGCTCAAGCGTTTATCTTGGGTGAGGAGTTTATTGGCAATGATAGTTGTGCGATGATTTTGGGTGATAATATTTTCCATGGTCATGGTTTGACAAAGCGTCTTCGTGCGGCTGCTGAAAATGAAGTTGGGGCTACCGTATTTGGTTATTATGTAGAGGATCCTGAACGTTTTGGTGTTGTAGAATTTGATCCTGAGGGTAAGGCGATTAGTCTTGAAGAAAAGCCAGCTTGTCCTAAGTCAAATTATGCGGTAACAGGATTGTATTTCTATGATAATAAAGTGGTTGAGTATGCGAAGAATTTAAAACCAAGTGCTCGTGGGGAATTGGAAATCACAGATTTGAACCGTATTTATTTAGAGAATGGTGAATTGAATGTCACTTTACTTGGTGATGGATTTACTTGGTTAGATACGGGTACGCATGAGTCTTTAGTGGATGCAACGAATTTTGTGAAGACAATTGAGGAGCACCAGCATCGTAAGATTGCGTGTCTTGAAGAGATTGCATATGACAATGGTTGGATTGGTGATGAAGAATTGGCATCTACGTATGAAATTTATAAGAAGAATCAGTATGGTGCTTATTTGAAGAAAATCATGGATCGTAAATATATTAAGTAATTGGGGGTATAGTGATGAAGGTAACGGAAACAATGATTCCTGGCGTATTGATTATTGATACGGATGTATTTGGTGATCATAGAGGATATTTTACGGAGACGTATTCGAAGCCTAAATATGAAAAGATGGGTATTACCGTCGATTTTGTACAGGACAATATGTCTTTTAGTGCGCAGAAGGGTACGCTTCGTGGTTTGCACTGGCAAAATCCGCCTTATGCACAGAGTAAATTAGTTTCTTGTACGAAGGGTACAGTCATTGATGTGGCAGTGGATATTCGTAAGGGAAGTCCAACATTTGGTCAATGGGTAAGTGTGGAATTGAGTGAAGAGAATCATAGACAGTTCTTTATTCCTCAGGGATTTGCACATGGATTCTTAACTTTAACGGATAATGTTGAGTTTAGATATAAAGTCGATAATGTATACAACAAGGAATCTGAGGGTGGTATGCGTTATGATGATCCGACTTGTAATGTAGATTGGGGTTCATTGTTAAATGGTATTGAGCCTGTATTGAGTGAAAAAGATCAGATTGGTCCTACTTTAGAGGAATCGAATAATCAATTTGTTTATAAAGGAGAATAAAAGAATGAAAATTTTAGTAACGGGTGGTGCTGGTTTCATTGGTGGAAACTTTGTACATTATATGGTAAATAAATATCCTGAGGATATGATTGTAAACTTGGATAAATTGACATATGCAGGTAACTTAGAGACTTGTAAGCCTGTAGAAGATAAGCCTAACTACAAGTTTATCAAGGGTGATATTGCAGATCGTGAATTTATTATGGATTTGTTTGAAAAAGAAAAGTTTGATGTCGTAGTTAACTTTGCAGCTGAAAGTCATGTGGATCGTAGTATTGAAGATCCTGAAATCTTTGTAAAGACAAATGTAATGGGTACAACAACATTATTAGATGCTTGTGTTAAGTATGGTATTCAAAGATATCACCAAGTATCTACAGACGAAGTATATGGTGATTTACCATTAGACCGTCCTGACTTGTTCTTTACTGAAAACACTCCACTTCACACTTCAAGTCCTTATTCAAGTGCGAAGGCAAGTGCTGACTTATTTGTTCTTGCATACCACAGAACGTATGGTTTACCAGTAACAATTAGTCGTTGTTCAAATAACTATGGTCCTTATCATTTCCCAGAAAAATTAATTCCATTAATTATTTCACGTGCATTAAATGATGAAACAATTCCAGTATATGGAACTGGTGAAAATGTTCGTGACTGGTTACATGTATATGATCACTGTGTAGCTATTGATTTAATTGTTCGTAAGGGACGTGTTGGTGAAGTTTATAATGTGGGTGGCCACAACGAAAGAACAAACTTAGAAGTTGTGAAGACTGTATTACATGCATTAAATAAACCTGAAAGCTTAATTACGTATGTAACAGATAGAAAAGGTCATGACATGCGTTATGCGATTGATCCTACGAAGTTGGAAACAGAACTTGGATGGAAACCAAAATATACATTTGATACAGGTATTCCAATGACAATTCAATGGTATTTAGACAATAAAGAATGGTGGGAAAACATCATTAGTGGTGAATACCAAAACTATTTTGAAAAGATGTATGTAGAAAAAGGAAGAGCTAAGGAATAAAATGTCAAAATATTGTTTGGATGAAGTTAATTTTGATTCAATGACAGCTAGCAGTAAAGCCAGACAAGATGTAACTGATATTTTAAAAAATCTTGGATACCAGAGTGTTAATTTTAACTGCGATTATTCTCATGGTTTTATAAAATCTGTTATTTCAGCTTTAAAGGTAACACATGAGGTATTAAAAAGATTAAAGACTATGGAATTAGGAAGTATAGTTTTATTACAACATCCCTTTAACTGTTATACAAATTATCTTGGTCGAAAAATACATAAAATATGTATAAAACGAAATATTAAAACAATAGTTTTAATACATGATGTAGATACAATTCGTTATAGCAATTATCATGGAATGAATAAGGGTTATTTATATACAAAATTATTTAGAGACGAGATTTCTTATTTGAATCAATTTCAAGATATTATTTCTCACAATAAAAAAATGACTAAGTATTTGGTTGATAAAGGTATAGACAGTGCTAAGATTCATAATTTAAGTATATTTGATTATTTAGTTTCAAATTATGATGTAGTAGATAAAGTAAATAGAAATAATTTTAAAACTGTCTATTTAGCTGGAAATTTATCGGAAGCAAAATCTAGATATGTCTATGAATTACCAAAATTAGAATTTTCTTCATATATAATTGAACTGTTTGGAGTTAATTATACAGGAATTTCTAACGAGTATATACATTATAATGGCGCAGTTAAACCAGAAGAACTTCCTAAAAATATTTTTACAGGATTTGGATTAGTATGGGATGGAGACAGCTTAGATACGTGTACAGGGAATCTGGGAAATTATTTAAAATTCAATAATCCACATAAACTATCTTCTTATATAGCATGTGGAATTCCAGTCATAGTGTGGAAAGAAGCTGCAATTTCTGATTTTGTAACGGAAAATAAAATTGGTTTTTCTATTCAAAATCTAAAAGAAATTGATTCTATTTTAAAAAATCTTTCTTATGATGATTATATTGAAATGAAGGGTAACGTACTTTCTATAAGAGAGAATATTATTACAGGAAGTTATTTGAAAAATATAGTTTTAGAAATAGAAGGGGAATAAGTATGTACGATTATTTGATTGTAGGTGCAGGACTATTTGGATCTGTTTTTGCATATGAAGCTACAAAAAAAGGTAAAACTTGTTTAGTTGTTGATAAAAGAAAACATATTGGTGGGAATGTATATACAGAAAATATAAAAGGTATTAATGTACATAAATATGGAGCTCATATATTTCATACTAGTAACAAAATGATTTGGGATTATATCCAACAATTTGCAACATTTAATCGTTACACAAATAGTCCCATTGCAATTTATAAAGATGAAGTTTATAACTTACCATTTAATATGAATACTTTTAGTAAGTTATGGGGAATCAAAACTCCTCAAGAAGCAAAAGAAATTATAGAAAATCAAAGAAAAAAAAGTGGTATCATCAATCCATCAAATTTGGAAGAACAGGCTATTTCTTTAGTTGGTAAAGATATTTATGAAAAATTGATTAAAGGATATACGCAAAAACAATGGGGTAAATCTTGTGACAAGCTTCCATCATTTATCATCAATCGTTTACCTGTACGTTTCACCTATGATAATAATTATTTTAATGATTTGTATCAAGGAATACCAGTTGGTGGATATACACAAATTTTTGAAAAAATGTTAGCATCATCTGATGTTCGCTTAAATTGTGATTATTTAAAACATAGAGATGAATTAAACGCTATTGCTAAAAAGATTATTTATACGGGAATGATTGATGAGTATTTCGATTATTGTTATGGTGAATTAGAATATAGATCATTAAGATTTGATACAGAAATTTTAAATATGGATAATTTCCAAGGAAATGCGGTTGTCAATTACACAGATGCAGATGTACCTTATACTCGGATCATAGAACATAAACATTTTGAATATGGAACACAAGATTCAACTATAATTACAAAAGAATATCCAAAAACTTGGAAAAGAGGAGATGAACCTTTCTATCCAATTAATAATGAAAAGAATAATATTTTATATAGCAAATATTTGACATTAGCAAAACAAGAAAAAAATGTAGTGTTTGGTGGTCGATTGGGAATGTATAGATATTTTGATATGCATAATATTATTGAACGCTCTTTAGAGTGTGCAAGAAATGAGTTAGATTAAAAATATAGAAAGGCTAAGGAATTATCTTTAGCTTTTCTTACTATAAAAGGAGGATTGAATTGATGAAGATTTTTGTGACAGGTGTGGCTGGACAATTAGGTCATGATGTAATGAATGAATTGGCTTCTAGAGGATATGTTGGAGTAGGTACAGACTTATCTGAAAGTTATAGTGGCATTCAGGATGGTTCTTATGTTACTACAGCTGAATATGTATCTTTGGATATCACAAACAAAGAAGCTGTAATGAATACAATTAAAACAGTGAATCCAGATGTAGTTGTACACTGTGCAGCATGGACGGCTGTAGACTTAGCCGAAGATGAAGATAAACAGGCTAAGGTAAAAGCTATCAATGTGGATGGAACACAAAATATTGCGGATGCTTGTAAAGAAGTAGATGCGAAGATGGTCTATATTTCTACAGACTATGTATTTGATGGACAAGGAACTAAGCCTTGGCAACCGGATTGTAAGGATTATAAACCATTGAATGTATATGGACAGACTAAACTAGGTGGAGAACTAGCTGTTTCAAATACGTTATCTAAATATTTTATTGTTCGTATTGCGTGGGTATTTGGAAAGAATGGAAATAACTTCATTAAGACAATGTTAAATGTAGGAAAGAAATTTGATACATTACGAGTTGTCAATGATCAAATTGGTACGCCTACATATACATTTGATTTAGCTAGATTATTAGTTGATATGATTGAAACGGATAAATATGGTTATTATCATGCGACTAATGAAGGTGGATATATTAGCTGGTATGATTTTGCGTGTGAAATCTTTAAACAAGCTGGATACACTACTAAAGTAAATCCTGTAACAACAGAAGAATATGGTTTATCAAAGGCAGCTCGTCCATTTAATTCTCGTTTAGATAAAAGTAAACTCGTAGAAAATGGTTTTAAACCATTACCTACTTGGCAGGATGCACTTGCTAGATATTTAAAGGAACTAGGATAAAATGGTTAGTGTAAAAGATAAAAAAGAGTATATTACAAAACTTATAATATCTTTTGTTCTTTGCTTATTAATTAGTACAACTGTTTCTTTTGTCATTACATCAGGTTTATTATCTAATCATAGTTTATCAGACTCAATAAATTATTTAAGAAAATGGATATTTTTTTACAGAGCGTATTTATTAACTTTAGCTTTGTATTTTATTTCATTCCACTTTATTTTTCCTATAAAGAAGATGTATGAATTTTTTTGGAAACATAGATGGTTGATAGGAATCTTGTTGTTGATATTTTTAACAATTAATCGGTTGAATGGAGATTCGTTGACTTTTTATACAGATGTTATACAACCTGATAAAATGAATGAGTTAGGTTATCCAATTTTTGGAAAATATAGATCAATACGTTCGGATGAGTTTTTAGTTGGAACTCCACAACTTTTATCTTCATTATTTGGGAAAAGTGCTTTTGGAAAATATTCTTATTTGATGCGCGGAGCAAAAACGATAGCCGTCGGAAGTGGTATTTATTTAGGGTTTTCAACATTAGCAGTCGCTCCATGGAAATTGGCATTTGCTGTTTTACCTGCAGAAATGGCATATAGTTTTTGTTGGTATTTTACACCTATTTTTGCATTTTTATTCTCAATGGAACTTTACTATATTATTACAAAGAATAAATCTGTTTCTTTTGTAGGTTCCTGTTTAACAATTTTATCATCTTATTACTTATGGTGGGGATTCTCAACTTATTTCTTATCTTGTCCAGGTGTGATTGTAAGTTTGTATTACTTTATTAAATCGGATTACAAACTGAAGAAAGTATTATTGGCACTCGTTACTGCACTATGCTTTAGTTGTTTTGTATGTAACTTATATCCGGCGTGGCAAGTACCGATTGGTTTTATTTATCTTGTTATTGGAATTTGGCTAATCTATAGTAATTGGAATGAAATTAAAGATTTTTCAAAATTTGAATGGGGAACTTTAATTGTCGCTATTGTGTTTGCTTTCGCATTGATTGGAAGTTATTTGTATGATATTAGAGAATATATGGCTGTAATAAATGAGACAGTATATCCAGGAAAACGAGTTGAAAATGGTGGTTATTTCTTATATAAATTATTTTTGTATAGTCAATGTATGTATTATCCTTACAAAGATTTCTTTAACCCAAGTGAATTTGGTGTGTTCTATACCCTATTCCCATTGCCATTATTGTTAGCTATTTATATATCTATACGTACTAAATTTAAAGATATTTTGTTAGATGGATTATTATTGATTCAAATTCCAATGTTGTTTTACATAACGATTGGATTGCCTCCATTACTTGCAAAACTTTTACTTTTTACATATTCAACACCTACTCGAATGGCAGATATTGTAGGATATATACAAGTAATAATATTGGTAATTGTTTTTGCAAAATATTCTAAGTATCTTTCTTTTAATAAAATTTTTGCTGCTGCAATATCAATTGTAGTTTCAATAATGGCTGTTAGGGCCAGTAAAAATAATTTTGATGGATATTTAAGTTTAAAGTTAATGATTATCTCTTTTGGATTCATTTTCATGTCATGTTATCTTTTGCTAAGGTCTAAAAAGAAAATATTACATCGTACATTATGCTTACTTCTAGTACTAGTTTCTTTCTTAACTAGTGTTATGATACGTCCGATTATGGTTGGATTATCTGCTATTTATGATAAACCTTTAGCTAAAGAGGTTATGGAAATTACCAAAGATGATCCAAATGGTAAATGGTTGGCTGTTGGTGGTATTTGGGCACCTAGTTACATATTAGCTTGTGGCGCTCCTACATTAAACTCAGTTAATACATATCCGAATTTAGACTTGTGGCACAAATTAGATCCTAATAACGAATATGAAGAAGTATATAATCGATATGCTCATGTAAATGTAGTATTCTCTAGTGAAGATACTCGTTTTGATTTGTTAAGTCCTGATAGTATGCAATTAACTTTGTCCTATAAAGATTTAAAAAAGACAAAAGCTAAATATATTTACACAAATGGAGATTTTGAGTTAGATTATCAAAATGGATATGTAAATTTTACAAAGATATACGATGAATCTAATGCTAAAATTTTCAGAATAGATTATTTACAATAGTTATTTATAGCAGAATGTGATAACATTTAGGGTGTTATCACTTTTTTTAGATGGGGGTTAATGATGGAAGAAAGAATTATATTAATTATTCCAGCCTATAATGAGCAGGACTCTATTTTAAATACAATCTTGACTATAGACAGATACAATGAACATGCATATCGAAAATTAGATTACATTGTGATTAATGATGGATCAAAGGATAATACAGAACGGATACTTGTTGAAAATGATATTCCTCATATTAAGTTAGTTCATAACTTAGGCATTGGTGGTGCCGTTCAAACAGGGTATAAATATGCATTTGAAAACGATTATGATATTGCAATTCAGTTTGATGGAGATGGTCAGCATGATGTGAATTATGTGGAAGACATTTGTAAACCAATTGTTGAGGGTAAGGCTAATATGACAATTGGATCTCGTTTTGTAGAGGGTTCTACAAGTGAGTTTAAGTCCACAAAGGCTAGACAGATGGGAATCAAAATTATTTCTTCTTTTATTAAGTGCTTTACGCATGAAAAATTATATGATGTGACATCTGGTTTTCGTGCTATTGATAAAGGGTTAATTAAGCAATTTGCCTTGGAGTATCCTTTGGAATATCCAGAACCGATTTCTACAACACAAATATTAAAAGAAGGTAAGAAAATCAGTGAAGTGCCTGTAGAGATGAATGAGCGTAGTGGTGGAGTTTCTTCTATTCGTAGTTGGAAGAATGCTTATTATATGATTAATGTTCTTTTATCCATCATGATTATTGGAACAAGGAGGTCAAAATAATGCCTTTTAATTTAAGATTATCGATTTTAATTATTGCACTTATTTTGGCTGCAGTTATTTTGAAAGTGCTTCATAAAGACATGATTCCTGTTAAGTATTCTTTATTATGGGGAATTGGTGTTATTTTATTAATTATTCTTTCTATTTGGCCAAATATTTTAGTTTCGCTTGCCAACTTAATTGGATTTCAAACCATTTCTAATATGGTAACTGGGGTTTTATTTGTTATCTTGTTGTTTATTACCATTTCATTAACTGTGATTGTTTCAGGACAAAAAAAGAAGATTACTTTACTAATTCAAGAAGTTTCGATTCTGAAAAATGAAATTAATAAAAGGAAGGATATTTAATGGATATAAATAAAAAAAATTATATTTGGAATACGATTGGATCTACATTATTTTCATTTAACTCACTGTTTTTAGCAATTATTGTCACTCGTATCAATGGTATTGCAAATGCTGGTATTTTTAGCTTGGCATTTTCTACCGCGGGTATTATCAATTATATCGCATTATATTCAGGTAGAACATATCAAATTGCGAATACTAACGAAAAATTTACAGATGGTTTGTTTATTTTATTGCGAATAATAACTGCATTGATTGCTATTATATTTTCAATAGGTTTTGTTTTAGTTAACAACTACGATGTATATAAAGCTACGATTGTTCTTTTATTGTGTATATTAAAATGTATTGAAGCTTTGAGTGATGTGTTTTATGGAATTCTACAAAAACAGAATTATTTGTATATAGCTGGAGAATCATTAACATTTAAATCTCTATTTGCTTTATTAGCTTTTGTTGTTGTTGATATAATTACTCATAATCTTATTCTAGCTATTGCTGTATTTTTGTTTGTAAATATTTTATTTTTAATTTTCTTTGATATCCAACAATCTAAAAATAGATGTGGAATGAATTTATCTTTAAATAGATTGAATTTAATAGAATTGGCTCAAATGGGAATTTATACATTTTTATTTACTGTTTTGATAATGATTATTATGAACTTACCAAAATATTTTATTGATTATTTCTTAAATAATGCTGATCAAGGTATTTATGGTATTTTAACAATGCCTGCAACTTTTATTATGATGTTAGCTCAATTTATTTTACAACCATCATTGTTGTATTTAACAAATTGTAAAGAACAAAAAGATTATCAGTTATTCGATTCGAGAGTACTTAAAATTTGTATAACTATTTTAAGTTCTCTAATTGTTATTGTACCTACTGCTTATTTTTTAGGTATTCCTGTATTACAAATCATATATGGAATATCTTTAGAAGGATATAGATTGGGCTTGATTTTAATCATAATTGGCTCAGCCTTTTATGCAGTTTCAAATGTATTTTTAAATGCGCTTGTTGTGTTAGATAATACGAAAGAACAATTTATTCTTCAGGTTGTAATATTTGCTTTATCATTGATAGTTTGCTTTATACTTATATCAAACTTCGGTATTAATGGTGGTGTATACAGTTATGCAACTATTATGTTATTAGAATTTTTGATTTATGTATTGTTCTTTAGAATTAGAATAGATAGTTTGATAAAGGGGTCGATTTCATGAAAATATTAGTTGTTTGTCAACATTTTTATCCGGAAAATTTTAGAATTAATGATATTACTTATGAATTAGTTAAAAAAGGCCATGATGTTACAGTTTTAACAGGGCTTCCAAATTATCCTGAAGGAAAAGTGTTTAAAGGATATCATTTTTTTCATAATCGAAGACAAAATATTAATGGAGTAAAAATAAGACGCTGTTCATTAGTGGGAAGACGTAAATCTACTCTTATGATGGGAATTAATTATGCATGGTTTGCTGTTTTTGGATGCTTAAAGGCTTTGTTTATGAAAAAAGACTTTGATATTGCTTATGTATACCAAATATCACCTATTTCTATGGCTTGGCCTGCAATTGTTGTAAGTAAACTTAAGAAAATTCCATTAGTAATTCATTGTTTAGATCAATGGCCAATATCGGTTACTACTGGACCTATTTCTAAAGAATCTGGTTTATATAAATTTTTAACACATATAAGTGTATGGACATATAAACAAGCTTCTAGAATCATAATCAGTTCAAAATCTTTTAAAAAATATTTTGAAAATGAGTTAAATATTACAGCCAACGAAAAGGGATTAACATATTATCCTTCGTATGCAGAAAACACTTATGAAAATGTAGGAAGTGTAGAAAATGATACATTTGACATTTTGTTTGCTGGAAACATTGGTCCAGCACAAAGTGTTGAAACCTTGGTTGAAGCCGCTAATTTATTAAAAAATAATAATAATATTGTATTCCATATTGTGGGTGATGGCTTGAGTAGAGAGAGTTGTGAGAACTTAGTTGCTAAATATGGATTAAACAATGTTAAATTTTATGGTTATCATCCAGTGGATGAAATGCCTAAATATTATGCACTTGCAGATGCATTTGCTATTACAATGGTTGATAATGAGGTTGTGAATAGTACGTTGCCTGCAAAAGTTCAATCTTATATGCTCGCGGGTAAACCAATTATTGGTGCAATAAGTGGTGAAGTAAAAGAAGTTATTAAAGAAGCTAAATGTGGTTATTGTACAGATTCTGGTAATGTAAGCGAACTTGCAAAGATTATCGTGAATGTCTATAATCAAAAAGAAGAGTTAGATCAATTAGGAAAGAATGGTTACTTATATTATAAAGAAAATTTTGATAAAGACGTTTGTATAAGTAATTTAGAAAAGATCTTTGAAGAAGAAATAGAGAGGAGCTAATTCGATGTCAAGTTTTAAAGATAAAACATTAATGATTACAGGAGGGACTGGATCTTTTGGTCATACAGTTTTAAAACATTTTTTAGATTCTGATTTAAAAGAAATCCGTGTATTTTCTCGTGACGAAAAGAAACAAGATGATATGCGTCATGATTTACAGGCGAAATATCCTGAATATGCAAATAAGGTAAAATTCTATATTGGGGATGTTCGTAATATTCAAAGTGTTAGAGATGCAATGCCTGGAGTAAATTTTATTTTCCATGCAGCAGCTTTAAAACAAGTACCAAGTTGTGAATTCTTCCCAATGGAAGCTGTAAGAACTAATATTGAAGGAACAGATAATGTGTTACATGCTGCGATTGAAGCTGGTGTAGAAAGAGTTGTTTGTTTATCAACTGACAAAGCAGCATATCCAATAAATGCGATGGGTATTTCAAAAGCTATGATGGAGCATGTAATCTTTGCAAATGCACGTGTTGCAGCAGAAAGAGGGAATACGGTCATTTGTTGTACACGTTATGGAAATGTAATGTGTTCAAGAGGTAGTGTAATCCCATTGTTTATTGATCAAATTAAGTCGGGTAATCCAATAACAATTACAAATCCAGATATGACACGTTTCTTAATGAATTTAGATGAAGCAGTTGATTTGGTGAAATTTGCGTTTGAACATGCAAATCCTGGAGATTTATTTATTCAAAAATCAGATGCTTCTACAATTGGAGATTTAGCTAAAGCTGTACAACAGTTATTTGGTGATACAGGCACTCAAATTATTGGGACGCGTCATGGTGAAAAATTATATGAAACTTTGATGACTCGTGAAGAAAGACTACGTAGTGAAGATATGGGTGGATACTATAGAGTTGCTGCTGACAATCGTGACTTAAACTATGATAAATTTGTAGTAAAGGGTCATGTGGATACAGAAGCTGATGAGTCTTATACAAGTCATAATACGCAAAGATTAGATGTCGAAGGGACTATTAAAAAGATCTTAACTACAGATTATGTTCGTGAAGAATTAGAAAAAATGAAGAATGAAAAATAGTTAAATCTTATGAGTAAAATATTATTTATTAACTCAGTATGTTATGGCAGTACAGGAAGTATTTGTAAAAATCTTTATAAAACAGCTCAAAAGAATGGACATACTTGTAAAATTCTATACGGAAGAGGAGAATGTCCAAATGAATTTGATTCCGTAAGAATTGATTCACAATTTGATTTTTATAAACATGTAATTAAAGCTGTTGCTTTAGATCAAATGTGTTATGGTAGTACAAAACCAACATATACATTAATTGATGAGATAAAGAAGTTTAATCCTGATGTTATTCATATGCATAACATTCACGGGTTTTACTTAGATATGTTTGTGTTATTTTCTTTTTTAAAGAAAAGTAATATTAAAATTATTTGGACTTTGCATGATTGTTGGTCATATACGGGACATTGTGCATACTATACCTATAAAGACTGTAATCAATGGCAAATAGAATGTAAGAGTTGTAAAGATACAAAAGATTATCCACCAAGTTTGACTTCTCATTGTAATAAAAATTTTAAGAAGAAAAAAGAATTATTTTGTGGATTAAATAATTTAACAATTATCTGTCCGAGTCAATGGTTAGCGGATGATGTCAAAAAATCTTTTCTAAAGGAATACCCTATTAAAGTTATTCATAATGGAATCGATACAGAAATATTTCAGCCTAATTCAAGTGATATTTTAAATAATTATGATTTAAATTCAAAAAAAATCATTTTAGGTGTTGCATCTGTTTGGGATAAAAGGAAAGGTCTCAATTATTTTATTGAATTAAATCAAAGATTGTCAGATGAATATAAAATTGTTTTAATTGGTTTAACAGATAAGCAAATAAAAAAATTACCTGATAGCATTTTAGGTATTAAACGTACTGAAAATGCAAAAGAATTAGCAAAATGGTATAGTGCTGCAGAAGTGTTCTTTAATCCAACTTTAGAGGATAATTATCCGACGACAAATTTAGAAGCAATCGCATGTGGCACACCTGTTGTAACTTTTAATACTGGAGGAAGCCCTGAAAGTGCTTTTGTACCTGAGTGTGGATATTGTATTGAAAAGAATGCGGATGCATTCCTTAACATACTACAAGATATCAAGCCAATTAAAGCAATACCAAAAAACATAGATATGGAATATATGTGTAATTCATATATAGATTTATATAAGTAAAGAAAGTGGGCATCGCATGAAAGTTTTAGTAACTGGTGCAAAGGGAATGGTTGGTACTGCTCTTTGTAACAACTTAAAGAATATTAGGGATGGTAAGAATCGTACTCGTCCTAATTTAGTGATTGATGAGATCTATGAGTATGATATTGATTCTAGCCAATCAGATTTAGATACTTATTGCTCATCATGCGATTTTGTATTTAACTTAGCTGGAGTGAATCGTCCTAAGGACGTTTCTGAATTTATGTCTGGTAATTTTGGATTTGCGTCTGAGTTATTAGCTTGTTTAAAGAAACATAACAATAAAGCAGGTATTATGTTGTCTAGTAGTATACAGGCTACTTTGTCTGGTCGTTTTGGTGATAGTGAGTATGGTCGTAGTAAAAAGGCTGGAGAAGAGTTATTCTTTGATTATTCCGATGAAACAGATGCTCCTGTATACGTCTATCGCTTTCCTAATTTAATGGGTCATTCTAGACCTAGATATAACAGTGCAGTGAGTACTTTCTGTTATTGTGTTGCCAATGATGAAGAGTTTACAGTAAATGATAGAAACACTGAACTTGAATTATTATATATTGATGATTTAGTTGAAGGTATGTTTGATTTACTTGAGGGAAAAGAAACACGTTGTGAATTCTCTGGTGTTGAAACAGTTCTAAAAGAAGATGGTCGTTATTGTTGTGTTCCAATTACTTATAAGGTAACATTAGGTGAAATTGTTGATTTACTAGAAGAGTTTAAGAATCAACCTGTATCTTTAATGATGCCTAAGATGCCAGAGGGTTCATTTGCGAAGAAATTGTTTAGTTTATATTTAAGTTATTTACCTACAAATAAATTTAAATATGCTATGAAAATGAATTGTGATGATCGTGGATCATTTACTGAATTGGTACATACATTAGATTGTGGACAAGTCTCTATTAATATTAGTAAGCCTGGTATTACAAAGGGACAACATTGGCATAATAGTAAATGGGAACAATTTATTGTTGTTGCAGGGCATGGATTGATTCAAGAAAGAAATATTAATACAGGTGAAACTGTTGAGTTTGAAGTAAGTGGAGATAAGATTGAAGCTATTTATATGATTCCAGGATGGACTCATAATATTATTAACTTATCAGAAACAGAAAACTTAGTAACTGTTATGACATGTAATGAAATCTTTGATCCAAATCATCCAGACACTTTCTTTGAGAAGGTATAGGTATGAAGAATTTATATATTCTTGGTGCTGGTGGATTTGGTCATGTTATTAAAGACATGGCTGAACAAAGTGGAAAATATAAATCAATTCAGTTTTTGGATGATAATTCAAACGAAGCAGTTGGTAAAATAAGTGAAGTGAATACATATAATACTTCTGATGCTTGCTTCTTTGTTGCTTTAGGAAACAATGAAACCCGATTATGTTTGATTAATAAGTTACTTGCAATTAATTGTGATGTTGTTTCTTTAATTCATCCAACTGCCTATGTAAGTCCAACTGTTAAATTAGGTATTGGATGTTGCGTACTTCCCATGGCAGTAGTTAATACGGATAGTATTATCAAAGATGGTTGTATTATTAATTGTGGTGCTGTAGTGGATCATAATTGTATAGTGAATGAAGGTGTTCATGTTTGTATGAATGCAGTTATTAAAGCAAACAATGAAATCGCTTCATTAACTAAGGTAGAAGCTTGTTGCGTTGTAGAAAGAGGATAGAAAATGGCAGATTATAGTAATGTAAGTTTTCAAAACAATGGTAAATTAAAGCTATTGATTATTGTGGGTACTCGTCCTGAAATTATTCGATTGGCTGCAGTAATCAACAAAACAAGAAAGTATTTTGATGTAATTTTGGCACATACTGGTCAGAATTATGATTATAACTTAAATGGTGTTTTCTTCCATGATTTAGAATTGAAAGATCCAGAAGTGTATTTAAATGCCGTAGGAAATGATTTAGGGGAAACTATGGGTAACATTATTTCTGAATCTTATAAATTAATGGCTGAAATTAAACCAGATGCAGTATTAGTTTTGGGGGATACAAATAGTTGTTTAAGTGTTATTGGAGCTAAACGTTTACACATTCCAATCTTCCATATGGAAGCAGGAAATCGTTGTAAGGATGAATGTTTACCTGAAGAAACAAATCGTAGAATTGTAGATATCATTTCGGATGTAAATATGGCATATTCTGAACATGCTAGAAGATACTTGGCAGATACTGGTCTTCCAAAAGAAAGAACGTATGTAACAGGTTCTCCAATGGCTGAAGTGTTACATAATAACTTAGCTAAAATTGAAGCAAGTGATATTCATACTCGACTAGGTCTTGAAAAAGGTAAATATATCTTATTAAGTGCGCATAGAGAAGAGAATATTGATACTGAAAAGAACTTCTTATCCCTTTTCAATGCAATCAATCAAATGGCAGAAAAGTATGATATGCCGATTCTTTATTCTTGTCATCCAAGAAGTAAAAAAAGAATTGAAGCAACAGGATTTAAATTAGATCCTAGAGTGATTCAACATGAACCTCTTGGATTCCATGATTATAATTGTCTTCAAATGAATGCATTCTGTGTAGTATCAGACAGTGGAACACTTCCAGAAGAAAGTAGTTTCTTTACAAGTGTAGGACATCCATTCCCAGCCGTATGTATTCGTACAAGTACAGAAAGACCAGAAGCCTTAGATAAAGGTGACTTTATTTTAGCTGGAATTGATAAGGATCATTTACTACAAGCAGTTGATGTAGCTGTAGAAATGAATAAAAATAATGATCTTGGTATTCCAGTACCTGATTATGTGGATGAAAATGTATCGGATAAAGTCGTAAAAATCATTCAATCATATACTGGTGTAGTAGACAAAATGGTATGGAGAAAGTATTAATTGAGCAACCGGGTGAAATTTACCTCGGTTGTTTTTTTATGATATTATTGAAAATAGAATGACTTTAATTTAAAATTAAAAATATGGAAGAGGGATAGAAAATGCAAAAAAGATGTAAACCAATATTAGCTTTAATTTTAAGCTTATTTATGTCTGTTTCTACATTATCTAACACTTATCAAGTGTTTGCTGATGAACAAATACCACAAGAAGAAACAGTTGAACAAAATACGGATGAAGAAGTGGCTGAAAAGAGCACAGAAGATGAGTCTACTGAGAACGCAGATGAAAATGATGATATTCAAAATGATGAACAAATAAATGAGGAGAACGAACAATTACAAGTTGAAGAACAATTAGGTGATGCTAAAATGATGGAGTATTTTTTAGTCGATAATCCAATTGGTTCTAGTTCAGAAGCTGAAAACTTTGTTTTATCACTAAAAGCTATTGAAAATTTTTCGGATTTTTATATTACAGTACAGAAAAGCGATGGCACGAATTACGATGTACAAAGCAGTGAACAAGTAGATAATTTAATTAAGTTTTCTGAGGTATTTACTTCTGGTGATTATTCAGTGACTCAACTACATTACTTACATAATGGGCAAAAGTATTATTTGAATTTTTCCGATTTGGGAATGAACGTAAAATTTGGCGTTGATCAGGAATACAGTGGTTATGATGCTACAATTCCTGATTTAACTGAAGATAATGAAGATGATGTAGAAATTCCAGAAGGTGTAGTTACAATTACGGATGTTAATAATACGGAAGAAGAAGTAGCTAATGGGATCATCTCAACTGATCCGGATTCTTGGGTATCAGCCTTAAGTCTGGATTCAGAAGCAAAATCAAATAATGGTGTAACTATATGCCTGGATCCAGGCCATGGTGGTAATGATGGTGGTGCAACAGGTGTAAATGGTGTACAGGAGAAGGATTTAACTTTTAAAATTGCACAGTATTGCATGAATGAACTAAAAAAATATAAATGTAATGTTTATTTAACTCGTACAGGGGATACAAATCCAAGCTTGCAAGAACGTGCTGATATTGCAAAAAAATATGGAGCTTCTTATTTGATTAGTATTCATTTGAATTCGTCAACGACTAATACTTCTTATGGAGCAGAAGTTTATTATCCTAATACGAACTGGCGTCCTGATTTATCTAACAATGGTAAAAATGTTGCTCAAGCTATTCAAAATGAATTGACTAAATTGGGTATTTATAATCGAGGAATCAAATTCTTAACTATTGACACAAATATATATAAAGATCCATATAGATATGATGATGGATCCGTTGCAGATCATTATGGAATTATTCGTAATGCAAAATATAATGGATTAACAGGATTGATTATTGAGCATTGTTTTGTAAATAATTATTCAGATTATAACAATTATTTAAGTTCTAATACTAAATTGCAAATGTTGGGCGTTGCAGATGCGAATGGAATTGTAAGTGCCCTAGGATTAAGTAAAAAAGAATCATTTGCAGATTACGATAAATTAGCTAAAGCAAATATAGACGTAATCAAAAATGGGACATATCAATTACAATTGACTAAAGATAAAACGTTTGTGATGACAAATTCAAATAATGGTAATGTCCAAGTTAACTCAAATAAAAATACAGCGGATCAAGCCTGGGTAGTTACTCATACATCCGATGGTTATGTAATGTTCCAGAATAAAAATACTGGAAAATTTATGGATGTTAACAATGGAAATGCAGCAAGTGGTGAAAATGTAATAAGTTTTACAAAAAATGGTGGGCGTAATCAAAAATGGATTGTCTTAAAAGATGGAAATGGTTATCGTATAGTTTCTGGTTTAGATACGGATCTAAGTTTAGATATGAGTACTGGTGTGGTTAAAGAAAATCAAAATATTGAAATTTATCAAAGTAATAACAGGGGTGCTCAAAACTGGACATTTACTAGTTTTGTTTCAAAAGGTTCTGTTATTGATCAAATGGCTGCATCAAATAAAAATGTGATTAAAGACGGAACATATCAGATTCAATTAACAAAGAGCAAAAGTTATGTCATGACAAATGCTTCAAATGGTAATCTGCAAGTGAATGGCAATAGAAATGTTGATAGTCAAGCTTGGATAGTTAGTCATACATCGGATGGATATGTCATGTTCCAAAATAAGAGCACAGGTAAGTTTATAGATGTAAACAACGGAAATTCTAAGAGTGGAGAAAATGTAATCACTTATAAGAAAAATGGTGGTCGCAACCAAAAATGGGTCGTATTAAAAGATGGCAATGGCTATCGCATCGTTTCTGCAATGAATCAAAATCTAAGTTTAGATATGTATACAGGTAATGTTGTAGAAAATCAAAATATTGATATTTACCAAAATAATGATCGTGGAGCACAGAATTGGACGTTTACAACATATGTCTCTAGAGATCAGGCGTTAAATAATTTGGCTGCATCAAATAAAAATGTGATTAAAGACGGAACATATCAGATTCAATTAACAAAGAGCAAAAGTTATGTCATGACAAATGCTTCAAATGGTAATCTGCAAGTGAATGGCAATAGAAATGTTGATAGTCAAGCTTGGATAGTTAGTCATACATCGGATGGATATGTCATGTTCCAAAATAAAAACACAGGTAAGTTTATTGATGTCAATAATGGGAATGCCTCAAGTGGAGAAAATGTAATCACTTATAAGAAAAATGGTGGTCGCAATCAAAAATGGATTGTCTTAAAAGATGGAAATGGGTATCGTATTGTTTCTGCAATGAATCAAAATCTTAGCTTGGATATGTATACAGGTAATGTTGTAGAAAATCAAAATATTGATATTTACCAAAATAATGATCGTGGAGCACAGAATTGGACGTTTACAACATATGTCTCTAGAGAGCAAGCATTAAACAATTTAGCTGTATCTAATAAAAATACTATTTCCGATGGAACATATCAAATTCAATTAACAAAGAGCAAAAGTTATGTCATGACAAATGCTTCAAATGGTAATCTGCAAGTGAATGGCAATAGAAATGTTGATAGTCAAGCTTGGATAGTTAGTCATACATCGGATGGATATGTCATGTTCCAAAATAAAAACACAGGTAAGTTTATTGATGTCAATAATGGGAATGCCTCAAGTGGAGAAAATGTAATCACTTATAAGAAAAATGGTGGTCGCAACCAAAAATGGATTGTCTTAAAAGATGGAAATGGATATCGTATTGTTTCTGCAATGAATCAAAATTTAAGTTTAGATATGTATACAGGTAATGTTGTAGAAAATCAAAATATTGATATTTACCAAAATAATGATCGTGGAGCACAGAATTGGACGTTTACAACATATGTCTCTAGAGAGCAAGCATTAAACAATTTAGCTGTATCTAATAAAAATACTATTTCCGATGGAACATACCAGATTCAACTTACGAAAAATAAAAAATATGTGATGACAAACTCGTCACGTGGAAATTTACAAGTAAATACAAATAAGAGTAATGAATATCAAGCATGGATAGTTAGTCATACATCAGATGGATATGTAATGTTCCAAAATTACAAGACTGGACAGTTTATAGATGTAAATAATGGAAATGCCTCAAGTGGAGAAAATGTAATCATTTATAAGAAAAACGGTGGTCGCAACCAAAAATGGATTGTCTTAAAAGATGGCAATGGGTATCGTATTGTTTCTGCAATGAATCAAAATCTTAGCTTGGATATGTATACAGGTAATGTTGTAGAAAATCAAAATATTGATATCTATCAAAATAATAATCGTGGAGCACAGAATTGGTGTTTTATTACTTGGAGTCCACTAGATTCTCTAACAAAAATTATGGGTAAGACAACTACATCAGTTGATCAGATGGTACGCTATTATAATTCGGTAAGAAAAGATTATGATACATATTCTTTTAAAGATGGGAAGCAGTATAATGGTGTATTAAGTAAAGGTGGTGCAAAGAATATTCGTGAATTTGCACAAATATTCTATGAAGAAGCACAAGCTGAAGGAATACGTGCTGAAGTTGCATTTGCACAAACTATGAAAGAAACTGGATTTTTAAAATTCGGTGGTCAAGTAAAACCAAATCAATATAATTTTGCAGGATTAGGTGCACTTACAGGTGGTGGAAGTGGTGCAAGTTTTAAAGATGTTAGAACAGGCATACGTGCACAAATACAACATTTAAAAGCTTATGCATCATTGAATCCATTGGTAAATCCATGTGTAGATCCTAGATTTAATTTAGTATCTCCAAGAGGATCTGCACAATATGTTGAATGGTTAGGACAAAAAGAGAATCCAAATGGAAAAGGTTGGGCGACTTCTGAAAAATATGGATATAGTTTATTAGATTATATCAATATACTATTATCAAAATAAGCATTTTGAGTTCAATGACATTTGATTATTGAACTCTTTTTTTGCTATACTAATGATTGCTTTGGAGGTCCGTCTTGTGAAAAGAAGAAGAATAATTTCAGTTTTAACATGTATCTTAGTTTTTCTCGGACTTTTATTAATTAAAGTTGGAGAATGGATTCCGCAAAATTTTGGAGATATACCATTTGAACAAATATTGTTTCATTTAATTGTTCCTATGGAAGGTACAGACACATCATTTGTAGAGAGCTTTATAGAATATTGTTTACCAATACCTGTATTTGTTTCTGGTCTACTTTTATTCTTTTGTTTTTTAAGAGATATGATTGTAAGTTCAGACATTAAAAATGATGTGTTTGAGCATAAAAAGAACAATGTTTTAATTATCATTACAACAGTGGCTTGTTTATTTATATATGGTTTTGGCATAACTGATTGTATTAGAGCAGTTGGGATTGATGAATATTGGTATAATATTTCGCATCCTTCTAAAATATATGAAAACTATTATGTTGATCCGTCGACTGTAAACTATACATTTCCTGAACAAAAACGTAACTTGGTATACATTTTTTTAGAATCAATGGAAACTACGTATGAAGATTTAGAACATGGAGGTGCTTTTGAAGAGTCGCGAATTCCAGAATTAACAGTATTAGCTGATAACAATTTAACCTTTTCTTTTGGGAATAATGATAATAATGGTTTTTTAGTTCCTTCATTATCTAGTTGGACTGTGGGTGGGCTTGTTGGACAAACAAGCGGTATACCTTTAAATATTCCAGTTGATGGCAATAGCTATGTTAGTGATAAAAGCTTTTTGCCTGGAGCCTATTCAATTGGAGATATTTTAGCCGCAAATAGCTATCAAAATGAATTGTTATTAGGTTCAGATGCTACATTTGGTGGTAGAAAATATTATTTTGAACAACATGGTAACTTTAATATTGTTGATTACAAATCAGCTAAGAAAAACGGATGGATTGATGAAGACTATAAAGTATGGTGGGGCTATGAGGATTTAAAGCTGTTTGAATTTGCCAAAATAGAACTATCAAATCTTGCAGCAACTGGTCAAGCATTTAATTTTAATATGTTAACTGCTGATACACATCATATTGGAGGTTATCCATGCTCTGAATGTGAAGATTTATATGGAGATCAATATTCGAATGTCATTCGTTGTTCGAGCAAGCATGTTACTGAATTAGTGCAATGGATACAAGAACAGCCTTGGTATGAAAATACGACAATTGTATTGGCTGGAGATCATACAAGTATGGATCCAGATTGGTTTAAGGATATTGAAGAGTCTGGATATAATCGTAAATGTTATTATGCAATTATCAATTCAGTTGCAACGCCAACAACACAAAATTCACGTAAGATTACAACTTATGATTTATTCCCTACTACATTAGCTAGTCTTGGTGTAACGTTTAATTCGGATAGACTTGGATTAGGTACAAATTTATATACAGATACTTCTACTTTGGTAGAGAATTTAGGTTTCAAAAAATTTGATAAGGAATTGACTCGTCATTCGAATTATTATGATAAATATATTTTATATGGAAAGGGGAAGGATTAGTGGTGAGAAAGAAAGTATTGCTGTTGGTCAATCCGAATTCTGGTAAGAAAAATTCAAAGGGTCAATTGTTAGATGTGTTAAATGAATTCTCATCTCATGATTATCAAATGGAAGTATATGTATCTCAAAAACAGATGGATATATGTCACTATATTGAAGAGAATGGTGAAAAGTATGATGTTGTAGCCGTGTTTGGTGGAGATGGTACATTGAATGAGGCTACAAATGGATTGATGAAGTTAGAACATAAGCCAATCATTTCTTACTTTCCCACGGGTACTATGAATGACTTCGGCACGAACTTTGGTCTTACTAATGATATGTTGCAATGTGCAAAGATTGCTTGTAAAGAAAATGTAGAGTCTTTTGATGTGGGTAAGATGAATTCTCGTTACTTTAATTATGTGGCTGGTTTTGGAGCGTTTTGTAATGTGAGTTATGAAACAAAACAGGAATTAAAGAAACAATTAGGGAATATGGCTTATATTATTAAGGCTTTACATGAAATACCTAACTTACATCCGTATCATGTAAAGATGAATATGGATGGCAAGGAATTTGAAAAAGACTTGATGTTTGGTTTGATTATTAATGGGAATCGTGTTGCTGGATTTGAAATGGTTGAACAAGATGATAATACATTTAAGGATGGTGTATTTGATATTATCTTAGTGGAACATACGCCTAACTTACTAGAACTTTATAATTATCCTTTAGGAGTTTTACATCCAGAATTAAATATGAAGTATGTAGAAAGATATAGGGCTAAATCCATTACGATTGAATCAACTGAAAGATTAGCTTGGACATTAGATGGTGAAGAAGGAGAATCAACATTAGTTGCTCATATAGACAATTATCCAAGAGCTTTACATATATACGCAAATAAAGAAAACTAATTAACAGAATAGTGAAAATAGCTTTTTGTAAAATAATTTAATATGAATAATTAACAAATACATAAAATAACTGGTAACAAGTTAGATTCTTTGATATAGTGGATGTAGAGGTTCACCTATAGAAAGGAATATATTGTATGAAACGGTTATTAGGTGTTGTATTGGTGTTATTTATGGCATGTATTCCAATGAATATACAGGCCCAGGAGGTTGATTTATCTTTTGAGTATAGTGGTCAAAAGGTAGAAATTCAAAATGCAATTAAGTATTACACAATTAAAGGAGAATTACTTGATAAAGCTCCAATTTATTGTGGTACATATATCGCATGGACGAGTGATGAAGAAGCGATTCTATTTGAAATTAATCCTAAGAAAGTACCAGTAAAGGTTACTTACAATAAGGATTGGAGAGAGAATGATCCTGAAGAAGAAAAATATTTGTGTGAATATGTTGGCGATTATGAGTTTAAGTTAAGAATTGATACAGATGGTAATATTAACTCATTGGACAATTATCAAGGAAATTATGATTTTCAGTTTGAGCCAAAGAATATTAATGACGTTGAAGTTTTAAAGACTAAAGTTACACATCCAGATGTTGAATACGTTTATTTTGAGGATGGTATTAGTATTTATAGTGATATAGATCATGTAAAACCAATTTTATTAAAGGATGTTGGGGAATATACAGTAGCATTTAATTTGGATGAACGATATTATGAATCGGTTCCATTTAAAGTTACAATTCTTCCTAAAACTATTGAATTGCAATTACCAAACTATCAAAAATATGTTGGAGAAAAAGATCCAATATTAGAAACAGATGACTACATATTAATTAGAGAACCTGGTGAAGGAATTGGAAATTATAAGCTTACTGCACAGAGTAAGTCAAAAAATTATATATATGAAATTGTTGCAAATGATACATTCAATATCTTAGATACAAAGTTGCATGATATAAGACAAGAGACAACTATTCAGCCAGACAATGAAGAAAAGAAAAATCTATTATTATCTGTAAATGCTTCGAATAAAGATAAGAACAAATATGCAAATGCTTCTGATAAGAATACAAATATAAACACTGAAACCAAAGTAGATAAAGAATCTGCGAAAACAGAAACAAAAGTTGTAACAGGTGTATCAATTTTTGCTTCAATGTATTATTTGATGATGGTATCATGTATTGCGGTGATAATCTATATCTTAATAAAGAAAAGAAATGTTAAAAGTTAAATAAGAATAAACAGAGCCTTCGCTTAGAATATGAGTGGAGGCTTTGTTATTGTTGATTAATACAATATAAGGTTATTTATTAATATAGTGAAAGCTAAAGACTGTTAAATAAAATAATAATGTTGTAAATGGATAGCTTTGTGGTTAGAATTTAAAGGCATCTGAAAGGGATATTGTATTAAAAAGGAGATACTTAGTTATGAAAACAACATTAATTATTATGGCTGCTGGAATTGGTTCTCGTTTTGGTGGT